>OGYI01001113.1_pt1 | contig 28209 bp, 23 predicted proteins | sample 1576521 | NCBI WGS metagenome assembly OGYI01 (sample SAMEA3541484, study PRJEB24748) | human gut metagenome | biome: human gut; feature: human-associated habitat; material: faeces | place: China | collected 2012
CTCGCCAAACGGATACGCTTGCTGACATTGTGGGAAAACTGCCAAACAGGTGTGATAATAACCGCGGTGGATGACGCAAGAAGCCTCTTCCTCTATAGGAAGGAGTAGTTCACAGAAAAGCTGGGATCTATCTGTCTCTATCGATTTTGGAAGAGGACTATATCTATAGGGATAACCACCTCTATAAATGTGGAGACTCTGTCTGAGACAGTAGGAAGAATTGTAGATAAAGATGTGACTACGGATAAAAACAAAGAAATTTCCGAGTATGTTCACAGAATCATCAAATATTTATGTTTATTAAAAAAAAGAATAAGATTCAAAAAAATACATATTAGAGACGGAAGGCGGACCCCGCAATTCACCGCTTTCCATGTACTTTCTCTCGCCCCGGTATCCCCAATGCCGGGGCTTTTTTTGATACAAAAAAGCCCCACACGTTTTTGAGTGTAGAGCAGATAGCTTTATTATTTTTTTGTAATGCAATTTGTTTTATCGAAAAAAGAATCGAATTCTTTTTACCAAAAAAAAGACTCACATCCGAAGATGTAAGTCTCATTTCTCATTGTTCCGGATCATTCCATGATTGTTGTGGAGGCTGCAGATTATAAATCTGTTGTTTCATCCACTCTTTTTTCCACACTTATATTTCTTTGTTTTAATCCCCAGCCGGTATTTACGGAGACTGAATGCCGGTGTTTCCTCCCAGCGGTGCTTACCTCTTGGCAGTAGGAGATACCGTTATCTCCGCTCACTACTGCCGCTATGTTAACTCTACAATTCATCTCATTACCTACATTTCATTTAGAGGTTAGGAGAATCCTTGTTTTCTTATAAAACTGCCCTCCTTTTTTCCCGAGCGCAATAAAAAATAAATTTCCCCCTTCTCTAATATCCCATTCTTTTATGACATCCCCTGTAGGTACTGCCATTTTTTCCATTATATATCGTCCTTTCTCTTATAAAACAATTTGTAATCTTTCTCATTAATATGTTTTATTTGTAAAAAGAATCTACGGAATCTGATTCTTTTTACAAATAAGACCCACATCCGAAGATGTGAGTCTTATCTATTTTTTGTCCTGGTTCTTTCTATGATTGCTATGGATGTTGCTGGTCATAAATTTCCTGTTTTAATTGTATCTTACAAATCTCCTGCTTTAATCGCTCATTCTCTTGCCGAAATCCGATAGCTTCCTGCCGGTATTCCTGCAGTTGTTCAGCTTCTTTCCCAATTACTGTAGCAATGATACTGCATGTGCCAGTAATAATAGCTGCGATTATATACTCTGTAATGCTTCCGCCAGCAAACGAACATCCTGCTCCTAGCAAAATAGCCGCTGTAAAATTATAAAACGATGCTCCAAAACAAAATGCTGCTCCATAATACATATGACATACTCCTTTCTTACTAATATGGTCAAAAATATTCTGTTTGTTGTTTTTTTGTCAAACCGGTTATAAAAAAGTTTTTTACAGCGAATCTGTCATACTGATTACGTAATCCATAACACAAGCAAACAAAAGGAATGAGAACAATGGAAAAAAATTTTAATGGGAAAACAGGGCAATCTGATGTGATAAAAATACCTGTCAAAGACCCGCGGACGGCTTCTACTGTTGCCAACTATGTAAATGTGATACTTGATTTTACAGATTTTAATCCTCCCTACTGGCTTCGTAGTGATAAAGATACCGGAGAGGGTCACTGGTGGTATTACCAAACACAAACCAACACGGTCCATGTGCTTATCGCAGAGGACGTAAGAAAGGAATTTGTAAGTCTTATGACACGAAAAAATAACGATGAGAAACTTACCTGCGAAGAAATTAAGACCTTAGAGGCATATGCCGCTTTATTAAACTCAACCCCGCATATGGGGGCACAGCAGGCAACTGATACATATCCAGACTATATACTTGGAAAAATCACGACACCTGATAATGTAAAAAAGAGCTATAGAACTAAATCAAAAGCAGATAATACAACAGACAATTTACCATCTAATCTTGCTATTATTACAAACGACAAATACAAAAACAGTTTAACCTTGCAACAAAATGGTGGAGCATATCTTCAACCTCTGGCAACAACTGAAGGATTACAATATGATGGCGAAAATCTATTTTTTCAGGGTTTCCCAGCATCTGAGGCAACCTTGCGAGAAATCAATAAAGACAAAGACGTACCAATCGAGGCAATCGATTTACCTTTACTTCGAATGTTTTACTCAATAATCCTTTCAGATTTTGAACAAAATACAAAAAAATTAGGCGTAGTAAACGAAATTGTAACTGTCTATGTTCCTGATCTGGCGGCTATACTAGGTAAAAAGAGAAATCTAAGCAAAAATGACATTACTTCAATTATTGAAAAAACATCTTCTTTTCAAACAATATACGGAGTTATTAAAGATCCGGACAGACCAAACGGAATAGGTACTGCTGTGCCGTTGCTAGTCTGGATGGGTTATGATGCCGAATCCAACACAATTCGATTTGCCAGTCCTTATATGACAAGATTGATAAAAAGAATTTATAATGTCAGCATCAGAAAAGACAGAAAAGGTAGCCCACATTTAAAAAAAGATGGTACACCCTTATTGGAAGTATCACATTCTTACCTCATTAAATCAAGCATCGTAAAAGAACGCAACAAACGAGCTGTAGAAATCGTAATGGTCGTAGTGACCACGATTGAACAATCTGGAAAAAATACACCACATTTAAAAGCCAATACAATAATAAATCGTATTCCACAACTAAAAAAAACCTATGATGACACCCCTGTAAAACATAAAAACCGTGTCCTAGCACGAGCTTTTAAAAAAGCATGGGAACTTTTAGAAACTCAAACTAATTTACGAAAAAAATATCCAGACATTATATTACCAGACCCCAATAATCTCCAAAATATACCGACAACATCTAACATCGACAAATTAGTATTTGAATTTCCACACAGTTAAAAATTATCCCCACTTTTCCGAAAAATTTATCAATCAAAATTTCGGAGAAATGGGGACAAAATTTCGGAGAGGTGGGGGTGATTTTTCGGAGAAATGGGGGTGATTTTTCGGAGAAGTGGGGGCATCCAAATCTCAACTCCCTTATAAATCCTCATTTTCTTGCACTATCACTCCTCCTAATACTTTAATACCTTAGTATTTTAGTACCGGAAAAGCGGGCATTTGCGTTGGCAATGCCCGTTTTTTATAAAAAATATATACAACAAATAAATTACAGAGATCGAAGAACAAAGAACTTTCATCTAACCGGTAGAAACTATAAGACAGAAGGAATCGTATTCTTTAAGTCTTGCCTATTATGCTTGGCTTGTTTTAATATGGCACAACTATAAAACACCTTTATCTAAATTTCAGTTTACTGTAGCACAAATTTCGGTCTGGTGTAGCACAACGATTTTCAGAAAAGCTTATATTTAAAGGTTCTGAGGGTATTCTGCCATCATCTAATAATTATAATAATTTAATATTATAATAACAGACAATGAGCGGTTCGCTTTAGCGACCGCTCTATTGTATAATATAAACAAATTACGGAGATGAAAATTCTTTTTCCAACTAACCAGTAGATATTATTAGACAAAAGGAATCGTATTCTTTAAGTCTTACATGTTGAACTTGGCTTAAAGAATAATCTTAATCCAGAGATTTTCTCTTCCATCCCTGCAAGATATTCTTTTATGCTGGAGGTGTTAATTCATGGAGCAGAAATCTAAATTTGTAAGCAATAGAGAATATATGGCGAATGGTCTATCTGCAGATTTAGAGGATTTTGTCAAAGGTAGTCGTATTAAATCTGGTTATTGTAATCTTGACCTTTTTCGCCCGATTATGCCTCATTTAATGCATATTAAATTATATTTCTTACAAATTGACATTTTCATAGCTGCGTGATGATATAATTACAGAAAAAGGTGCTGCCGATAGACGGTTAGTCCCGATTATTAATTGGTTAAAAATAACCGCTTAGTTTGCGAGACAGGGCGGTTATTTTTGTTTTTTATTACATTGTCTTCTGGTACTTCGGCTAACTCCCGGATCTGTGGATACATACTCCTTATCTTCCCCACTACTCTACAGGAAGCTTCGGTACTTCTCCCTCCTTTTCTGCAAATTGCAGACATACAGTCCATCGGATTTGTAATCCAGCCCGATCGTTGTTTCTTTTGTAACAACTGCAGGAGAAATGGATTCCTCATATGCAAACAGGATGTACACCTGATAGCTGTCATCCCGATTCTGTGTTACCGTTGCAGATTTGAGCTTCCAATCATCCTTCGGTCTGCGGTGTATCTTTGCCTTTACCCAGCCGAGCTTTGGCAGCTTAATAGAGTTATCACCGATCTCGATGTTCCCGTTTGTGATATTTGTTGTATAAGATTTTTTCGCTTTATGCTTACATTTATACTTGGGAAATCTACTGAGGTGTTTAAAAAAGCGGTCATATCCATCTTCCAGATGGTAAATGGCATTGGTTAAGGCGAATTTATCCACTTCTTTTAGGAAAGGCTACTTCTTTTTAAGATGCTGGTTACAGTATGTATTTGCCTTTGTTTTAGATAAATGCTTCTCTCCATTCTCATGGCGTTCCTTCTGTACATCTAGCATCTGGTTATACACAAAACGACAGCAGCCAAACGTCTTCTGGCACTGGATATTCTGTTTTTCGTTTGAGTATATCGTATATACCAACGCCCTGTTTGCCATTAGTCCATCTCCTTTATTAATAATGCTTATAGTGGTGCTAACCCCTGCCTACTTCGTTGAGGAAGGGGAATGCGCACCTTAGTATTGTTCAAAATCGCCCTATCTAAATAATTTTCAGGAATTACAGCAGGAGAAATTGATGCCGTTTCACTTGAACAAAGCTGCTCTAATTCTTCTTTCTGAATATCCTTTTTATTTTTTTCTACCTCTTTTTTTTGCTTCTCTTGCTATCTCATTAAAATATTCTTGTATGCCGCCAACTTCATTAATATGATTTCGTATCAGGTCCGCTTCATCCTCTGTGTTAGCATCACTGATAATTTCATATAAAAACACATTATCTTTATTCAACAAATACTCTGAATATGGAATGATTTTTAAAGTTTTCGTTTTATGTTCCTCAACAATTAGATATGATTTCACGATTTTTATATCTCCCTTCTACATATTTTTTTCTAATATTAATGTGTATATTTTAACCCATGCAACTTATATTATTACAGAAAAAAAAGAACCCACACCATCCGGCATGAGTCCTTTAAAAGAATCCGATTCCTTTCTATTTTATAACGCCTTTTCATCAGCAACACTGGTTTAATAATTACCATTTTTAATGCTAATTGTATCCTTGTAATCTTTTATAAAAGGAGACTCCTCTAGGATAAACCAATTAAATGATTTGTTATACATGAATATAGTTCAGCCAACAAGCTTTTGATTTCTGTTAAAACCTCAGTTTGTTCCTCTCCAACATAATTTCTACCACTACATAAAGCTAAATAATCTGATAATTTTTGCGAACGTATTTTCACCTTTTCAAAAAAAGTGGGATCTTTATACATATAATAATATGAATCCTGCAATAATTCATCCAAAAGTTTAATCATCTCTCCAGTCCCTGTTAATCTTGTATCAACAAACTGGATAAAACGTCTTGCATTTGGTATGTCTTTTATTAAATATTTTTTATAAATATCTGAAAAATATTCCGCTTCTAAGGTTAATTGATTCAATCGATTATTTTCTTTTTGTCCAAGAAAATATGTAACAATGGAAACTATAACAGCTATAACAGAACATATTAATGCCAAACAATCTACCACTGTAATGTTCCCCCTTAAATTAAATTATTTATAATATCTTTTTTGAAATTTTCTCCACTATTTTCTATAAACACCTTTTTTTCTATTCCTTCTAATCCTAATTTAGCCTTAATTTCGTAAAAGAAGCCCTGAATAAAAGAAGATGTTAATTGTTGCACCTGTTCTGGAAATACAATTACAATTTTATCATCATCAAAATTAATGCGTTTTTTTACCTGCTCATTATAAATTCTACGCCCATATGGGTTTCCACCTAAATAAATATCGCATTTGTTAAAAACTAAATTAATTTTATTCATTTTGCTCTCCCTTCAATAAAACAAGATTTAAATTATAAGCAGTTCCAGGTAAATAAATGTCATTATTAATTAATAATGATGCTTCTGGAGCTTCCTCTAAATAGTTGTTGTTTTTGTTAAATCCTATCCAATCATCTTTAGTATATTCTAAAAAATCTTTATCTAAAATTAATTTTCTATTGCCACTTACCACATAACAATGATGTGAATCAGCCATTTTTTCTAAGGAGGAAATTAACTTCGTTAATCCAGTTCCTCCAGTAGATTCGATTTTACTTCTACCAGATATATGATGTTGAAATGTCGTAATCATATAAAAATCAGATTCTGTATAATTATCATTAAAAAATCGTTTATGATTATTGAAAGCATTTTTTACAATACCATAACGTCCCTCTAAAATATTATTATTTGCTAGTAATTTTTTTATACCATCACCTAATAAAATATTAGAAAAATTAACTACAGCAACATTCAAGCCATAAAATAATTTATTAGGGTCGTCATTTTTCTTGACATATTTGGGTTCTGTAACATCAATATCAAGAATACAATCAGTATTAGTATGTTCATTAGCATTTCCGACTAATTCTCCAAGAAATTCTGCCATTTTTTTAGAAACATCAGAAGATATTTGAAATAACTTAAAGAAAGTGTTGAACTGAAATAGTAAATCATTTACAAAGCTTGAATCTGATGGCGTATCTCCTGAAACAAATACACGAAAATGATTCATATAAGAATCATTAAAATATTTATTTTTATATTCCTCCAAATGTTTTTTCTTTCCAGTTGTTAATAACATCAATGGCGAAGATTTATAACCATTAGCAAAAATCAAATTTGTATCTTCATCCCAATGTAATTGAATAGCATGGTTTAATTCTCTAATAACATGATAACAAATAGTTTCAAAAAGAACTAATGTTAACTTATCTGTAAAAAAAGCTCTTTTGAAATTTATATAAATCGGAAAATTTGTATGATATTTTTCGTCAAAATATGTAAATGTAGAAATAAAACGTTTTAAAGCAACTCCATCAATGGCATTCGAACTAAACTTTATATGCAATCTGCCTTCCACAAATTTAGTTGAAAGACAAGGTGCTGTTAAATTTTTTCCAAATAAAAGTACGCTATTTTTCAAAAAATTTCCCCTTCCGAATATCTTATGTATTTATATTCTATCATATTTTACTATTTTAGCAAAGCAACGTAACGAATTTATCTTTAATGAACGTACATACCCAGTTGTAGATTTGCTAAGTATGGGAGGAATCGTCCATTAAAGATAAAAATTCATTTTTTCTCTATTTCACTTTCAATCCCTTAAACATCTTCACATAAGCCTTCTTCATTTTCTTCGGCACCTTGATAACCATCTTTCTGCTGATACCCTTAAACGCTTTCTTATTTGCTGTCTTCTTCGTAAGCAGCACCGACTTAATGGTTACTGTCTTTAAGCTCCTGCATTTAAAGAACGCATTGTTGCTGATCTTCTTTATGTTGGTGCCGATGGTTACCTTCGTAAGCTTCTTATTGCCGTTAAAAGCCTTTGCTCCGATCGATGTTACTTTATAGGTAACTCCATTTACCTTGATGACCGCTGGTATCGTCACACGCTTCGCTTTCTTGTTTGTCTTGATAAGGCTTACTTCTGCCCCAGCTTTCGTGACTTTGTACTGGCAGCCTGCTACGGTGTATTTTGTACCTGCCTTTGGATAAGCGAGCTTTTCAAGGGTTTCTGCCTTTTGCTCACCACATCTATTACAGAGATAAATGATCTGACCATCTTTTGTATAGGATGGTTCTGCCCTTTTTGTTTCTTTCCACTGATGTCCTAATACATCTACTGTTTCACCCTTTTTCAGAAGTTCTTCGCAGTCTTTGCAGTACGTATCACCAGTATATCCGTTTTCTGTACAGGATGCATCCTTTTTATTACGGATCTCTGTATGCAGATGCCCTGTCGCTTTTATTGCTTCTGTCCTTGTTGCTTTGCAGACACTACAAGTATAGGTTCTTACACCCGGTTTGGTGCAGGTAGGAGCTGTTGTTACCTCTCCCTCGTCCCAGGTATGTTCTGTCATTGGAATGTCTTCTGTTTTTGTTGCTCCGCATTTACGGCAGGTATAGGTCTTTACGCCCACCTCTATGCAGTCAGCTTCCTTGGTAACGTTTCCTTCATCCCAGGTATGTGCTAATTTCGCGATCACTTCTCCGGAAGAGATTTTTTCTCCGCAGTCCTTACAATACATATCTCCAGTATATCCGGCTTTCATACAAGTTGCTTCTTTTGCATTTTTGATCTCGGTATGCAGATGTCCGGCTGCAGGGATCTCTTCCCGCTTTTCGTCTCCGCAATTTTTACAGATAAAAAGCGTGTATCCTGCTTTGGTACATGTTGCATCTTTATGCTCTTTTACTTCATAATCGTGGTCTTTCTTCGGAAGAATCTTACCATCAGAAAGCTTCTCCCCACAGTCTGTACAATAGGTATCACCTGTATAACCTTCTTTTGTACAGGTGGCTTCTTTTACATTGCGGACTTCTGTATGCTGGTGTCCAGTCGCAGGGATCTCTTCTATCTTTGTTTTCTGACAGACTGTACAGGTATAGGTCTTTACGCCCGGTGTAATGCAGGATGGTTTGGTAGTCACCTTGCCGTTATCCCAAATATGGTCTGTCATTGGGATCACTTCTGTTTTAGTCTCACTGCAGTTGTTACAAGTATAGGTCTTTACTCCAGTGTTCTTACAGGTGGCTTCGGTAGTCACTTTCCCTTCATCCCAGTCGTGTGCTTTCTTGGCAGTCGGTTCTCCGGAGGAGAGTTTTTCCCCACAGTCCGTACAATAGGTATCCCCGGTGTAGCCCTCTTCTTTGCAGGTGGCTTCTTTTACATTGCGGACTTCCGTATGCTGGTGTCCAGTCGCAGGAATCTCTTCTGTCTTTGTTTTCTGGCAGACCGAGCAGGTGTAGGTCTTTACGCCCGGTGTAGTACAAGTCGGTCTTGTTGTGATCGCCCCTTCGCCCCAAACATGTTCATGGGTATCGTTCCATTTGGCATAAAGGGTCATGCCATCTATTGCAGTACGGATCGTCAGGGATTCTATTCTCTTTTTATACTCTGGTTCAGTATACCATCCGGCAAAGGTACATCCCTCTTTTGTCATGTTCTGTGCAAACGGCAGGTAAGTAACCGAACTATTTGAAGAGAAAGAAGCTGTAAATGAAAAACTGTCATCCCATGTACTTCCGGAAGCATTTGTATACTTTCCACCTGGGAACTCTAAAGTCACTTTTGCTGTAGATTTCTTCCACTGTGCATAGAGGATGGAAATAGCATCCGAGGTCCTTGCCCCGGCTTTATATGTTGTACCACTGCCATCTTTTTCTGTGTTCCATCCCGTAAAAAGATAGCCTTTCTTTGTATATTTACAGGCTGGTATGGATATCTTTGTGCCTGCACTGGCAAAAACAGGGGCATTTGCGGTCTTTCCGTCAGAACCGTTGCCATCAAAATGAACAGCAACCGCATTATCACGAAAGATAACCTGCCTTCTCTTCCATGGAGAGACATTATTATCGGTATAATTTACCGAGGCAGGTGTTACATTTTCAGATACTACCGTTGGCATCAAGGCGGTATCGCTGGAATCTAAGCGGAGATTTAAATCAAATGCTTTTGCACCCACACTATTTACCGTATCCGGCAGGTTTATGTACATAAGGGATGTCATATCTGATAATGCACTATTACCGATCGTTGTAAGCCTGGTATTGTTCAGATCAAGCTTCTTCATGGCAGAGCAGCCATAAAACGCTTCGTTCCCAATCTCATTTAAACTTTCGGGCATTTTAACTGAAAGCAGGGCAGTATCTCCCTTGAATACAGACGCAGGAAGGACAGTAAAAGAACTTCCGGAAAGATCTGCTTCTTTTAAGCTCCAGCAGTTATAAAATGCTTTTTCTCCAATCTTTGTGATATCGCAGTCAGACAACCCATTGATCATCTCTAAATTCTTGCAGGCATAAAAAGCTTCTGTTCCAATAGAAGTCACTGTTTTTGGGACAGTAGCACTGATAAGCCCACGCATCCCACTAAAAATTTGATCTGGTATTGCAGCGATCGTTGCATTGGAAAGATTAATATCTTTTAATCTTACACAGCTATCAAATGCAGTTGCTGACAGTTCACTGATCTTACACTGTTCAAGTCCCTCTATCTCTTCCAGTTTGCTGCAGCCCGAAAAGGCATTGTTTGCGATCTTTGTGACCGTAGGCGGCAGTTTTACTGACTTTAACGAGGTACAGTTTTCGAAAGCCCGGGCTGGAATCTCTGTAATCTCTGCATTAGACAGATCAATGCTCTCTAACGAGGAACAGTCCTTAAAAGCCAGGCTGTCAATCTTTTTCAGTCCTTTTCCACCGTCAGAGAAAGTGATGGTTTTTAGGTTAGAAGCGCCCCAGAATGCTCCATTTTCTATACGTTCAAGGTTATTTGAAAGCTTAATAGATGTAATCTCTTTATCATTAAAAAAAGCATTTTCGCAGACACCCACAACAGGAATTCCATCAAAATCCATCATTCGTGCATCAATATCTGTACTGTTTGAATAATCTGCATCATGTAAAACGATGCCCCATCTGTCCATTAATTCCCATTTATCATAATCAATATTTCCATAAGCATCATTTTTATCATATATCAGCCAATAATAAGCATTATTATTTTTTAAATATACTACATTTTTATTTACATTTGTCATCTGTCCAGCTTGACTATAAACACTTAAATCAGCATTCCCACCAGTAGGATCACAGCAGATCCATTTTTGGGAATCTTTATCGTATGAAAGAACGTAGGCATGACCAATATGATAATTATTCTTGTTTTCCCATGCTGTATCTACAGAAGGAATTCCTTCAATCTGTACCAGTCTTTCCATGATATCTCCAAACTGTTCACAGACACCTTTTTTCATTTCCCATGCTTTTTCTACAGTTAATCCTTTTCCTGATAAGGAAATATCATAGGTCATAATTTTCTTTACATATTTCGTCAGAGCTACGATCTTTTCATAATCCGTTTTGCAATCTTTTGTTGCCTCTTCTGCCGCTGCCTTCATTTCCTGATATGTAGAAGATGTCTTATCGACTTTTTCTGGAAGAAGGTGCTGTTTAGGATCTTTATATTTATTGATAAGATCGTTTACTTTTTTAGTAGCAGTTAAAGCGGGAAAGTAGGTTTCGGGTTTTCCAAATGCACTAAATATTTGAGTACTTTTATCAGATTCTTTATACCCAGGATTTTCAAAATCCCCCTTATCTATTTCCAAATCAAAATTTCTTACTTGAAACTCCTCACCATCATACATAGCTTTTCCATATACTGCTTTTCCATCTGTATATGCATGCAAATCATAAAACTTTACTGTTTTACCATTTTTTAATTTTCTAATTGCTAAAAATTTCTTTCCGTTTGGCAGAGTAAAATAATCACTTTCTTCTTGTTGTACATCTTGCTTTTCCGCTGCCTGTACCGGATACGTCAGAAACAAGCTGCATCCCATTGCGAGTGCAAATGCTGTGGCGATCCCATAAATCTTTTTTCTCATAAAATCTTCCTTTCTTAAATTTTTTATATCATTATTTTATCATACCACATTTCCATCGAATTTTTATAAGAAAAAGAATCGAATTCTCTTTATAAAAAAGACTCACATCCGAAGATCTGAGTCTCGTCTATTATATTTCCGGCATGATTTTCCTTGCCAATTCTATCCTTTTTTGGTTTCTGTATTTAGCATTGCAGATAAGATTGGGGAAACGGTACTCGTTGATCTGTAATTCCTGTTTATACTCCGTAACAAACTCCCCATTTATGTCTGTCGAATATAACTCCAGATATATTTTTTCAACCACTTCATCGTTCACGACTTTTCTGCTGTGAGATAACATTGTGTAGTTTAGATCCAGAAAACTCCCATTATTACTCACTCGGACATATCCTTTTTTAAAATCACAAGGGACAAGATTAACATCCTCTCGTGTTAAAAGATATTTTTCCAATTCACAATCTTGTTTGATAATGAGACCGTAACAGGAATGGGCTGTCATAAAATAAAGGAACATCCATGGAATATTGTATAAAGTTGCCCAATAGTACATATGGGCTTCAGAAGCAACATATTCCCGTAGCATTTGTCTTGCTATATTTTCTGTAATATAAATCCCAGTATCTTGCTCCAATATATACATAGCGAGATCGAAGTTTTCCCGTGCAGAATGATAAACAGTCCGTTCATATTCTGTAACTTTTTCTTTTCTGCTTTCTCTTGTAACATTATAATAATGTCCGGCATAAGGACATAACCGATACGTTGTCTCATTATGAGTTGCAATAGTAATACTATGATTATAATGTTTTCCATATGGTTTGTCCGTATTCGCCAATTTTTTATAAAGCCCTAATATCTGTATTGGATTATCACAAGCAGGGCAGACTGCAAAATTTCGTTTGCATCCATCCTTTCCAGTAATGCTATAATGGGCATCCTTTTTTGTTTCTGAAAGATAAATCTCTTTTGTTAGATCATAAACCTTTGCCTTCCCAGTATGTAACTTAAATCTCCTCATTGTCTTCTGGTACTTCTGCTAATTCCTGAATCTGTGGATACATGCTCCATATCTTTCCCCACCACTCTGCAGGAAGTTTTGGTACCTCTCCCTCCTTTTCTGCAAAACGCAGACATTCTAATATATCTCCTAGTCCTATTGTAAACTTGTTCTTCTCTGAACGCAATAAAAAATAAATTTTCTCATCTTCCCTAATATCCCAGTCTTTTATGACATCTCCTGTTGGTACTACTGTTTTTTCCATTACGTATTCATCCTTTCTGTAATCTTTTCTAATTAATATGCTTTCTTTTCCATGAAAAAAGACCCACATCCGAAGATGTGAGTCTTATCTATGTTTTTATCTTAATCTTATATTTTCGTTATTGTATAATGATTGATTATTTTTCGTATAATTCTTTCATTAAAACACCTGGTGTCTCTTGCTATTCGTCTTATTAAATCTTCTCCCCATAAAGGATATTTTTGAATATAATATAATCGTCTAACCCAAGATGGATGGGAGAAGTCTTCAATATCATAGTTATTGAAAGAACCCACAAAATTCATTGCTTTCACAGTCTTTTGTGTATCTCCATTAAAAACTTTAATGGAAGAACCATAATCAGCGTGCATTTCATTGGCCCATGCAATAAATTTACAGCAATGCGGGTATTTTAATGGAAAAATATCTATTTCTTTATGTGTTAACTCATGTCCTAATGTATATATAAATCCCATTTCCGCTTCTATACAATTTTTAAAAATCAATTGAAATGCCCATTCTGATGAAAATATAACTACTTTCTTTTTACTTCGGGTTATATGTGCATTCAGATGCGGATTATCGGGATAATCAGGCGCAAATTTAATAATTATGTCTTTTTCTCTATAAAAATTTTTGAGTTTTTCTAGCCTGTCACTAATATCAATTTTTGGAATATCACCTAGAATTTTTTGCCGTTCTTCTATATAGTCAACACATTTTTTTCTCATCATACATCCCTTTTTTATTTTAATCCCCAGCCGGTATTAACGGAGGCTGAATGCCGGTGTTTCCTCCCGGCGATGCTTATACTGCAGCTATGTTAACTCTACATTATAAGAAAAATTTTACTTGTTAAAAATACGTACTAAAAATTAGAACTGTAACTAAAACTATAGCAAGCCCTTTCCTTATTCCATGACTCCGAGGATAAATTGGGACAAAGTAATAAAGATTGCGTATTTCCACTCTGGCAATCAAAAATAAGTCTACCAATAAGATAATTCCTAGTGTTACTTTAACAGGATACATCATAAATAATACAACTCCTTTCTGCTACGAACAATTTGTATATTGTTAATATGGAAAAGTATTAAAGGAGTTTATCTTCATTATATATTTTAAATGATTATAAGTAAAGAAATTCTTTAAAAAAAGACCCACATCCGAAGATGTGAGTCTTATCTATTTTTATCGTTCCGGTTCATCCCATGATTGTTGTGGATGCTGCAGGTTGTAGATCTGCTGTTTTAATTGTTCATTTTCTCTTTGATACTGGGTCAATTCTTTCTGACACTCGTATAATCTGCTTCTGGTGTCTGCCAGATTTTGTTCTGATATTGCTAAGTTTTGCGACAGAACCTGAACTTGAACCTTATTCTCCCCATTTTTCTGAGCTAATGCATCAATACCAACCTTTATGGCTGTAACATCAACCCCTTGTTTTTCTACGTCTTTCCGGAAACCTTCCATCCGGATTGATTCATCATGTAGATGGTCAAGTTTTGCTTGTGCAACTGAAAACTGTTTTTCAAGAGCAGTATGTTCGTTATTTATCTGTTCTTTCAATCCAGCATGTTCGTTATTTATCTGTTCTTTCAATCCAGTATGTTCTTTCGATAGTCCAGCATGTTCTGCAGATAGTGTATTATTTTTAACATTAACACTGTTTTTTAATTCAGCATGATAAACATCCATTTTTTTATCTAATTTTTTTAATGTATCTTTTTTTGTTAGTAGATATGTTAATAATATACCACCAATATTAAATAATCCAGCAATAATAGCTGCCTCCATGATAATTCCTCCTGTGTCACTTAATCTTAACGATTGTAACACAGTTCCGCTCATATGTGTTAAAAACATCATGATTTTGCTCCTTTTACTTTTAATATGTAAAAAGACTCACATCCGAAGATGTGAGTCTTATCTATTTTTATCGTTCCGGTTCATCCCATGAATGTTGTGGATGCTGCAGATTATAAATCTGCTGTTTTAATTGCTCATTTTCTCTTTGATACTGGGTCAATTCTTTCTGACACTCGTATAATCTGCTTCTGGTGTCTGCCAGATTTTGTTCTGATATTGCTAAGTTTTGGGACAGAACCTGAACTTGAACCTTATTCTCCCCATTTTTCTGAACTAATGCATCAATGCCAGCCTTTATTGCTGTAGCATCAATCCCCTGTTTTTCTACATCCTTCCGTAAACCTTCCATCCGGATCGACTCATCGTGAAGATGGTCGAGTCTTGTTTGTGCGGCTGAAAGCTGTTTTTCCAGAGCAGTATGTTTATTATTTATCTGTTCTTTCAATCCAGCATGTTCGTTATTTATCTGTTCTTTCAGAGCAGCATGTTCTTTTGACAAGCCATCATGTTCCCCTTTTTCAGATATTCTGTCCTTAATGATACTTCCTAATATAGCAGCTACACTTACACCTGCTCCTATGAGTGCTGCAATAACCTGTTTATCCATACCAAATAGCATTCCTCCTGAAAAATTTTCTAAGAACAATAATACCACGCAGTAAACAAACGTGTAAACACCTAATGATAGTAAAACCCAAGACATGAATTTTCTCCTTTCTTCTATCAGTAATGGCTGAAATCCTTTCTATTAATATGGAAAAGGACGGTTCGTAACCGCCCTTTTTCATTGCTCTTATTTTACTGGTTTCTTCTTCCGTTTCATCTGGTAGACACCGACTCCAATAAACAATGCCATCGCTAAAATAATTGGAACAAATGTCTTCCAGTTATCAAAGGCGCCCGTCATCGGTACGCTTGGGATTGCTTCGTTATCAACATCATATGTAACATCATAGAAGTAATATAACCCGTTTGTCTTATCATATTTCGCTTTTGTAGTGTCTGCCCGTTTATCTGCTGCCTCTTTTTGTGTAAGTGCGACAGGGAGAGTTACTTTGATCGGATCTTTTAACAGACTGTGTCCATTGACTGTCTTTGTTTCTGTGATCTGATAATCTCCTGGGTCAAGGTCGCTAAAAGTGATCTCACCGTTAGCATCGGTTTCTTTTGTTGCAGTCAGTTCTGTACTTTTGTCAGCAAGGATCTTCTCAATCTTAAAGGTTACTCCCTTTAATTTATCTTTTTTGTTGTTACCATATTTGATGATCTTTACGCTGGCAGGGTTAGTCCGGTTCTCAAAAGTTCCGGTAAATTCCTTATGGTCATAGTCTACAGTAAAGGAAACATACGGTGTGCCATCTTTTTCTGTTCCGGATACTGCCCCGGAAAGTCCGGAAATCTTATCAAACTGATACCGGCTTTCTGAACCGGATTCTGTGATCATATAATCACCCCAGTCAAGATCCTCGAATACTGTAGAAAGTTTAAGATATTCTTTATTGCCTACTGTTACAATCTTGTCTTTTACAGTTGACATATCTTTTGTGAATTTTACTGTCTTTTTATCGATATATTCTTTGTTGTGGATTGTAGTTCCCTTTAAAGTAAAGGTAAAATCTATATTTCCATGGCGGAAATCTAAAGAATGTACCGGGATCAGTTTGGATACTGTCACAGAACCTTTTGGTACATCAAAGTGGTTCACCAGAGTCGTCTCTGTGTATTCTAATGCTGTGCCTTCTTCTTTTGTTATTGTCACATCGGATGTCAATCTGTAATCTGGAACTGTTTCTTCTGACCAGCTATATGTGATCTTATTCTTGCCATTATACTTTGGCAGGTTGACTGCTTTTACTGACCAGTTATTTTCTTTTGATAAAACAACATTTCCATCAGTGATGTTCATCTGTTTTGTTTTTCCGTTTTCCGTATACTCTAATGTTAGCTTATTAATCTGTGTTCCATTGGCAAGCAGATGTACCGTCACAGATTCTGGACGGTGTTTATAAAGGTTATTCTCATCATCCCATGATTTGCTGACCTGTGCGCTTGTGGCTTTTGCATACGTGTTTGTGATATCGGTATGGACGTAGGTATATTTGCTATCACTGCTTGTAGTATTCTTTGTATCCGTCAACTCGTAATCTTTTGGCAAAGCCGAAGTATCCTCTTCCCAAGTATACACATATTCCTGATCGGTATCATCGTATTTTGGTAACGCTTTATCTTCTGGGACTGTAAATGTCCAGTTGTTTTCCGCGTTAAGATATTCTGTTTTTATGAATATACCATTCTGTAATAAATTAACTTTTATTTCTTTCGGTCTCTTCTGAAATACATTATCATTATCATCCCAGTATTTTGTTACAGATGGGATAACAAAGTCAGGACTTATATCTATCCAGTTATAAAATGTCACGCAGTTTGCATCTCCATTTTTATAAAAGCCCATATCATATTCCCTTGTATCTGCTTTCCAGCTTACACCATTTGGTATTACTTCCGTATAATAATATTTACTCAGATCGATATTACTGTCAAATGCATACATCCAGCTCTGTTCAGCTGTCAGTTTGATCGTTTTATACAGGTTTTTCTTTTCCTTGTCTGTGTACATATTTATGGTCAGGGAAGCGGGACGGTCTTTTTCTTTTACATACCCTTTGTTATCTCTTTCTCCCCAGTCTTTGCGGATCGTTGGTGCCTTTACATCCGTAAAGGTAAAAGCAAACGTATGGGTATTTTCTATAAAATCATAGGAAACACTCAGTGTATCTGAGTTTGTTTCTTTTAATTTAGTTAATATTGTATTTTTATCGGTCTGGTTATAATCAAAGTTTGGGATATACGCTGTGTTCTGCTTTTCATCCGGATACAGGGCATAACCAGTTGGAGGGACCTCTTCCACTATTTTATAGAGATATTTCGCATTCTTATCTACTGCATAATATCCTGCGGGCAGTTTGTCTGCCCCGGTGCGCCCACCGTCTTCTTCCTCTGCACTGATACTTGTCAGGTTCTTAATTAATTCTCCCTTTTTTATGATGATACTGCCATCATAGTTTTTTAAATCTGTTGCAGCATAAACACCAAATTTAGCCCCAGACAGTCCAGAAGTTTCTTCTTCACCGGATCCTTTTTTCGCTGCATCAATCTTTAACACAGAAAATCCAATTGATTTCTGTGCATCTTCCACATCCGTCTCTACTACTGGATGTTCGTCTACAGTAGGTTCTAATTTTAAGGTCGCCGGGTCTACAACATCTACCGTTACTTCCAACTCACCTTTATTTGTGTACTGATAATAATCAGAATCCGGATTTAGCGTGATCGTTATCTTTAATGGGCCGGAACGGTTGGATTGATCTTTAAAGTATGGATATTCTGGTGTGATCGATGCAATATCGTCTTCTGTAAGATCAATGCTTTCGGCTTGTCCGTCACTGTAACATAAAGCGTAGTTAAAGCTGTCTACAGTAAACTTCCTTGCTTCTAGGGTATCCGGGTCATCTGTATCTGGATCAGCATAAAGGTATTTTGCCTGTTTCGGTGTGACATAGATACCGGTTGGATTAGATTCCTGCTGGGGAATCTTTTGATCAGTATCTCCAATATATATCTTTTTTAATAAACCGGAATTCGCAAACATCTCTGTTGTAGAATTTAACCGTCCAGTTGTCCAGTTGGAAAGATCAAGTTCTTTTAAAGCCGTATCGTAAGCAAACATATCGTCCGCATAGACCATATTGGATGTATCAACATTAAAGAAAATAGCATCCGTCAGGTACTGGCATTTGTAGAACATTTTTGATGACATCTTATTAAATTTGATTTCCTGTCCGTTTCTCTGGGTGGATACATAAAAAGTATCAGCGTTTTCTGGGTCTTCCCATAAAACAACGGTACTGTTTGCATCAGCGGTCGTTGGATTGTCTTTTGTTCCAACCCTGTCAGCGGATACATCGTATACATACTCTGCATCTGCCGGGGCTTTTTCGTATGTAAAGATCACTTTTTCCGCATTGATGATGTATGGGTTTAACTGTTCCCCTGTACAAAGGAAGTAATCACCATGGCTCGCTTCTTCGGTAAAGTCTGTGTCCTCTGGCTGCCAGTCCCCTATATCAAGATCTTTTGGTCCTTTTTCCCATGTCAGGTTGATCTCATGGATCTCTGTATCAAGGTCAAACCCTTCTGGTGCTTTTGTTTCTTTAATATAATATTTGCCCATAAAGAAGTCGTTTGTGTAATCTACTTTATTATTGATAAAAGTCGCGATTCCATCTTTATCTGTTGTCGCATCCATGATCTTTTCATCTTTATGCCAGATAAGTACTCCTTTATCATCCTTAATATCTTCTCCGGCATATAAAGTATATACTGCCCCTTCAATACCAGAGGTCTTCGTCTCGAAACCGGTCGTTGTGTTGACGAAATCAGATAAAACTTCTCCACTCTTGTTGATCCGGATCTTTCCAAAGATAGGTGAATCACGGAAAACAAGTATGGAACTGTCGGCATTATTTTTATTTTCCCGGTAGACAAGGTCGCCATTTGCATCTTTGGCTACATGATCCTCATCGATCACAATCTCTTTTTCCTGGCACTTAAATTTTTCATCTGTAGAATCGATACCTGTATCATATTCACTAGGAAGATATCCTTCTGGTGCTTCCGTTTCCCGGATAATGTATGTGCCGTATGTAAGCCCTGTCACTGTAGTCTGTCCTAAAACAGAACCATCTGTCCCATCGCCAGTATAATATTTTCCGATCTCTTTTAACTCATCCCCTTCTTTTTTATATAAGGTGAATCCTGCATTTTTTAATGGAATACCAGAGAAAGTAGAGGTCTTTGAAATCGTGAGTTTTACAGGAAGCTCCTTGTCGGTAAATACACCTTCATCGCCAAGTTTCACGATGTGATTCTTTTGTTCTGCTGATAACGTGCCATCATTAAGGAAAACATTCATATCATCCGCATCGACGATAACATCTTTTGCTTCCACAATGAACACAGCATCTGTATTGGTTTCTTCATTTAATCTTTCATGCAGATCGGAACCGTCTGTCTGTTCTAAAGTATAGATCCCTTTCAGTAGCCATGGGATTGTGATCATACCATTTTTATCAGCCTGGCAGATCACATCGTTTCCGTCTGGATCTTTTAAATAGGTATCATCATTTTTACGTACTTTAAATACCGCATCTGATTCAGCTGAAGAGTTTCCTTTTCCATCTGTGACTTTCTTTTTTGTGAACTGTGCGATCGCATACTTTGCTTTCTCTAAGTTTTCTAAAGAAACGTCCCACTCTGTAGAGTCCTCATTTTTCTTAGAATCGACATCTTTTGAGAACAACGGTCCGCTTAGGTAGTATCCATCAATTCCCGCTGTCTGAACAACCACATATCCATCTTTTCCGATCGGGGAATGGATTGCGCCATCGGCATCTTTAATCTGGTCAATGTCTGCGGATGCTTTACCATTTTTATCGGTCCGCATTGTTGCAAGAAGTGCATCTTTATGTTTTTCTACAAACTGAACCCTCTGCGCCTGTTTCCAGATCTTTCCTTCCGTTTTTAGCTTTGCAAGATCATCACTGCTGATAGCTGAAACATTAAGTACGGAAAACTCGGCATCCAGTTCAGCTTCTTTTTTATCATACTCGTACTTTCCTTTATCTTGATTGAACGGTACTTTTTCTTTTTCAAGGAAGATACGGTCACCGTTATAACTATTGTTAATTGTAAATTCAAAGATTTTTGGCTCTGGTTTTGGTGTGAGATCTTCTGCGGTAACTTCAAATTCTTTATCTTCCATCAATTTATATGATACGGTTCCCTCTAACTGTTTTAAGATATAGGTACCAGGGGTCTTGATTCCTTTCTGGCTCCGTCCATATCCATTTTCATCAGTGGTAAATGTATTTGTCACAGCATTTCCCTTTGTATCATAAACGCAGAATTTTGCTCCTGCTTCCGGATGAAATACCTTTGCGCCACTTTTTTCTGTTTTACTGGTTGTCTTATGTACGGCTACCATACCAAGAACTAAAGCTTCATCAACAGTTTCTCCGCTTTCTGGTGTTTTACCGATCACGATATTTCGACCGGAGTATTCTTTTTTATCCGTTTTTATATCGGAATCATCTGTAACATGTACGGTAAAGGGTCCTACTGTTGTTTCATTATCTGGAAGTCCCTCACTTGTCATAGTCAGGGTATAGTATCCATATGGTATATCCTTCCAAACAGCGGAACCGTCATCTCCTGTTGTTTTTGTCACTCCTTTTACATATGGATTATCCGAAACAAATGAAGAGGATGCTTTTAAAGTAAAATCGATCCCTTTTTCTGGTAATGTACCCGATTCTGAGGAAAGGTCTTTCAAATATTTGATCAGTGTTAATGTTCCTTTTTTAGGTGTTTCTGTCGAGGTAAGGGAAGTGATCGTCTGATTATCTTTGTCCTTTGCAACCAGTGTCTTCCCTCCTTCATCAACGAGAGTGAATTTATATGTTGCAGGATCTTTCTCAAATCCATCCGGCGCTTTTGTTTCTCTTACCCAATATGTACCGATATTCAGATTTTCAAGTGTGCCGTTGTACACATTTTTGCCATTTTTTTTATTTTTTGAGATAATGATCTCCCCGGCTCTTGAACCGGTATCATAAGAATCACCTTTATGTACTTCATATTTCGCACCGGTTAGGTCGTATTCATTTGAATAAGAATCATTACACTCTTTAAACAGTTCGATCTTTCCGTATTTTGGCACATTACTGAATGTATTAGAAATGGACGTTGTATTTCCTCTTTCGTATTTCGTTACAGATTTGTTTACTCCACCTTTCTGGTAAATATACCCTTTACATTCAATCTCTTCGATCGTCCAGTTAGCAGAAAAAGCTGTTTTCTTCTTTTGTGCTTCTTCTTGTGCCTTCTTTTCCGCAATTTTTTTAGCTGCTGCTTGTGCCAGGGATTTATTCTGGTAATATCCATTATCTTTTAATTTTTTCTTTTGTTTTGTTGTCAGCTCATCCCAATTCTTTACATAATTACATTTTCCACTTCCGCTGCCACTGAATTTTCTCGTGATACTCATGCTGGCATTTCCTTTTTTGTCGGTGGTCAATACCCATGGAGAACCGGAGACCCCAGTTGTAGATACTTTAAACTTCGCTCCTGCTACAGCCTCTCCTGTTGCAGAGTCTTCTTTACCCACACTGACATTTACGTTTTTAGATAACTCATAATCTGCATTTGCGGAAATAGAACCTTTATCCGGTGAAGTAGATATCCAGCGGAAATATGGCTGATGATTTGTCTTTTTTCCTAAATGACAGCTTTTGTATTCATAAACAACAACATAGCCTTCTATCTTTCTTTTTTTCACCTTTTCATATAATGGCTTTACTTTTTTATCCCAGCTCCATCCTCTGGAACTTGCCATTTGTTTTAAAGCCTTTGTTACATCTCTTCCCATGCTGTTTGCCCAAACATAAGTCTGAATAAAGAAAGACTGAAATGTACTTGCATTTTTTACACCCACATCATCATAGAACCAGCATAATCCCCTGGCGATATTCTGCACATTATGCATGAACAGAGAATTTTTAGGGGCATCTTTCCAGTTTGTCGCAAGCACGATTCTTTTACTGTAGGTATCTCCCGGATGAGTGCTTCCCATCGCATAACCACAGATCACTCGTTTTTCTCCAACGTCTTTGTCATTTATGGCAAATTGACGGAATGTCATTCTTGATTTATGTCCTACTTCTGGGATAGATACTCTTCCCATATCTGCATTAAAGATAGTTTTATGCCCATTTTTGGTGTATTTCGTTACTGATTCTGCTGCCTGCACCTGCAATGTTCCATTTAAGAACACACCGGTATTTGCAAAATTACCGAATACAAAAGTAAAAATCAGGATAAAGATAAAAAAATTCTGTAAATATTTCTTCACTTTCAAATTTATTCCTCCTTTTAAAAATCAATGTACATTGATGCCGTCTGTTATTTATGGTCTGTCTCTTGCCTCTCTCATATATTTTCCTTTCTTCCTGTGAACAGGAGTTTTTATCCGCAGGCTTATTTTTACACCCTACCGTTCTTTAATATGTATTTTTACTTTTATGCAAAAAAGAACTATCAGTTAATACTGATTTTTAAGCTCTGAATTTTAAAATACGAAACCTTTGTAGAAATCAGTATTTTTAATACTTGTTTTAATCCCCAGCCGGTATTTCTGTTGTCCTATTTTAAAAATTTCGTTGTAATAATTCTGTTTTAGCATAGTTCTATTATAAAATGGAACAAAAAGAAGATGATTGTTGTTAGTCATTTTTTTCTTTTTATGGAAAAATTTCAGGGGCAGATTTGACCAGTATAAGTCAAATCTGCCCCAGTTTGGAACTATCTGTTTTTCGGCATCCCCCAAAAAAAGGTAACTTTTTGTTATCATTTTAATGAAAAATATCCTGGGTTGTCTGCCACATCAATATGTGCCATGCGGGAATCAATCATTTCCCGATTATAAATTGTCTTGTTCTGCCCTTCGATGGAAATTGTTTTGTAAAACATTTTCAGATCTGAAAATGGTCTCTGGACAAATCCAGTGCCAGTTTTCTGCCATTGTGCATATAATGTAACCTCGGGTTCCATATTTGGATACTGTGCTTCATCCAGATAAGACGGTTTCATTGCATATCTGTCTGTAGCCCATCCGGTAAAGAGATAACCTGCTCTTTGAAATACATTTTTTGTTAGTTTCACAGCAGTTTCCCCTTTGGCACTCTGTGCTGCCATTGTACCTGTTCCACCATTACTATCATAAGTGATTATATAATCATCGTTCTGCCAAACCGCATACAAAGTAACATTTGTACCAGTATTAATAGCGGAATAGGTATCTCCTGGATAATAAAATTTTCCTGTACCATCCCGGCTTGTATTCCATCCGATAAAAGTATGGTTGGTGTAAACGGGTTCTACGGAGTTTATTACTAGATTATGATCTCCAAACTGTTTGCGGTCAGGATAATCTTTTTGTGATACAGACTCCAGTTTCCACCACTGGGCGTAGGAATGGTTTGCATTATATTGCTGAACCCAAGTACCATTTGTAGTATCTGCATTTTTCACATCCAGACATTGTCCAGTTGATTTATTATAAACTGCTACATTTCCATTTCCTTCATCTTTAAGATACCAAAGGTAATCCGCAACACCTTCTTCCTGACTCCATAACTCCAGATCCGCATTTGTCTGGTTATGAGACGGATCACTCTCTAATGATAATGCTAATCCATTACGATTGCTGATAATGTAGTAATATTGCGTATGTCCATATCTTTCAAAGATCCATTCGGTCTGTATATAATCTGCACCTGAATAAATAACTGTAGCTGGTTGGGAATGTCTTTCATCATTAAGATAGGCTACATGCATATACATATTTGTACCACAACCGGATTTCATATGGTAGACTCCATTCGGTATGATTTTACACCCATTTAATTCGGTCCGTTTATCGTCATCATATTTTCCGCCTTGTAGGTCATAGGTTACATTATGCTTATATGCTACCCATTTAGCTGTAACCCATTGATCTCCTTGGCATAGAGTTATGTTAGGGTTTGAGGGGTCTAATTTTCTTCCATCATCATAATACCATCCATCTAAATAATATCCATTTTTTGTTACTGTTGGTACTCTTCCAAGTCCACCGCCACAAGCTCTGGTATACACAGCATTACCGTCTACATTTTGACTCTCATTGAGATTAGTGATTGTTCCACCATTAGTTTTGTACGTAAATGTATAATTGGGCTGATAAACTTTTGTCTTGGCTACACAACCATATACTCTCTTCTTTTCACCTTGTGGTGATAGAAGTCCTGTTTTACATAGATTGATCTCATAAGTCGAAGTAAAAGAAAAGGATTCCGTATGATGTGTGATTCCGCTATCCCAAGTATTAAATCTGCCTCCCAGAGCTTGTACATCAAAAGATGGGTTATTATTTGGATACCATGTATAATGCGCTGGTATTGTCCATTTTACTTTAAATTGTACTATTGTATAGCCTTCATCAGAGTTTATATATGTTTTATATTTATTGGTTAAGAGTTGTCCATAGAATCCCGTTACACCATTTGCATCTCCGCCGTTTACTTCCCCTAAACTTATGTCAACATCCCTTGGTGTCTGTGCAAAATCCCAACGGTCTGTTCCAATCCCGGTAGGACCATTAAAATTAATCCGTAATGAGATATAATTCCATCCGTCTGGATGCGTCAAAGCAACATAACAGTATCCTCCTTTTTTGGGAAAATAGCCGCAGCGATCAACATCTTCTGTTTTAGATGCAAATATAGTTTTGGGGCATAAGATAAATGCTGCTACACTGGAAACTGCCAGAAGAAATACTGCTAAGTATTCTATGATTACCTGTTTTTTTAATTGTTTTATTCTTCCTTTTTTGCATCTGTCTCTTGCAAAATGCTTTATTTTTTTCTCCTGTTCCATAAATCTCACTCTCCTTGTATTCTTTTTTAACTTTTCTGAACTTTTTCTCGGGCTTATCTCTTGCTTGTTTCATTGTTTTCCCCTTTCTCCCCGTAAAACAGGATTATTTTTCTGCAGGACACATTTTTTCCCTGCTGTTATTTAATATGTATTTTTCATTGGTATAAAAAGAGTCCCCACACTTTTTGGTATGGGGACTCTTAAAAAGGAATCGTATTCTTTTTTTCTTATTTGATCTTTAAGCCCTTGAAGATCTTTTTATATTCTTTCTTCACCTTTTTTGGTACTTTGACGGTCAGCTTTTTGTTGACACTCTTCAATGCCTTTTTACTGGCTGTTTTTTTTGTAAGGAGTGTGGATTTGATGTTTACTTTCTTTAATGCCGGACATTTAATGAAAGCGTTGTTGCTGATACTCTTTACATTGGCACCAATGACTACAGATTTTACTTTTTTGTTGTTCTTTACTGCTTTTGCTGCAATGGATGTTACCTTATAAGTGACACCTTTATTTGTGACTGTAGCAGGGATAATAACAGTCTTTGCTTTTTTCTTCGCCTTGATGAAGCGAACTTCTTTGTTTTCTTTTGTGACTTTGTAAACATTACCACTGACTGTAAATTTACTACCAAGTTTCATTAAACATGTGTCTGTTGTATTCTGTTTTTCATTATTAGTTGGATTTTTATCTTCTTTTGAATGAAGTTTTGACAAAGTTTCTTCTTTTGTTTCTCCACAAACTGTACAGGTAAACTTCTTTTTTCCTTCTGCAGCTGTTGTTGGAGCTAAAATAATTTCACCTTCGTTCCATGTATGTGATGCAGGAAGAACCTCTATTTTCTTTTTTCCGCAATTTTCACAGTAATAAAAAGTCTTTCCATCTTTTGTACATGTTGCTTCTTCTATGGTAGTACCTTTTACAAAGTTATGTCCTGGATGTGGCAGAATTTTACCTTTTTCTGTTACTTTTCCGCAATCCAGACAAACCTCATCACCTGTATAACCATCGTTTTCACAATCAAAAGCTGTTGTATTTACCCTTTTCGTATTTCCATGTGTACATATAGTTTCATTCGCACATGGTGTGAAATCTTCCGTTTTTCCGCAACGATCACACGAAAGAGTTTGGATTTTTCCGTTTTTTATAGCTGCCTTAGAGTATGAATGTCCAAGAGCTTTATAAGTTAATCCTTTTTTTAGTGTAATACCACATATAGAGCAAACTTCATTATATGTACCATCTGCTGTACACGTTGCATTTTTTGTAATTTCCATCCCAGTTTCCGGATGATTGCAAGCAAAAGGTCCTTCCGCTGCAAAAACAGGAATTGTAGGCATCACTGCCGTTAACATCATCGCTGCTGCCATACTGATCGCTGCAAACTTACTTAATTTTTTCTTTGCCATTTGTTTTACCTCTTTTCTTTCTTTTATAAATGTATTGTTGTAGCATCGGGGCAGGAATATTTCCTGCAGGTTCCGCCCCGCACATATAATATGCCAAATTAAAAAAAATAAGAATTTTTGTAAGAAAGAGAAGATCTTGTTTTTTTTATATACAAAAAAGGCACCCGTACAGATGCCCTTTTTTGATGATTATGTAAAGTTATTTTTCTGCAATAACAAGCCCTAATATTGTCTGTATTACAAAATAGTCTATTGCATTTTTATGCTCAAAGGATTGCCACACTCCTGGATGTTTTTCCAAGTCTGATAAGCAAGTACTAAGAATTTTATCACGAATACGCATATTGGTGTCGTTTCTGTTAACATTCAAATCATGTTGGAATAATACAATCTCCACATATTTTTCAATTTCCTGTTTGAAAACTCCTCCTTATTTTTCGTCATTTAATTCTTCGATATTCGATAATATCTCCGCTGTATAATCAATTTGATAATACGAATAAGACCCATATCCATAAAAACACGTTTCTTCACCATTTGACTCATCACTTATTTCAGCTACGGTTTCACTTCCGTGTTCCCAGTTCTCCTTATCCTTTTTTTTATCTTCCTCGATAAGACGAAGTAATCTTTTTTTTATTTCCTTTACTGTACCTGTGTACTTGTAGAATTTAACGCCATTGTTTTCAAGACAACCGATTCCGATGATCCATTGATATTTTGAATGTTCTTTTTTCATTATATGTTCTCCTTTACGCAATTTTTGTGATTTCCATATAGCATCCGTCCATACATTTATCATATTGACGGATATCGTAGAGCCAAGAAAAAGGAACTTTTACAGAACCTTCTTTCTTTAGCAGATCTAAGACCTTGTCGATGTCAAAATATCCTTGCATAAATCCGTATCCGGACAAATACTGCTGTCTTTCAAAGCCGCATAATCTGTCATAATATTTGATTGTATTCTTCTTTAAAAATTTGACATATCGATTTGATAACCCAAAATTTTCTTTAGGATTATTACTATCGTACTCTGATAACAAGAAAGATTGTCCACGAAACAACTCTAACTGCCATATAAGCTCTCTTTTCGTATAAATTGTTCGCGTAATGCCGTTTATCGCAAGCATATAATCATTCATTGTTCCGGGTTCCCAATTTTTCTTACTACATCTTTTACATTTGTAGCTGTCTGTATTGATTTTAGCTCTATATCTAGCCATCTATTTTCCCTCCTGAGATGTCTCATTTTCGTCATAGAGAAACTTGTTTTAATCCCCAGCCGGTATCCTCGCGAAGGCTGATTGCCGAGCAAAATCCGGCGATGCTTACTTCTTGTCAGTAGGGGATACCGTTTTCTCTCCGCCCACTACTGACGCT
>OGYI01001117.1_pt1 | contig 28169 bp, 19 predicted proteins | sample 1576521 | NCBI WGS metagenome assembly OGYI01 (sample SAMEA3541484, study PRJEB24748) | human gut metagenome | biome: human gut; feature: human-associated habitat; material: faeces | place: China | collected 2012
ATATTCTTCCGGAAGCCATTCTTACCGTTATCCTTATCGCTCTGCCGCCGATAGAAAGGGTTATGGGCAGATTGAAGGTTATGGCTACCAGCAGTAATTGATCTTATGCACAAAAAAAGCAGCTCATAGCTGCTGTCAGGCCGCAGGCAGCCCCTCCCGAAGGAGGCAGGTTGTCTGCGGCCGGTCATATTCTGCTGGTCTTCACAAGGCCGCATGTTATCGGCCCTTCCATCCTTAAATCACATGATACCTTTCCAACAGTTCCTCAATCACCGTCCCTTCTATTTTTTTCAGCGCCTTCTTCTCCACCAGATTCAATATGAACGGCACCTTCATATCCGTCAGCTTCTTACCATCCATCATCTTCGACGTAGAATCCAGCAGAACTCTCACATCATAACAGGAACCAAATACCTCCGGAACCCCTCTGTCCACATCCAGCAGCGTATATACAGCCTCCATCGCCGTACGCACCGAATATTCCGTAGTGAATACCGTATCCCTTACCGTATCGGAGAACTGTCCGATAAAGGCAAAATTCGTGCAGCCTTCTGGAACCACCTTAGGCCTGTCACCCTCAGCCCTCGGCATGAAGAATGCGGTAATATAGGGCATCATACAGGGAACACAGTGTGCGGAACCAGCCGCCATATCCGGGATTTCCTCCACAGGTACTCCCAGATGGTAAAGCCACTCCTCCGTAATTTCCCGCCCCGTGCATTCCCGCATGGGCTTTTTTACATAATCACCGGGAACATCCGTAAACAGTCCGTATACCCATACTACCAGCTGATCCTTGGGCTGATCCTTGAAATGAGGCTGTCTGTTCAGGGTATAGCTCATCAGCCACTTGGAATCCTTCACCGTAATAATACCCCCGGTCACCACCTTGCCGCTGAAGGGATCTCTCTTACAGATTTTCTGTATATAAGGAGGAATCCGGTCATCCAGCGTAGTGATGGTTGCAGATTCCCAATTGGTAGCTTTGGTATTGGTGCAAAATTTATCCGGATGGCCGAAGGAAGGATCCTGAGCTGCGATGTTGCGCCACAGCTGCCAGCAGCCGCCTACGGAATCATCCCGGACAGGCGCGTGATCATCATCCCCCAGGGACGAATTCTCCGTACAGCTTCCATTTGTAACAAATACCAGATCCTTTTCGGTCAAATTAATGGTTTCTTCTTTCCCGCTGCGCTCCAGCACAAGCTGCTTTGCCGCTTTCTTCGTCCCGGAGATGTCAAAAAGCACATTGATAACCCGGGTATCATACTGGAAATCCACATGATGTTCTTCCAGGTACTTCACCATGGGAAGTATCAGGGATTCATACTGATTGTACTTGGTAAATTTCAGGGCGGAGAAATCAGGAAGGCCTCCGATATGGTGGATAAAACGCTGGATATACAGCTTCATCTCCAGGGCGCTGTGCCATTCCTCAAAGGCAAACATGGTTCTCCAGTAAAGCCAGAAGTTAGAAGAGAAAAATTCATCGGTAAAAACATCTTCTATTTTCTTGTCATAGAGGTCTTCATCCTTTGTGAAAAAAAGCTTCATAATTTCCATACAAGCCTTATCGGAAAGACCGAATTTCCCGTCTGTATGGGCATCCTCGCCGCGGTTTACCGTAGCCCTCATCAGTGAGTAATTAGGGTCATCCTTATTCAGCCAGTAGTATTCATCCAATACGGAAACACCCTCTGTTTCTATGGACGGGATGGAATGGAACAGATCCCAAAGGCATTCAAAGTGATTTTCCATCTCACGGCCTCCGCGGATGATAAAACCCTTCTGGGGATCCTTAATACCGTCACAGGCGCCGCCGGGCAGCTTCAACTCTTCCAGTATGTGAATGTGTTCCCCTTTCATCTGTCCGTCACGGACGAGGAAGCAGGCCGCCGCGAGGCTGGCCAGGCCGCTTCCTACCAGATATGCGGATTTCTCATCCACGCCTTCGGGTTTTCTGGGGCGTGCAAACGCTTCATAATTTCCATTACTGTAATACATATTCTTACCTCCTTGGATTTGCTGTTCTCTGTTTGTCGGAACCTTGTAGCCATAGGATAGCCTAATTACAGAATCCCTTCCATAGACAATAAAACAGCCCTGTCAAAAATCCTGACAGGACTGCCATATTGTAAAAACTTTATACAGTTTGGGAATTTTGTCTGAATCGGATTATCCTTCTTAATGAATCTCGATACTCCAGCTGTTGCGGTACACACCGCCCGCTTTCAGGCTTTTCAGCCCCGGCTGAGTGGAAAGATCCTCCACGATCCCCTGGCGCGAAGGCAGGGATGACCACGGCTCAATACATACTTAGGGCGCTTCCGTCAGAGTGGCATGCCAGAAGCCTATATAGTCCATATCCGGGTAACTCACCGTCACACGGCGTGTTCCTCTGTCAGATTTCAGCGACACTGTTTTCGGCGTATGCGTCAGAACTATGGCATCATTGTCAAAAAGGCTGTGCTTCAGCGGAATTTTACTGCCGTCTGTCAGAGGAAAAGGTGTCACGCCTCCATCCACAAAGCAATCGGGTGAAAACCCAATTCTGACAGGTTCGTCATAATCTTTTGTTCCCTCAAACTCCAGGTAATAATCTTCAAATCCGAGAGAATCTTCCATGGGAACCAGGAAGCCGGGATGGCCGCCGATTCCGAAATACATGGTCTTTTCATCATGGTTCTCCACCTGGTACGTAATATGAAGGACATCTCCGTCCAACTCATAGATCACTCTGTAGGTAAAAGCAAAAGGATAGCATTTTCCTGTTTCTTCATCAGAATCCAGACGGAAAACAATGCGATCGGCCGTCTGCTCTTCCATGGACAGCTCCGTCACATGGACAAAACCATGGAGAGGCATGGGATAGCTTTTGCCGTCCAGCACATATTTTCCTTCCGTCATACGGGCGATATAAGGAAAAAGATTAGGCGCTTTTTCATCCCAGTATTGGGGATCCGCCTGCCACAGATATTCCCTTCCGTCTCTGATAACAGACTGCATTTCCCCGCCTCTGCTGCTTATCTGAATCTTCAGTCTGTCATTTTCTATTGTATAATTCATATGTTTTCCTCCGCATCCTCCCTAATACGCTGCCGTATTCTGAGGATAATTCCGTCATTTATTGAAATGGATTAAAGAAACGGTTTCCGTCGTGGAAAGTAATGACCAGCGCCGCCGCAACAAAGCAGACTACAAATGCGAGTGTCAGATAATCATTTCGTTCCAACGGTTTCCCCATGTACCATGTCCTTTTTTTCTTTTTTCCGAACCCTCTCAGTTCCATGGCATTGCTTACCACATCGATTCGGTCCATACTGGAAAAAATCAGGGGAAAAATAATGTTTGCCATATTTTTCAGCCTTTTAAATATGGATGCCTTATTGGACATTTCAATTCCTCTGGCTTCCTGGGCATGTTTGATTTTGGTAAAATCGGACTGTACGTCAGGAACATACCGAAGGGCGATGGCAATCGCATAGCCTACATTATAGCTGATCCCTAAACGGTTCATACTGGCCGCAAATTCACTGGGATTCGTGGTTACCATAAACATCAGCACAACCGGCACGACCGTGAAATATTTCAGCATGATATTGAATTCATAAAACAGCTGCTCGGTGGTGACACTGTAACGTCCCGCGATATGAAACAGCACCGTCTTGGTCCCGTAAATTTCTGTACCCTGGTAGGGTGAAAAAAGAAAGACGGTGATCAGATTCAGAAACAGGAAAAAGAGGATAAATTTGAATACCGTTCCCACCTGCTTCCATTCCGTTTTGGACACCTTGAAAATCAGCAGGCTGATCGCAAGCATGACCGCAAGCACCCTTGTATCATAGGTCAGCATGCCCGCAATGGACCAGAGGACAAAAAACAGCATCTTCGTCACGCCGCTCAGCCGGTGAATCCATGTATTCTTAGGCGCATAAGTAAGAAGTCTAGCCATTGGCTCTCTCCTCCCTTTCAAAATAAATAAATCGTTCCACAAAGCCGGAGGGATCCGGGATATCGCACTTCACCGCCAGGTCATACAGGGATGTTTTTTTAAGGTAGGCTTTATCCGCAATGGTTTCACTGGTAAGGACATTGGCAGGAATATCATCGGCTATCAGCTCTCCGTCCGCAATGACAATAGCCCGATCCGTGTATTCCAGCATAAGGTGCATATCATGGGTAATCATGATAATGGTAATTCCCAGGCGGTCGTTGATCTCCTTCAGGAACTCCATGATTTCCGTATAATGCCGGAAATCCTGCCCCGCCGTAGGCTCGTCCAGAATCAGGACTTCAGGATTCATAACCAGGATAGAGGCGATGGTCACCCTTTTCTTCTGTCCGAAGCTCAGCGCGGATATGGGCCAGTTCCTGAACGGGTACAGGCCGCAGATTTTCAGCGTCTCGTATACTCTTTCCTTCACTTCCTCTTCGGGCACGCCCCTGACCGCAAGCCCTAATGCCACTTCGTCATAAATCATGGGCTTGCTGATCATCTGATTGGGATTCTGCATGACAAGGCCTATCACCTCGCCCCGCTCCTTTATGGATTTAGATGAAATATCCGTGCCGCCCAGCAATATGCTTCCCCTGTCCGGGCTGATAAATCCGCACACAAGATTGGAAAGAGTACTCTTGCCCGCGCCGTTTTTTCCCACAATGCTGAGCATTTCCCCTTTTCCGATTTTAAAATCAATATTCCGCAGCACGGGGCTGCCCGTAATATAGGAAAAATCCAGATCCAGAACCTCCAGAGCCGATTCCTTGCCGGGACGGGCCGGAGGCAGCTTGGCTTTCCGGAACCATGCCTGTACCTTTTCCTTATAAGGGGCCAAATCCATGCTTTCAATATGCTGGGGATGGGTCTCCTGAAGGATTTCGCAGCCGGCATGCTTTAAAGCCGTGATATACAGAGGCTCACGGATACCTTCCTTCTCCAGGATATCCGTACAGAGCAGCTCATCCGGTTTCCTGTCCGCCACAATCCGGCCGTCTCCCACCACCACGATCCGGTCCACATCCCGGTAAAGGGCGTCCTCCAGGCGGTGCTCTATGATAAGCACCGTTTTGCCGGTTGTCCGGCTGATTTTGTCTATCAGGTCAATCGCCTTTTTCCCGGTAGCCGGGTCAAGGTTCGCCAAAGGTTCATCAAATAACAGAATATCCACGTCATCAATCATAACGCCCGCCATGGAAACCCTTTGCTTCTGTCCGCCCGAAAGTTCTGTGGGGGCATGGCTCAATAGTGTTTTGACATCCACGATTTCTGCAACTTCATCAACCTTTGAAAACATTTCCGCCTGTTCCACGCAGTCATTTTCCAGGGCGAATGCGATATCCTCCGCCACCGTCAGGCCTATAAACTGTCCATCCGTATCCTGAAGCACAGTTCCCACCAGCTTGGACATGCCAAATATTCCGGCCTTGGATGGATCCTGTCCTCCCACAGTCAGAGTTCCGGTGCTTTCTCCCGGGAATGAAAAAGGAACCAGACCGTTGATACAATGGGCCAGCGTTGATTTTCCGGAGCCGGATGGTCCCACAATCAGAACCTTCTCACCCGGATAAACCGCAAGGTCAATATTGTACAGCGTCGGTTCTACCTGGGAACGGTATTTGAATGTATAATCCTTGAATTCTATAATCGGGGTCATGGTTTACCTCACTTTAATTCCCTCGGGCAGCGCTCCCAAACCATATCCTCATGGCTTCGGCCTCTGCCGTCAGGGCAGTCAGAGCAGTCCCGGAGGCACAGATCACGCCGCACATGCAGCCGGACCTATGCCTCCCGGTATTCTTTATATTCTTACCCTGTTTCCGGAAAGGAAACCTTTAATCTTCCTTGGACAGGCTGGAGGATCTGGCCCCAATCTTGGAGTACGCCACCGCAAGCAGTGTTCCGAGGACACCGGCAACAACAATATTTCCTATGAAGGCAAGCACGCCCTGGGTAAATACCTTATTGGCAGGTTCCGCATAAATCAGGATATCCAGTACAGGAGCAAGCAAAATCCAGGCAAGAGCGTTGGCAATGATCTGTACCACATTGAACAGAGCAATTGCTTTTCCGTTGAAACCGCCGTCCTTGATGGCATATTTAGCTGCGAACAGTCCCATCAGGATACCGAAAAGAGCATCCGGGAACACCCAGCTCCACCATACGCTTCCGTAGAAGAGCGCATCACCCAGAGCATGGCCGATCAGGCCGATGGCTCCGCCGACGATAGGTCCGAATACTGCCGAGAAAAATGTCAGGACAGCGACTCTGGACTGCAGGGCGGTATTGGGAATGATGCCGAAAGGAACCTGAACGTTGGTGAGAACGATGAAAAGCGCGGTTCCGATACCGATAGCAACAACTTCTTTGATACCGAATTTTAGTTTCATTTGAGTTTCCTCCTCATAAGATAAAGTATTTTACGATGTCACCGCGGACGTTTCCGCCAAGACGGAGCGGCTTCCCCGGCACACCGTTCCTACGTAGTCTGCACAAGCTGTTTTCCAGCCTGTACCCACCTCCTAACTATATCGGATTTTCTCTGTTTTTGCAATGGTTTCCCTTATTTTCAAAGGTTTTTATAATCCTTTGGGGAATAGCCCGTCATCTTCTTAAATATTTTCGAAAAATACTCGGGTGTTTGAAAACCGGTTTTCTCTGCTACCTGATAAGTTTTCAAATCAGTTGTCTTTAATAATTTCCGGGCGATTTCAATTCTTTTGTCAGTCAGATATTCAATAAATGTTTTACCGGTAACACTTTTGAAAAGCTTGCAAAAATATGCGGTATTTATATGAAAACGCTCTGCTATACTGTCCAGGGATATTTCCTCTGCGTAATGGGAATCCACATAGTTTAATACAACAGTTATAATTGCATTTTTTTTACGTGTCTTGAAACCTGCAAATTTATCCGCTGCCAAAAGCAGATAATTCTGCACATACTCCGCTATTTCATTTAATGAATCACCCTGGAAAAGTAATTGCTTGCCTTGTACAAGCTGTTCTTCCTCACAGCTGAAATCCACGCCTTCCATACCGTCAAGGACTCCGGACGCACAAATATAGACAGAAATAAAATACATACGTGCAGTTTGCATATTCATCTTATTTTCACGTATTTCATTTTCTATTGCCGTCACACTGCGGATCAGTTCTTCCCTGTTATTGGAAATAAGAAAATCATAAATATTTCTCACGTGCCCAGCTATAATCTTGTTTCCTGTCTGATACTCCGTTTCAATAGTTCGATGCAGTTCATAAACCCCATTTGCCGACTCCCGGAAGAAACGGCTGTTTATTGCTTCTGATGCCTCTTCTGCCGCTCTCCTGTATTTTTTAAAACCATAATGCAGGGAACTGATACCAATACAGATATCTACTCCAAGACTCTGCTTTACAAGCTTTACCATATTTACAGCCAGAAGATATAACCTATAATAGCTATTTCTTATTTCCCCTTCTTCCTGCAGGCTCAAAGCTGCGGCAAATTCTCCTTCACTGCATTGCACAATTTCCCCAATGCATTCCTTTTGTGCGGTTTCCAACAAAACCTTTAATATGGATTTACATAAAATACTGTTGAGATGATAATTATGGTTTTCTGTCTGATTTACAATTTTCATCAGTAGCACAGAGTAATCTTTTTCCGGAATACAGAGACTGTAACGGCTGATCAGTCCTTTCGTTTCTTCCTCATCGTCCACATATCCCATGATAACAGATTCCACAGCCGCCAGCTTTTCGTAGTTATTTTCTTTATCTTTTTCTTTATCAGGCAAAAGGCCTGACCAATATTTATCTTTCACCTTACGTAATACTTTCAGAATCTCGGAAGGCATCATCCCAACCTTTAAAATATAATCCTCCACCCCCATATGAAGGGCCTTATGGAGAAAAGAAAAATTTTCATAGCAGGTCAAAATAATTATTTTTATATCATAGCCTTTTTCTTTTATATTCTCAATAAGTTCAATTCCATTCATTTCCGCCATAGAAATATCCGTCAGCATTATATCAGGTACCTGCTTCCTGCACATTTCCAGCGCCTCTTCTCCAGACTCGGCTTCACCTATCACCTGAAATCCGTTCTCTTCCCATTCTATCGAACTTATAAGCCCAATTCTGGTCAAAGAATCGTCATCTACAATCAATACTTTAATCATTCCATCATTCCATTCTTAAAACAATCTTAGCACCAGCAGTAAAATCCTATAGATCTTACTGCTGATGCCATCGTATTTACCGTTTATTTTCTTTACGCCCCATATTCCTCAGTAGCTTCCACAACCCATCGGATATGGTTGGTGTCGATATGCTCCGGAATGGTACAATCCGCACCCAGAATTAAACCTGTAGTCCCATATTCTTTGATTAGTTTTTTTGTATATTTTTTAATTTCCTCTTCTGTACCGATATTCAACAGACCGGTACTTCTGCTGTCAAAACCTCCCATACATGTTTTTCCTCCGAAAAACTTCCTCCCCTGCGGCAGGCTCATTCCTTCGATACTGACTGCCCAGTTCACACACTTCACAGGTACATCCTTCCAGTATTCGAGATGGTTCCTGTCTCCTGCCCAGGCACACATATGGCTTACATTGTAATCGGAGTAATAATTGCTTAAATCATATATCAGTTTATCATATGGACCTGCCGTCTCATCATATTCTTCTTTACTGAATCTGCCATATTCTGCTCCCTGAAGCGGCAGATAAAGGCCATCGCACTGCGCTTCTTCCATAAGTCCACGGATTAAATCTATGGTATCTTCCGCAATTACGCGCATGGCATGATGGATTCCTTTCGGATTTTCCTTTAAATGTGCCATAATCATTTCACTGTTGGTAGAATGTCTGATCACTGTAAAGGGAACAAACACATTATACAGACAAACCTTATCCTGCCGGAAAATACTGTTTATGGCTTTGGCCCGTTCTATCTGTCCCCGAATATATTCACAGTCTTTTCCAAGTGGCCGCAGTCTGTCCCAGTCGGATGCTTTTTCAATCTTTTCGCTGAAAGGATATTCAAAGTAGCCGTCACACATTATTTTAAGAAAATCCAAAGGGACCTCCTTGTAATACTTGATATGAGAATCAATATTCCTTTGACCGGTCCAATTCTCCCCCTGAAAGTGGTGCCAAAAGCCTACGGGAACCCTGTCTACCGGCTTCTGATCCATTGCGTTGAAAAATCTCTCTCTGTAATTCATCCTTATACCCCCTATGTATGTTATATACTGTTTTCTTTTTCTATTTACTCAAAATCATACGAAGAACCGTACCTGATTCTTTTGTACTTTTGATGAGCAATCCGCCTTGCTGACCATAATGTAATTTAATCCGTTCATTAATATTATAAAGTCCTATCCCCCCTTCTTCCTTCCCCTGAACAGATAACTCTTCAAAAGGGGTAAATTTCATATATTCTTTTGGGAATCCTACCCCGTTATCTATCACATCTATATATATCCTTGCTTCATCCTGAAAACATTCTATCCTAAGATTCCCGTTTCCTCCTTTGGGTTTGAGTCCATGGCTGATAGCATTTTCAACCAACGGCTGCAAAAGCAGCCGGGGGATGGGAAACCTATACATCTGCTCCGGTATTACATATTCAAATTCAATTCCTTTATTGTACCTCACGTTCTGAATAAACAGATATGGTTCCAGCATCTCAATTTCTGTTTCCAGAGAACTCATCATTTCACTGGAATCCAGACTGTACCTGAGAATCTTAACAAGTGCATTAATCATCTCACTGATACTTGGTATACCATGTATTACAGCCATCCAATGAATGGAATTCAGCGTATTATACAGGAAATGCGGGTTAATCTGAGCCTGAAGCGCAACAATATCACTTCTATGCTTCTTCTGTTCTGTTTTATATATTTCACTGATTAATTCCTGTATCTTGTTAATCATTATATTGAAGGTGTTTCCCAACTGTCCTATTTCATCTTTAGAATAGATGGCAACCGTGGTATTATAATCACCATCTGATACCCGGAGCATAGCATCATTAAGTTTCTGTACCGGCCTGGATATTCTTGCTGAAACCGCATAGGACAGCAGTATGCATATCATGGTAATTCCTACAATAATACAGACAGTCCAAATCCTTAAGGATTCCAGATTACGCATGGCGGAATCATATGGTATCAGTTCTACCAACTTCCATTCCGTTACCTCAGACTTTGTAAATACCACAAAGGCTTCCTCCTGCCCTTCCCCATATGCAAAATATCCATTTTTTCCTGAAAAGGCCCTCCCTTCCATACCGGGAATTTTATTTCCCGTCAGCGAATAATCATCATGGTATATAATATTATTGTCTTCATCCAGTAGGATAATCTTCCTGTTGTCTGTATGTTCCCGAATCCGATCCAGGAAAAGTTCCGGCTTAATAATTACGTTAATAAACCCGATACGTTCCAAACTATTAAGGTTATAAATAACGTAATAGATACTAACAGCGTAATCACCGCCTATATATGGATTTGGGTTCTCCTGCAATGCCATACACCAGTTATTAAAGGGTACTTCTTTTTCCAGTCTGTAAAACTCTTCCCACAAACGGGACTGATACATATAATTTCCGTTGCCTTCCGCATAGGTTTTTCCGTTTTCCGTACAAACGGTTATGGAATCAACCATGTCATTTGAAAGAATAAGTGTCTTAAAAAGACTGCTGATCAATTTTGCCCCATAAGTATCATAATATGGCTTTTCGCTAGTAAGAACAGAGCTTACCGAATAGCTTGAAACAAAATATCTTAAAAAAGATATGACATTCTCCAGTCTGTTATCAAATGCGATATTGATACTTTCCAGATTTTCTATAGCCGCCTCCCCTACATTCTCTATTATCGTATCCTTTGCGGAATTGTAGTAATAACCGGTTATCAGTATGCTGGAAACAATGGAAAGCATAGCGGAGAATAACATAATTTTCATTTGAATCGTATTGAATAATGATATTCTTTTTCCCATGCCCATGCGTCCCACCTCAGTTTTAAATATTTATTGTTATCATAACAAACCATCGTCACAATATCAATTTTCTTCCTTTTCCAAAATATTCCTGATTTGGATTACCTCCTTCTCTTTTAATGGCCCGTATTCCAGTGCAGACAGGTTTTCTACTACCTGCTTTTCATTTTTGAATCCGGGAATGGGCATACAATTGGAATCCATTCCCCAAATCCATGCAATGCATCCCTGAGCCAGCGTGCGCCCCTCCGATGTCAATATTTCCCGAATTGCTTCTAGCTTCTTCAAGAAAACCTCATTAGGTTTTCCGTTTATGTAATAATTCATCCAAGGCGGAGCGTCCTTCCCGCGCAGATCTCCCTGTCCAAATACCGAGCCGCTGTTATATTTTCCTGTAAGCAGTCCCATGGCTAAAGGTGTGCGGCATATGGCACATAACTTTGACTCGCTGCAGAAGAAGCGCATCTCGGGATTATCTTCCATTACATTTTCGGCAAATTCCATACTGATACAATGTTCTCCTTCTGCAAAAATACGCGCTCTTTCCGTATCTTGTGTTGACCACCCATAATATCTGATTTTCCCCTCCTTAACCAAATCCTCCAGAGCATCTCTTACCCACACAGCATCGTCCGGTTGAAAGTCTCCAAGATGGAAATGAAAAATATCTATGTAATCTGTCCCAAGCCTTCGCAGGGATTCATCACATGATTTTCGGATATCATCACGGTCACTTATATGTCCTGTTGTACATTTTTTTCCCTCATCACATAAAATTCCAAATTTGGTGGCAACGATTACCTTATCCCTTTTTCCTTTCATTACCTGCCCGATAAGTTTTTCGCTGTGACCGGCTCCATAAATATTCGCTGTATCCAGAAGCTGGACGCCCATTTCCAGACCTGTGTTTAACGCTTTCCGTGAAACAGAGTCTTCCACATCCCCCCAGCCTGCCGCCGCACCCATATCTCTGAATTGTCCGCCAATAGCCCAACATCCCAGACCGATAGGTTTTGTTTCTATGTCTGACTTTCCTAAACGCATACTTTCCTCCCCTTCTATCCCTTCAAACCAGTCATTGCAATTCCCTGAATTAAATACTTCTGTGTAAAGAGAAATACAAGAATAACGGGAATCAACGATATCACGGAACCGGCCATAATCAACGTATATAATGTCAGGTTTTCCATGCGGAATGTGGATAACGCCAATGGTATAGTAAACAACTCTTTATCATTCAAATAAATAAGCGGTGCAAGGTAATCATTCCACTGCCACCGGAACGTAAAGATTGCCAGACTGGATAAGGCCGCTTTTGATAGTGGTATCACAACACGGAACATAATTCCTGCCTCACTGCATCCGTCAATCCTGGCAGCCTCTAAAATTTCATCCGGTATTCCCATAAAAAACTGTTTCAACATGAATACTCCGAAAACAGTAAATATCCCCGGCAATATCAAAGCCAAATGATTATTAATCAATCCTATTTTTCTGAATAAAATAAACTGGGGTATCATTACTACCTGGAAAGGCACCATCATAGTAGCCAGGTATCCAATAAAAACCTTGTTTCTTCCCCTGAACTTAATTTTAGCGAATGCATATCCTGCCATAGCACTGGTCAGGACCTGACCTAAAGTGATGATAACTGAAACCTTAAGTGAATTAAACAGGGCAAGAGGAAACGAGGTCATTTTCCACGCTTTTTCATAATTCTCCCAATGGAACACCTCAGGTATCCACTGTATGGGAAATACAAACATTTCCGTTTCCGTTTTCAAAGAACTGCTGATCATCCAAATAAATGGAAAGAGCGTAACCAATCCTATCACACTTAACAGAAGATATAATATGATTTTTTCCACAGCTGATTTTCTTTTTTTGTTCATAAACTATTCTCCTTAGTCAATAACCCATTTCTCCTGCATGGAATACTGAATAATAGTGATTACCAGAATTAATGCAAAGAGAATAAATGCAGCTGCTGAAGCCTCACCAAACTTATAATATTTAAAGCTTTGTTGGTATACATAATAAACAAGTACATTTGTGGAACGTCCCGGCCCTCCCTGGGTAAGGAGTGCCACTTGGTCAAATACTTTGAATGAATTGATAATAGCTATAATAATAGCAAAGAACATAGATGGCGATATCATTGGAAGGGTAATATTAAAGAACCGGGAAAATTTTCCGGCACCATCAATTTCTGCCGCTTCGTAATAGCTTTCAGGTACATTATTCAGTGCCGCAAGAAAAATTATCATATAATAACCCGCATTAATCCAGATACTCATAATAATGATACAAATCATGGCCCATTTAGGATCTGAAATCCACTGGGGTGTATTTTCAGCTCCCAGCGCTTTTAAAATCATAGTCAGCGGTCCGTAAACAGGATGATAAAAGGCCTGCCATACAATGACTATGGAAACGACCGTCACAATATTAGGCAGAAAAAACACCGTCCTGAATAAAGCTTTAAATTTGGTTATGGTATTTACCGCAAGTGCCAGCCCCAATCCAAATATGATAATTAAAGGCACATTCAACAGTGTATAATAAAGGGTATTTACGAAAGAAATCCGAAACCCTTCATTTGTAAGAAGTTTTGCATAATTCTTAACCCCGGTAAACTGCATTTCTGTAATTCCATCCCAATTAAAAAAGCTGATGTAAAAAGCATACAGGAAAGGAATTAACATAAATATGACAAATCCAATCAAGTTCGGTGCTAAAAACAGGTAGCCCACAATATCACGCTGCCGCTGAAGCTTTCTGGATATCTTGGATTTTGTACCTTTTTTTCTCATATATCCTCCATATTCTGTGAAAACGGATAAAATATGTCCCGTACCAGCACCTTTACCGGCACGGGACATGTTTATGGACTGTTTCTACGGAATTAATCCAAATCCAGCTGATCAATTTCTTCCTGAAGCCTGGTAACACAATTATTGATTGTTGTTTCCAAATCCTGTCCATTCTGCGTCATATATAAACTGAATTCCTCCGTTAAAATGGTTGATGCATAAGGCGCAGCCAGATTAAGCGGCTCCGTAAATACTTTTACATTTTCAAAGTATAAATCAATCTGTTCATCCGAATAAACTTCGATATTATCCTTAAAGGTCTTCTTTATTTCTTCCGTAACCAATGCCGGTTTGCTTCCGGCCGCCGCTACTGCATTCTGGCCTTCTTCTCCCGACAGGAATGAAAGAAACAGAAATGCGAGTTCAGGATTCTGTGCCTTTGCATTAATGCAGGCTTTTGTAACAATAGACTGGGTTGAGTACTCCACGCCTTCATTGCATGGAACATGTGTCATTCCCCATTCAAAAGCAATATTGCCGTCTTTCATATTGTTTTTTAAATTACCTGCCATATAATCCCCCGCCAGAATCATGGCTGTTTTACCCGCCACAAATAACGGAGTAATCGAAGCATTAGTCGCAGTTGCTTCTGCAGGTGTAATCTGGGAACCATCCTCCACACAGGTTCCATAGTACCATTCAAGTGACCTTCTGACCTCATCGCAGTCCAAATCAATATTATAGTCATCGTCTACAATGGTTACCCCTTCCTGCATCGCCTGGAACAACTGCATCCATGGCCATCCCATCATATACAGACCATGCACTTTGTCCGCTCCGTCACCGGATGTAAGCTTTCTTGCAACATCTCTGAACTCATCCCATGTATAAGTGCCATCCGGATAAGGAACCCCGGCAGCATCAAATAAATCTTTATTATAGTAAAGATGGTAACCGCCCGTCCGATACGGCATGCTGTATACCTTACCTTTATATTTAATCTGATCTGCATAATTTTCATACACCGACATGTCGAACTGATTGTTCTCAATCATATCATCAAGCGGCATACATAATCCCTTTTCAATATAAGTCTGATATGTTTCATTCTCCCTCATAAAAAAAACGTCCATTGTTTCGCCGCCTGCCAGAGAGGTAAATAATTTTGACTGGTAATCTAAAAACGGGGTAAGATTAAGTGTTACCTCCACATCAGGGTATGCTTTCTGAAACGCTTCAATAGCAGCCTGTCCCGCATACTCATTATCCCATAAATTAATGGTAAGCTTACCGCTGATAATCCCTTCATCTGTTACCGTTGTTCCGGATGCTTCCGTTTTTTCCTCCGTTTCCGGCGTACCAACTGATGCCGGCGGCGGAATCTCCTCCTGTTCCTTTTGTCCACATCCGACTAATACACATGCAATCATTACACCAGCCATAATACCGGCCGTCCATTTTTTCCTTCTCACTAAAATCTCTCCTTCTCTTGTTCCCTTTTTAAGTACTCCACGTAACAATTGCATTATAGCAAACCGGATCATGTATTATGTATAACAAAATTTGTTATTTTTCTATATTTTTGTAGTATTCTTATTTTCAAAATAATTTTTCAAAAAACTTGTGATTATTTTATACAAAAATATGTATTATTTTTGTTTATCAAAGAATATTTTATACATTCTTTTCAGCTATATCTTTCTACAATTCCTTCTGCTATGGGTGCAGATTCCCTTACAACAATTTTTTGCGGCAAAAAGATATGTGTTATTTTTCCTCCCCCTCCCAAAGCCTCTCTGAACAACTCATAACAGCTTTTACCCAGCAATCCTTCATCCTGTGCTATGGTAGTCAGCGCCGGAAACACATATTGAGATATTTCACTATTATCAAATCCAACCACAGCCGTTTTTTTTGGTACATCAACGCCTTTCCGCCTTGCTGCCGCAATAAGCCCTTGTGCTATTTTGTCATTGGAAGTAACTATAACATCCGGATATTCTCCGGTTCCTTTCACATCAAAACTGTCAAAAATCGCATAAGCACCTGAAAGCTTTGATTTATACAACGCTTCATCAAACACGTTTACACAGTCCTGCCAACGGATTCCGCATGCTTCCAGCCCTTTTTTATATCCATTCCATCTGGCTTTAAGGTTATCCTGAAGCTCCACCGGTTCACCTGCATAACCAAAACTTCGATATCCCGCCTCAAACAGAGCGCAAACCAGTTTTTCCATTGTAGCTTCATTATCAAACTCCACACTGGATATCCCTTTATGGCGGCAGTCACCTAAAATGACGGGAATACCTGCCTGAGACAAATACCGGATAACTTCCCCATCCGGATTTCCGCCAATGAATACCACTCCATCAACCTGCCTCTTTACAAGTTCTTCTATTCTTTTTTTCATATCTTCCTTCTGATAAGACAGATCACATATGAGGACAACATAATTATCCTTTTCGGCCTCTTCCAGTATACTTGCCGTACAACGGGCGTAGAATTCTCCTGATATATCCTGTAATACAACACCCAGAAGTCTGCTATTAGTCTGCCGCATAGCCTGCGCTAATGCATTTGGCATGTAGTGCAGTTTTTCAATAGTGCCAAGCACTCTTTTTTTCGTATCCTCCGATATGGAAGCTGTGCCGTTAATCACATGAGAAACCGTACTGGGAGCTACTCCCGCCTCCTTTGCCACCTCGCTAATCGTCACATTTTTATTTTTTTTAATTTTTTTATCGTTTCTGTTGTCTGTCGTCATGTTAACTCCTTTCCCTCACTGACATAGGATTATCCCCATCCCACCTTATTTCCATCTCATACTTACCTGATGATATCTCTGCAAAAACCTTATTATTGTTGTATACAGTACCCATGGATTCACCTTCCAGCCATAGTAGTTCTTCCGTTTGGTTTCGCGGGAGCACTATTATGGCTTTTGTATTCGCAGGTATGCTGCATTTTACATGCAATATTCCGTTTTCCCATTTCCAGGCTGATTTTATTACACCATAGTTACTAAAAAGTTTTGCACAGGCACTCCTAATCTCTTCCGAAGGCCCCGGACTGATTACTATTTTTCGGAAACCAGCTTCCAGACAATCAATACCTGCCAGTCCTCCTATCAGGTATTGCGCGACTACTGTAAACCCAATATGGCACAAAGCATTCATTGCCTGGGGATGCAGTGTTCCATCCTCAAAAACGGCATCCCATCGTTCCCAGATGGTATGATAACCGCAGTGAAGCATATATCCCAGTCCGGGATACTGATCGGATGTCAGAAAAAGATTCGCCAGTTTTTCTTTTCCGAACCTCTTCATTGCCGTTAGAAAATATGGGGTGGTGGCAGTTCCTCCCTTCCATTGGATATGTCCTTTTTCCATAAGCTTTTTTTCCAGCACGATAAGAGCCTTTTTCTCTTCTTCTTCTGTAAAAAAGCCGCAGTAAAGAGCCATAAGATACTCTCCCTGCCTGCCATTTCTGAGAGTTCCGTCCCGCTGTATATAATTCAGCCGGAATGCATTCTTAATATTTCCAAGTAGTTTTAAATACCGCTGTTCATCTGCCTGTTTTCCGATAGCATGGCACATTTCCGCCATCATCTGTGTAATAATAGCATAATGGGACGTACCAATCATACCCGGTGAAGAATCACCGAACCCGTGAAGGAAGTCGGAATGATTGGTTTCTTCTAAAATAGCAAGCCAATCACCGCCCGTCGCATTTCTGATATAACGATCACTGTTTCTTTCCAGGAAATCAAAATATCTGTTCATTTGATTAAAATATTTTCTAATCACATGTGTATCGCCATACATGCGGTAAAGAACATATACCATATGTACTCCATGATTTGACTGAAGATCACCAACAAACTGTTCAATATCCTTCATCCTCATAGGAGGCGCAATCGCTTCCAACCCGCCGTCTTCTCTCTGTCCGTCCCAAATGTCCTTTACCCATTTGCTGATTGCCGCAGACTGGTTATTCATATAGGCCATAGCATGCATAAAGTGATTTCCTTCCATTCCCCACCCCAGTCTCTCATCTCTGGCACAGCAGTCTGTAGGCACATCCATCATATTACATTCTTCCGTAGAACGAATCATTTCAAATATTTGATTGACCAATTCGGAAGAGCATGAGAACTCCGTTTTATCCGGCAACTCACTTCCTATTTTTAATGCCTTAATATCAAGGAAACTAACCTTTCCTTTCCCGCAAATTTCCGCATATCTAAATCCATGATACGTAAATCGTGGTTTGAAATATTCTGTCTGCGCTCCCTTCAATATATAAGAATCCATACATCTTGCTGAACGGTTACCTCTAAGATATAGTTCCCCGTTTTTATCCAAGGTCTCTGCATGCTTAACAGAAAAAGAAGCGCCAGCTTCGCCAGTACATGAAATTTCCATAACTCCTGCCAGATATTCCCCGAAATCAATTAGATAACAGTTCTCTCTTTTCCGGATTATTTTAGCCGGGCGCAGGCTTTCTCTCTCCTTCATAGCAACGCCTGTATGCCCTTTGGGGATAAGCCTTTTTTCCGTTCCCGTGTCAACAGCCTCCCATCTCTCATCCTGATATCCGGGGCTGCTCCATTTCCCTAATTCTTTTAATGCATTGTATGTTTCCCCCTGAAAGATATCGCTTTCCTGAAGCGGGCCATAGGATGCTTTCCAACTTGCATCCGACATAATCTGTTCCCTGACTCCGTCTTGATATTCCATCTCCAACTGCAGAATCACCCTGGGTCTGCTGCCATACCATTCTCTTGCATTTAAACCAATATAACCTGCATACCATCCATCCGCCAGTATGATACCTATTGCATTACTCCCCTCATCAAGGAAGTCTTCTACATGAAAAGCTCTGGAATATACTGTTCTGTCATAATCAGATAATCCCGGAATAAATACTTCATCTCCTGCTTTATTTCCGTTTATCTCTATTTCCGTCAGCCCCAAAGCTGAAATATATAATTTGGCACTCCTTAAGCCTTCTTTCACTATAAATTCTTTTCTTATATAAGGAGCTGGAGGCAGGTAATACTGATTTATACCCTTGTCGAAGTCATCTGCACAATAAAATGTAATAGCAGGATTATATGCCTCTCCTTCAATCCGGTCATAACCAATCCACTCTGCTTTCCAGCCATTTTCCATTAAACCAGTTTCAAAAAAAGCCGGCTCGCTCCATTCTGCTTCCTCCCCACGTTCATTCCAATATTTCACTCGCCAGGAATATTGGCTGTCAGGTATAAGGGTTCGTCCATCATATGGTATAAACAGACAACTGTCTCCCTCTGTCCTGCCGGTGTCCCAGCATTTTTCTTTTCCGCAATATACCTGGATCCTGTATGCCGTCTGTCCTGCACCATTTCTATCACATGGTATATTCCAGCTGAATACAGGGTTTTCCTCCACCTGAATGGGATTTGAAAAATTATTACACATCAAATGAATTGCTTTCATATGCCCCTCCTATAAAATCGTTTTCATTATATTATTATATTATTTTGTGTTAAGTTAGGTATATAGTATAATATAATAATTAATTTTGCAATAATATTATGAAATCGTTTTTATGCCAAAACAATTGAGACAGCATTCAAAATACTTGTATCCTTATGGCTCCATTAACACTGTTCCTCTTGCTTTCGAAAGGAAGCAGGTACTGTTGACAAGCAGAAAGGCACTTTCATCTATCCAGTCGATTGTCAGCATACGGAACCCAAGTTTCTGTATCATTCAACTGTACCAAAACCTGTGAATTTTGTGCTATTTTCATGCCAATTATTATTAAATTTCCAAGATGCCCAGACATTTATGTAAAAACCGAAGCTTGAATTAATTCCTTATATTTCCAATACCTTCTATTGATTTTTTTTTAATTACTGCATATAATTATGGTAGGGATATCCCTACTTTCCATAATTTAAGGAGGTGAAAAATTATGTCGGCGACTACATTTATAGATAATGCCAAAGTTATGGCGAAGGGACAAATCACAATTCCGAAAGATATTCGTGATGTTTTGGGAGTAGCAAGCGGTGATCGTGTTACATTCATCGTTGAAGGAAGCACCGTCCGTATTGTCAATTCTGCGGTTTATGCTATGCAGGCGCTTCAACGTGAGATGGCAGGCGAAGCGGAACGAACCGGATTGAATTCGGATGAAGATGTTATGGCACTCGTAAAGGAATTGAGAAATGAGGACGAAAATGCATGAGAGTTTTGATAGATACCAATGTCCTTATTTCTGCGGCATTAAGTGCGAATGGCACTCCTTTTCAGGCATATATTAAGGCGGCATCTTATCCCAACCATGGGCTAATCTGTGAGCAGAATGTGGATGAAATGAAACGGATATTCAACAAAAACTTCCAAATCGGCTTACATCTTTGGACAAATTTATTTCTGCAGCTCTGTTGACATTAGAATTAGTCCCTATCCCAACAGATGGAAATGCTTCGGAAACGCAGATTCGGGATGTCAATGACCGTCCCATTTTACGGGCCGCCATTAACGCAAAAGCCGATGTGTTACTTACCGGCGATAAGGATTTTCTGGATTCCGGTCTGAAAAGACCGATGATTATGACACCTGCTGAATTTCTAAAATATTGATTGCAAAGAAAAACAACAGAAAGAGACCCGAGCATTTTCGGTTCTTTCTGTTGTCTTTTTAATCAGGACCCTATGATTTATCGCCAAGCACCACTTCCTCCGCCAGCGCAAAGGAGTAAATGATTTTCTCCTTCACCCTCCTTCCCGTCAGCTGTTCCAGGGCAAGCGCGTAGTAATCCAGCTGCACCTGATAGCGGTTCACCAGCTCCTGTGCATGAGTTACCGAATCGGTCTTATAATCGGCAACCACCAGTCCGTCCTCTTCCTCCAGATACACATCGATAATCCCCTGGATGAGTACGGTTTCCTCCTGAGGGAAACCGGGGTTCAGCATACTGGCAGGAAGGCCCAGCACAAAGGGCTGTTCCTTATGCAGCTTCTTCTTCACCGCCGCGCCCGCCATCCTGGCCGCCAAATCGGATTCCAGAAACCTTGCTATTTTATCCGTATTCACCGCCGCACGGAATTCCCGGCTGAGCGCTCCCGTTTCGGTCATCTGATTCAGCAGTTCTTCCACCTTTTCCCGAGCTGCCGGACTTGCACCCTTTTCCTGTGCCAGCCGTTCAAAGGGAAAAATCTCCAGCGCCTTATGATAAGCGCTTCCCCGTGCCGTTCCGCTCACCGCCTCCTCTTCCCTGACAAAACGGGGCAGATAAGGGACGATTTCCTTTTCTTCAAACAGATGATAGGCTTCTTCCGCCGCTTCCTCCATTCCCGCCTTTTTCAATTCGGAAACGGTGGTTTTTGTATACAGGTTTTTAAGGTTTTCATGGGGATAAATGCTCTCCATACGCTCACGGAGGAGCCGGAGTTTTTCAATCTCTTCCTGCTTTTCCTCCGAAGCCTCTCTTTCAAATATCCGCAGCCGCTGTCTCAGATATTCCCGTCCCTGCTCTTCTTCCATATTTTCCTGTAAAAGGTCAGATCCTGACAGCAGTGTCACCTCCTGCCCGCAGACAGCCCAGGCCGGCAGAAGCCAGTCCAGATACGAAGCGGCTTCGGAACGGGGGATAAAGCCCAGACGCCCCCCGGCGCGCTCATAGTCCTCCCCATTTTCCAGTATCCGCCGAACTTTTTCTTCCTCCTTGCAGCTGCCGGTGAGAATCAGCTTTTCCTGGGGCCTGGTCATCGCCACATACAGAACGCGCAGTTCCTCTCCCAGGCTGTCCCTGCGCAGCTTGCCGGAAAGCACGCTTTTTTTCAGGGTATTCCCTTTCACACGGGACTCGATATCCACAAAATCAAGGGCAATTCCATAATCCATGTCCATTATCACAGGCTTGCTGGTATCCTGCATATTGAATTTCTTGGAAAGCCCCGCCACAAAGCAGACGGGAAATTCCAGGCCCTTGGATTTATGGATGCTCATAATCCGCACGGTATCCGCATTTTCATCCTGAATGTTGGCTTCTCCATAGTCGATATTATATTTTTCCACCTGTTCCATGTACCGGATAAAATGGAACAAACCGAAATAGCTGGTCTTTTCGAAATTCTCCGCCCTGGAAAGCAGCATTTCCACATTGGCCCTGCGCTGTTCCCCGCCGGGCAGGGCGGATATGGTATACAGATACCCCGTTTCCTTAAGGAACTGCTCTATCAGCTGATGAATGGGCATATAAGCCACATACCTCCGGAATCGCTCCAGCATGCTGCAGAAGTGCCGCGCCTTCTCACAAAGCGCTTCCCTGCTTCCTTTTTCCGTATAGGAGGTCAGGCATGTAAAAAGCGTTCTGCCCTCCCCTTCCATTTCCGCCTTCATACAGGCAATATCCTCATCGGTAAAGCCTGCTGCGTCTGATTTCAGAACACCGAACAGGGGAATATCCTGGAGCGGATTGCTCAAAACCTTGAGAAAATTCAGTATGGTCTGAACCTCCGTCGCCGCAAAATATCCGGTTTTGGAGGTGATATAAACAGGGATGCCGCTTTTTTCCAGCACCTTTTTAAATACCTCATCCCAGCCTGCCGTGGTCCGCAGGAGGATGACGATATCCCCATAGCCCGCGGGGCGCAGTTCACCGCTTTCCTTATCCACGACCGGCAGCGTTCCGACTATCCGTCGGATTTTCCCTGCAATCGCCAGTGCTTCCCGTTCCCGATCCTCCAGGCCGTCCTCCTCCGACATCGTGAGCAGCACCTCGGTGCGGTAAACATCTTCCTCCTCCCCTTCCGGCTCCGGGAAAACGGCTCCGGGATACAAGGCCGCGTCCTCGTCGTATTCCACACCTCCCAGATCACGGCCCATGAGCACGGAAAAGCAGGCATTTACGCTGTCCGTCACCTGACGGCGGCTTCGGAAATTCTGTTTCAGGTCAATCCGCCGCTCTTTTCCTTCTCCCTTTCCGTAGCTGTCAAACTTCTCCATGAAAAGCTCCGGGCGTGCCAGACGGAACTTATAAATACTCTGCTTGACATCCCCTACCATAAAACGGTTGAATTTACCGTCCTCCTCACCGGAAATGCTTTTCAACAGATATTCCTGCACCAGGTTGCTGTCCTGATACTCGTCGATCATAATTTCCGCATAATATTCCCGCATTTCCCGTGCCGCTGCGGTGGGATAGACCCCGTCCTCCCGCTTTTCCGTAAGTATCTGCAGCGCCATATGCTCCATATCATGAAAATCCATCAGGTTCTTTTCCCTTTTTTTGGCATCCAGGCGCATACGGAAGTCATCGGTAAGAGACAGCAGGCAGGAAACATAAGGGGCACAGGCCGCCATACGTTCCGCCTGGGCCTGCGGGGAAGCATAAAAATACTTTTTAGCCAGACCATTCAGCAGATCCTTCACACTGTTCCTGATTTCTCTGGCCTTTTCCCTTTTTTCCGGCGATACGCTGTCATCCTTTTTGGAGCTTATCCGTCCGAAGGACAGAACCGAAAACCGTTCATACAGATCCTGCAGGCTATCCGCTGCCGCAAGTCGGTCTATGGTATTTTTATCCGCCTCCAGCGTATCCTGATACATATACGGGCCGTCCGTTTCCTCGCAGAGCATCCTCGCCTGATCCAGGCTGTCCCCCGCTTCCGCGAGCATGGTGCGGATATAGTCTTCCAGCAGCCCAACCCACCTGCATTCCTCCAGTTTTTCCAGAGAAACCGCATAATCCTCTTTATGAAGTTCCAGCCATTCTCCCGGCCATGGATAACTCATGGCGAATTCATACAATCCCAGAATCTGTTCTTCCAGCCGCTTTTCCTTTCCCGTCGGCGCGAAATATTCCACACAGGCAAGAAAGTCTTCCCTGCCTTCCGTAAAATAATCCTCCAGCATCTGCGCCAGGACATCCTGCATGAGAAGCTTGATTTCCCCGTCATCCGCCACACGGAAATCCGGATCCAGGTCAATTTCGTCAAAATGGTTCCGGATAATATAAAGGCAGAAGCTGTCAATGGTGGTGATCTGGGCATTATGGATCAGCGTCAGCTGCTTGAGCAGATGGGCATTTCCCGGATTATCATCCACTCTGGCGGAAAGAGCCTGGGTAATCCGCTCCCTCATCTGGGCCGCCGCCGCATTGGTAAAGGTAACCACAAGGAGCCTGTCGATATCCACCGGATGCTCCCCGTCGCTTACCATCTGTATGATCCTTTCCACCAATACCGCCGTTTTTCCGCTGCCTGCCGCCGCCGATACCAGAATACTGCTGCCCCTGGCATCAATGGTCGCCTGCTGATCCGGTGTAAATGTCACTGCCATGTTCTAACTCCTTCCGCCTTCCCTGCTGCTGTTTAACGCTTCCTCCATTTTATGGAGCGCTTCCTCCTCCGGAATCACCTCCAGCTCCCGCTTCCGAAAGCCCGGGATTTTCCTGTCAAAGCCGCATACCCTGCTGTAAGGGCAATAGGTACAGGCATCCTTTGCCGACTGGCCGTTCCCCTGGATATAAGGATTCAGCTCTATATTCCCATTCAGAATCCCCGTGCCGATTTCCCTGATTTTTAAATTCACATAATCGGAGATCACCCGGAAATCATTTTCCTGCAGAATACTGGAGCGGGCGCTGAAGGATCCGTCCTTTTTCCGTTCCACGGGAATGACATCGGATTTGGTTCCGAACGCCCCGTCCAGGCTGGCCACGATATTTTCATCGGCATTCACCACACCGGTCATCCGCAGGCCCGCCAGGATTTTTTCCTGGATCTGCTCTTCGTTCTCCGTTTCTTCCCCTTCCACAATCGGGTCATGCACCCGGTAATACAGCATGGCCGCCGGCACCACCTTCCTGTCCGGGTATTTATTTTCTTCCATTTCCACAGCGGCGTTCATGTAGACCACCAGCTGCAGCTGCAGGCCATAATACAGGGCCGCCAGGCTGAAATCCCGGTTTCCCGATTTATAATCGATGACCTTCACATACACCTTATCTTCCTCTTCGCATACATCCACACGGTCAATCCGCCCCCGAAGGCGCAGTTTTTCTTCTCCCGTGAGGGCAATATTTACAGACTCCAAATCCTCCAGAACGGAGAACGAAACCTCAAACTGTTCCGGTCGGAAGGCGCCTTTTTTCAGCTGATACTGAAGGGTTGCCACCGTTCGTTTCAAAATCCGTTTGATTCTTGTTATCACATATTGATTCCGCGCGTTATCAAAAAGAACGGCTTCCCCATAGGTTACCGCATAGGCCTCCACAGCCTCCTCCACCAGCTTCTCCCCTTCCTCCCTTGGAAAGTCAAACCAGGTCCAGCCGTGTTCCTTCAGCTTTTCTCCGAAAATCTCCAAAACCCCATGGAAAATATTTCCCATGTCCACATCTTCAAAGCTGTATCCGTCCCTCTCCCTTAACATCAGCCCATACTGCAGGAAATGGGCATAAGCGCAGGATGCATACTGCTCCAGCCGGCTTACGCTCCCCAGAAGGGTACGCCCGAAAAGAGCCAGGGCCGCCTCTCTGGCAAGGGGCCTGTCACGGTAGCTGAAAAACGCTTTCTGCTCCATTTCATGGGCCCATTCCCGGGTATTCTCCTGTGCCGCATAAATCTGATAAAGATGCCGGAAATCCCTTTCTTCCTCCCCGTCCTTTTCCATTCTGGCATCCGCAAACTTCCGCAGTCCCTGTACCAGACTGTCCCGCCCGTCCTCCAGCGTCTGCACCTGCATGAGGCCCGGCAGTTCCTCCGGCTTTTCCACCTGTATGGAAGGAAACAGCTTTCTCACCATTTCAATCAGATAAGCGGGCCTCATGGAACGCCCTTCGCTGCTCATCCTGGCATAGGACAGATACAGCCTGTCCGAAGGCTTGGTCATATTCATATAAAGATAAAGCTTCTGGATATACATCTGCTGTCTCGGGGTGGGCGCCAGTTCCATTCCGCTTTCCGCCAGGAACTCCCTGTCCATATCCGATATAATCCCGCCGCTCCCCGCAGACTTGGGAATATAGCCGTCATTGATTCCCAGGAAAAATAAAGCCTTAACCTGCTTCAGACGGGTTCTTTCCATATCTCCCGCCACGACCCTGTCCACATTCTGAGGGATCGTCCCCACCTGGATCTCCTGGAAGCCCGCCTCCAGAATCTGGGAAAACTCCTCCATTTTCACCGGCTCATCCCCGATCAGCTCCACAATGCTGTCCAGCAGATCCATGACAAGCCTGTAAATCTGGGCATATTCCCTTTCCTTTACCGCATCCCCTTCTGCGGCAAACTGTTCTTCATATGCCTTAAGCTTAACCTGCACCTCGTTTTTCTCAATAAATCCATACAAGCCCATGACGAGGGATCGGGTATCCGTAAATGTCTGCATCAGAGGCTCCATCTGCTCCACCAGCTTCTGCCTGCTTTCATTCAAACCCTCCAGCGCCTCCAGTTCGTTATCCATATCCGGCGTTTTGCGCACAAAAATCGTCTGCCATCTCTTTTTTCCCCGCACACCGGTGGCAAGCACATAATTTTCCAGCCTGTCCGCCTCCTCCGGAGTAAAATCCGCCAGGCCGCTGCGGATATAATGAAAGACCGACTCATAGGTGAAATTTCTTGTCACAATCTGCAGGGCGCTTTTCAGATATTCGATAAAAGGATTCAGGACAATTCCTCTCGTCTGATCCAGGTAAATGGGAATATCATACAAAGCTGCCGTTCTTTCCAGGAAGCTGGCATACGCCGCCAGATCCCCGGCAATCACAGCCACATCCCTGTAACAGTTTCCCGTCCGGCGCAGGTATTCGCGGATGGCAATGCATACCTGCCGCACCTCCTCCTGCTGCGTGGACGCCTCCATGATCCGTATCTGAGCCTCTCCTTCATAGGGCCTGCTGGGATAACGGAAAAGCTGCTTCTCCAGATGCGCCATGGAAGGATTCTCCCGGAACCGGGGCACCGGATCAGCCGTCAAAATCACATCCTCCCCCCGGGCCACCTTTGCCTCCGCCGCAAGGCGGCTTAAAGACGCCACCGTTTTCTTGCTCAGATGAAACAGGTTCTGCTCCTCCTTCTCGTCATACATGTCCTCGCTTCCGTCCATAACCACAGAAACGATCACCTCGCCCGCCAGCCCCATCAGCTGCTGCAGCACCCGGTTCTGCACCGGCGTGAAACCCGTAAATCCGTCAAAAGCAATCACGCTCCCCCGCACCAGTTCCGATTTGGGAAGCAGCCGCGCCAGCACATCCAGCGTTTCCTCCGTTGTGATATATTTTTCCCGTGTAAAATCCCGGAATCCCTGATAAAGCACTCCAAGATCCTTCAGCTTATGATAAAGCTGTCCCCTCTTTTTTGAATAATCCGTCAGCTTCTCCAGTTCCTCCACACCGATCCCATACTGCATGAATTCCGAAATCGCGGACTTCACTTCGTGGATATAACCGGTCTTATTCAGATTTCCCCCGATTACCGACGTTTCCCCCTTCAGCTTCCCCGCAATTTTCCGGAGAACAAGGCTCTTTCCCGTATCATCAAGCACCGGCCTCTCGTCCGCTCCCACCTCTTCAATAATCCGGTGGGAAAGCCTTCCGAAGCTGAGCACATCTATATTCATAATCCCTTTACAGGGATGCATCGTCACCAGGTCCATCTGCGTCTGCATCGTAAACTGATCCGGCACTATGATCAGGAAATTCCGATCCGGCTCTTTCCCGGAGCGCTGAATGATTTCTTTGTAAAGCCCCGTACTTTTTCCCGCTCCCGACGCTCCTGTATAAAAACGCAATGACACGATTATCCCTCCTGTAGCTTTGGATACTGCTGTCAAAAAGCAGTTCCTGTTCCTCTCCTGTGATACGCATTGTAACCTGAAATATACTACTTACTATACCATACTTCACCCGGGCTGACATCTTACAATTTTATACTGACAGTCGTGCAAGGAACCAAAAAGCCCTGACCGCATCAAAGTGCAGTCCGGGCTTTCGTCAGCAAGACTATAATCAAAAATAGCCGGCAGAAATCGGTATATTATGCGGTTCTTTTCAAAACCAGTTTGGAATCCTTAATCCTTATTTATCACCACGGAATTTCTCCAAATACTTTACCGCTTCTTCTTTATTCAGTTTAAACTTTTTCTGGAGCTTTTCGATAATGCGATCCTCGGGAATTTTCTCCTCCAGATTATCCTCTATTAAAATCTGTATTCCCTTCTGAATTCCCTCATTGAGCCCTTGAATCTTTCCCCTTTTCATTGCTTTCTCCTCAATCGCTTCACTCAGATTGCACATTTCACTCAACTCCTCTCCCAGTTCATATTCCATTTTCATTCCGTAATCCCGCTCCAGCGACTCT
>OGYI01001122.1_pt1 | contig 28075 bp, 20 predicted proteins | sample 1576521 | NCBI WGS metagenome assembly OGYI01 (sample SAMEA3541484, study PRJEB24748) | human gut metagenome | biome: human gut; feature: human-associated habitat; material: faeces | place: China | collected 2012
AAAAAAATGCTGGTGCTGACAGAAGAACAAAAGACAGCAGGGGAAAATAAATCCGGAAATACCGCAGAAGTGCGGGAAATATACAAATACCAGCCGGCAGATTCAATTTTAAGGGAAATTATCCAGTTTTTGGGCGGAAAAGAACAAAAGCATGCCCCCGAGGAATTTTTGGTTTTAACAGCAATCATATTGATAAAATTATCTGTAATGGTGTTCTGCGTATTCGCAAAGGATACTTTCACCACCGTATCGCCCACTTTAAACTGATACGGATTTTTGATCTGCTCAATGAAAGATTTAATCCGTTCTTCACTGGGCAGAGAACGGTCAATTTTTACATCTCTGATGTCTACCAGCTGACTGATGTTTTCATTTTCTTTTTCCATTTACCTTTCACCACCTTACTTCATCATTGTTGCCAGAAATTTCCTGAACTATTCAGAAAACATCACCTGCAAAAGAATAGGCAGAGCCTTTAAACGTTCTGCCCATTGTTTTCACAGACGAGATATTTTTTCAAACCCAGGCTGGCAAGCAGTGTAGAATCTATTTTCTGCATTTCTGCTTGATCTATTTTTCCCAAATACCGCTGGATTCTATGCTTATCAATTGTTCGGAGCTGCTCCAGCAGCACTACCGAAGAACGGGGGAGTGCCGGATTATCCCGGAGCAGATAATGGGTCGGCTGACCTGCCTTCTTCTCTTTTTGGGCTGTGACAGCAGCCACAATCAAAGTCGGAGAATATTGATTTCCGGTGTTGTTCTGAATCACAATCACCGGACGGACGCCGCCTTGCTCCGAACCACACACCGGGGACAGGTCTGCCATGTAAAGATCACCTCTGCGGTACTTCCAATTTTGTTTCATCACCTGCAACTCCTCCTTTTCCGGAAATAAATTTATAGTCGATAAAATCTTTCAAAAAGTAATTTTGTCATCTATAAACGATAAAAATTACTATGTACAGGGAACCGGCAGTCAAATACACGGTTCCCTTTCTTTGCGTTTACTCCCATATTTGTCCTCGACACCCCTGGGCGGCAAGAGCTGTTTCTTGCCGGGAAGTCATCAAACGGCTGGCTGCTGACCAACTCCATAGGAATCTAACCTCCCCGTGGTTCTCACCGGGCTGCCCCCATTGCGTGTTCTTGTTTTTACAAGGCTGTGGCTGGGCAAAAGTATCATTATCCCTGTTGCTTTCATCGCCGTACCGGAAGCAATCCGATATTTACAAGCCAATAGTTCTCGCTCTGACCTTCAGAATGAACAGACAAAATAAATGACTCTGTATTTCTGATTGAAATCGTCCTGGCGTATTGCTGATGTGGCTGATGCTTTCGCACCGGCAACAGGAACGTGTTTGATGAATGAGTATTCTGTTTTCAAGGTACATCCAGCCGTTTTCCCTGGCTGTATCTAAATTGTACCTGTTCTGAACTCAACTTTTTATGACCTTGTACGGCGGTTCACCCACCGTGGTACGGTGGATTTTCAGACTTTATGCTTCAGAGCAATCATCCTGGCAATAACAGCATCTATATCTGCAACTATTTCCTGACGCTGAATCTCTTCTCCAAGCAATATGTAGTCTGTCGAAACATCAAAGAAGCATCTGATCTCAACCAGCAGGTCGATAGACAATCCCTGCAATCCTCTTTCGAGCTTTCCAAGATTGCTGGTGCTGATGTTCAGCTTCTCTGCAAGCTGTTCCTGTGTCAGTCCTCTTTCTTTTCTCAGTTTTGCAATTCTTCTTCCGCATTCTTTCGAGTCAAAATACATACCGTTTCCTCCTTGACGGCACAAAAAAAGAACCGGAGGAAATCTCTGGTTCTCTTTCGTGCAAATGTCTGGAAGACGGCAGAAAAAAAGCCCCGTACCTGAATCGGCACGAGGCAATTACGATATTTCTGATATGCTGCTGTCTCCCAGCATACCAAGGATAACACTTGACAAGTCGGACTTTCAGTAGGGAAACCGTCGGACTTTTATCGGACTTTCGTCGGGATTATGTCGGACCGAAATCGGTCATCATCCACAGTTTCCGCTATATTTTCCTCGTTATCCACAAGGAAATGTCTCAGCTTGGGGATACTTCCTCCCCAGAGGGATAATCCAAACAGCAGGATTGCTTCTTTCTTACGGTCATAAAAGGTGCTCCTCTCCATGCCCAGCACTTCCAGCAATTCAGATTCCCTGTATTTGAACCGGGCAAGATAACATTTCGACAAAATCTCACAGTACAGATCTCCTCTGCACGGATAATCCCTGACTCGCAGCATAGTATCTTCCACCAGTTCGATAATCCATTTTGTTTCAAAGAGCGAACGAATGCGCTCTTCAAAACGCTCCCTTGCTTCATCCGGTGTGAAAGTCTCCAGATAAACCAGGGCGCTGTCCAGATCGGAGCCGCAATAATAAATCAGCTCCTCATGTACTTCGTCTGCCCGTCCAACTGTTGACCAGCAAACATCCCGATAAATAGATAAAATCAATTTTGAGCGCTCATATAAAACTTTTTCTTCGACCTGCTGCATCCTGCACAGCATACGAATACTGTTTAAGGTCTGAGCATTATTTCTACCCATACACATTTTCCTCCTGTGTTTATGTCATATCAAATTCCTCTCTAAGTCCATATCCAGCCAAAGGGAAAGAAAATGCTGAAGCATGGACAGAATACCGAATATAAGATTGTGTTCTCTTCTAAACAATACAAAAATCAGAAGTTATAGTCGGAAGTTATTGACTCACACAAACTTCCGATGTATAATAAACAAGAAGTAAAACTTCTTTTTCTTGATTCTATTATAGTCTTTTTCGGAAGTTTGTCAACAGATAATCGGAAGTTACAGGAAATTTTTACAGAAAGGAAGGAAGAGAAATGACATTTGGTGAAAAGGTGAAGGAAGCCCGGTTGGCGCTGAATCTCTCTCAGGCGGAGCTGGCACAGATGACCGGCATCTCGGAACGCTCTCTCTATACCTATGAACAGCTGGGTACACTCCCACGAAAAAATAATATCCGGAAACTGGCGGAAGCTCTGCATATCTCTGTTTCTTATCTTCTGGATGATGAAGAAACGGACTCTCAGAGCCATATTGATGAAGATATGTTTCTTGCTGAAGCAAGGGAACAGTTCGGTGCCAAAGGTGCCAGGGAAGCTCAGGAAGTCCTGGGACGGGTAAGCTCACTCTTTGCCGGAGGGGAACTGGACGAAGATGCCAAAGATGTATTCTTTCAGGCATTGATGGCGGTCTATATGGATTCCAAGAAAAATGCCAGGGAAAAATTCACCCCGAAAAAATACAGAAAGCATAAGCAGCCGGAATAAGGCTCATAACATCAGACCTCACTCACAGGGAAATGTTTTCTGTGTCCGATTTGGAGGTGAAACAAGTGAGAACAGCAGCACGCATTATTGATACAGTAGAGAAACTGACAAAAAAATATGATACCAGAGACCCCTATGAACTTTGCAAATGTCTGGGAATCAAAATCCATTTCTACGATATGGAGAAAAAACTGAAAGGTTTTTTCTTCTACCAATCCCGGCAGAAGAATATCGTCATTGACAGCAACGTAAACGAGGTACTGGAGCGCATCTTAGTTGCTCACGAACTGGGACATGCCGTGCTTCATACAAAAATCGCCATGATGAAAGGTTTTCAGGAAATGGAAGTATTGGACAGCGGCTCACCGGAAGAAGATGAAGCAAACATCTTTGCCGCAGAGCTGCTTTTGAAGGATCAGGAAGTCTTGGATTGCCTGTCAGAATATTCTTTCTTTGAAACAGCACAACGGCTTTTTGTACCGGCTGCATTGCTGGATTACAAATTCAGTTTGCTTCACGAAAAAGGGAAACGGGTAGATTCCATGTATATCCGGAAATCTGATTTTTTGAAAGAAGATTTGGGAGCATATGACGACAGTTCACATTTTGAATATGAATAAAGCAGACCTGTGCATCATTGCAGGTCTGCTTTTGAACAATTAAACATTTTAAATAACTTTTCTAATCGCTGTGCAATTCAAATTTCAGACTGTATTTTTTCTTCTGCACTTATGTGAGCACTCTGCGTAAATTATTTTTGATTGCATATTGTGTATCCGAAAAAGATAATCCTTTTGAACTTGATAAATATAGATAAATTTCCTTCATGAAGCTTAAGGAATACTTTGCAGAAAGACCATTTGTAAAAGGCGCATCACTCTCTATTAGAATCTGGCTCATCGGAATTTGATTGATTATTTTTCTGCCATTATTAGTTAATATCATTTGATGATTTATCGAAAAGTAGTATCCTCGTTCTACAGCGTTTTTTAAAATATACATACTGCCACTGTACCAATGCAAAATAACCTTGCCGGGAAAATCACCCATAATTTCAATACATTCCTTTTCTGCACGTCTGCTGTGCACCGATAAAATTTTTTTCGGTGATTTGCACATACTAATAATAGCAGAAAAGACCTCTATCTGTGCTTTCCTGTTTTCTTTATCTTGTGTAGTAAAGTCCAAACCAATTTCGCCTATAAAGCGAGTTGAATTCACTAACCTTCGAAATGTATCTATCTGATATTTATACTGAAATGCCAATTCAGGATGCAACCCTAACGCAATTCTAATATACTTAAATCCCTGATATTTCAAATGATAACGTTCATATAATTCTGGTAAATTTGTCATTGCAATAGTATAAGAATGATTTCTTTCAATCTCGTCTAAAATTAAGTCACTGTTCTTATATAAATCGAAATGCATATGTGCATCCATATAAAAATTACTCATCCAATGCCTCCAAATACTCTTTCATCTCTTGCATTCCACGCTTATATAGTGCAGTATATTCTAAAATGTTGTCATTTATGGGACCACTAGATTGGATTTTCAAAAATGCATACTTCGGATTATATTCTCTTAGTCCAAGTCGATAAGAATTCAAACATGTTTTAGCCGCATCTACATTAACAAACTTATTATCTCTATATGAACTTTTATCAATGACCTCAGCCCGCATAATTGCAGCTTGCCGTATCACACATGGCAAACAATATCCACAATGGCGTGCTTTCTTTTCTTTCTGCATTCGACCAATATCTGGATGAGAGCAAGACATAGTGTTCTCTAAATTTTCTCTCATAAAAGATGGATTCCTGCATTCTAACAACATTTCACCTTTTGTTTTAAATTGATACGGATTTACAAGCGTAACGGGTAATTCGATAATACTCAATAGCTTCTGAAACAAAGTCATATAATACGGATGAGTAGTTCGAGTACTGCTTGTTCCAATACGTGAAAATGTACTTGGAATATTTAATGAAATAAATCCATTTTCTGGTATTATAAGTCGAATCGGTTTTTGAAAACATGATGCAACTGCTAATGCATGAGAGAAGAACATGAAAGAACGTGTTCTTGTAGTATCTTCAACCCCTGCAATCACCGTGGCATAATATTGGTGGAAATCCCTTTCTTCTAATAAATATTGCTCGATAAAACTATTTTTAAGAGCATCTTGAAATTCTTTAGTTCCTTTCCCACCGCCATAATGGCTTATAAATAGTGTTTTGCCTACCTTTTTCTCCAATAAATCTATTGCACCGATAAATGAATCAAGTCCACCTGAAAACATACATAATTGATCATAATCTTTTATGTGCTTTTTTGATTTATTCCATCTTTTAAACTCTGTCTTCTCGTTTTCGGATTCTTCTCTTTTACGAAAAACAAATTTCCAGCTATCACCACTTAAGAAGCTCAACATTTCTTCAAGTGTTTGTTTTGCGTCCGTCCATATATCATATTCCATAACCGGCACAAACATCAAAAAATCTCTACTCCAACCATCATATGCATTATCACGCTGACATAATCGATCTGCCGCAAAAACAGCCAGAGAAATATAAAGTAAATCCAAAGCTTGTCTGCTGTACCAATTTGGTAATTTATTGTGATTATTCCAAAACGTATACGAAAAAGACATCGGGTCAAAAAAATCAACTGTTAAGGCTTCGTCGTCTATTTTGAAAACATCTGCTTTATCTATTCGACAGACTATATTCATACGATTCCCTCCAAAACATCTAAGCAACGTCCATATAACTCTTTTACTGCGACCGAAGCATCCTTATTTATCATGTCGCCTCTATTTTTAAATTCGACATCAACTATGCCCATTATCATATCTTTGAATTCATGTTCAACATTGTAAGCATCTTTGGAATTTGCAATATACATTTCCAAACGACTCCCTAAATCCTTCATCATGGTAATCCAGATATAAGAACCAATATATTCCTTCATTGCTTCATTCATTAGCTCTGGTGGCATATTATCAATGCTATTTATATTCATATCATTTTCTTCAACATAATCATAAATTTTTGATAGTGCTATTTGCGCAGCTTCCTTAGCAGCAATATCTTCCTTTGTATTTGAATCCGGGGCAACTATCGTAACGAGCCTAGAGAATATCTCCGATGCAGGTTTCCCAAGATACTCTATGCCAAGGTTCTTTAATGTCGCTTCCAAACCGTTTTTTACAATACTATTGAAGAATCCGCCAATATTTCCGCCGACTTTCATTCCAGAATGAGCTTGAGATGTCATCTGGCGTGAACCACCTGCTGCCCGAACATATTGCCGTGCAATATGTCTCGGTGAGCTATATGTACCACCACTATTGATATACTTCGACATATCCGATTTTACTGTTTGCCATTTAACTTGTTCTGATTTACTTTGCATTTCTTCTTGATCAGACACGTAGTCTTCAGGCAGTAACGGATTTCTATCATTTCGACCATTGAAAATATTTGAGGTTCCCATGATGCACCTCCTTCCGCTTTATTTTTTCAATAGATTCTCTATAGCACTTTGTATGCCTTGTGTTGTTTTTCCCCACAGTCCTGCTATATCTAGAACTTCCGTTTCCTTTCCTACTTTTTTTGCAAAATCCGCAATATATGGAACGCAGCCTAAAGAAATTTGTGAACCGCTAAACGATTGCAGATAGCTAATTGTATCATTTGATAAATTCGCCCTTTTTTGTGAAAATTCTACAAAAGCTTTCATTGTTTCTTTGCTAATTGTGGTTTCCGCTGACATCGAAGAATACATTGCTTCAAGGACTGCTTCTGCTTCAGCATCAGAGATATTTACTGCCGCCTCAAGTGCTTTCTTAATTTTAACATCAGTTTTGGATAATAGTTGTTCTAATATTTCCTGTGCAACCGGTGATAAGAACGATGAAATCCTACTTATTTTTTCATCCAAAGAAGTCCTAGTAAAATAAAAATATGTAGTAAGATTTTCGCCGGAAAGCTCCGGTTTAGTCTTACACCAATCTAAGAACCAGGTATCTTCTCGCCATATTTTCAATTCTACAGCATCATTAGGTTCTCCTTTTTCAAATAAAAGTAATTCCTTGCTTAAAGTGTTATTTGCCGCCATTTCTGCTATTTTATTAAAGATTCTCGGCTTAATATATTCCAGCATCATTATTTTAGCAAGAATTTTTCTATCCAATATTTTATTCTTATACGATGCCATTTGTAGTCTCATATCCATTGAATTCAAAAATCGCTTGCATTGACGGGGATTCCCATGCAATCCATTTGCTAATACTGATGCCAACTGATTTGCAACTGAAAGTGACTCTGTAATATTAGTATAAATTTCTTCGTCTTCATTAAATAATTCTGTAACTGAACTTATCCTAAATTTTTCATAATCTTCTTTCTTCTGTTGAATTACCCAAGATAATACTTTATTAAAATCCTCTTTTGTTAACTCAGACTGTAACAACAAACAGGATATATATACTTCCACTTCATCAGCATTGAGTTGTGGAATTCTAATAGGATACTGTATCAATTTTTCAAGATACTCTTTACCAATATCTATTTGAATACCCTCAATGTCCTTAAATTTACTTTTTACTGCATACGATATATGACGTTCATCCGCACCTATCACGAAAGCAACTTTTCCTTCAAATAGAAAGAGCTTTATAGCTTCCAACGTATCCAGTATGGTATCAGGTCTACACCTATCTAACTCATCTACAAAAACAACTAATCGACTGATTTTCGATTCCTCGAGAAGATCTGCAAATTCTTTTTGAAATTGTCTAATATCATCTCGCAATACCTTGTTGTTTAGTTCATCTGAAACAGCAGTTGTAATTTTTTCCCAGTCAGCGTCTTCGATGGTTTCTTGAGATTTTTTCGCAATTTGTTTTACGGATAACTCAACCAATGAACCTATCCCACCTGTTAAAAACAAATCTGTTCCATACTTCAATGCATTTTTTACTAACTTAAATTTATCTACACTTTTATATAATCCTATAATTATATCCTTAGCTTTACCTGATAAACTTTGTTCTTTGCTTATTTCATCAAGAATAGTCCCGAGTATTGCTGTCTTCGCATCTTCATAATTTTCAAATAACCACCCATTAAAAACCAAACATTTGATTTTTTTATCAGATTTTTCCAGACGCTCCTTACACATATACATCAAACTTGATTTTCCACTTCCCCAATCGCCATAAACGCCAATACTGGCAGGTAGCAGAGAATCATTGGTAACAATACTTTCTACGGTTCTGATTAAATAATCATAATCCAGAAAATCCAACTCGGTTTCGCTATCTTTCCACATGTCACTCCACCCCCAAAGCCTTAAACACTGCATCCTCCGCACTTTGATACGGAATCAGCTGAAATGCGCTCATCAAATCTGGCGGTACTGTCGCAAAATCCACGAAAGATGTGCTCGGTATCAGCACTCGTTTTGCGCCGCTGTCCAGACAAACCTGCAATGTGCTTGCAAGCTCGTCTACTTTTATCATTGTACCGCTGATACTGATTTCTCCCAGCACTACCAGAGAACTTTGTACCGGTCTGCCCAAAGCAATAGAGCACAATGCAATCAGCGTAGGCAATGCCAGCTTTCCTGTCATACCGATCCCCTGTAAATCCTGATAGTTGATGATGTAGTCCTTCGTTGTCGTACTGATATTGCCGCTAATCCTGCCTCCGTTTGCCTTTAAGAAATTAAATGCTGTATTACTGGATTCTTTCGCATCACGATCCGTCCCAATACCAGTCCTTTCAAATTTTCCGTTACCAGGCAGCATCTGGGACTCCAGTCGGAATACACCGATCATACCGCTTTTCCCCTGAGAGACGGTATAAACCTGTCCCGGATTACACATTCCTTCAGGGATCAGCTTTCCTCCGCCCTGTTCTGGTACAGACACATAATGCTCAGACATATCATCCATGTCGATGTAAGAGAAGTTTACATCGTAGAACTCCATACCGCCCAGCTTTTTCAGCTGTTCTTTGACACGGCGGCGCATTTCCAGCGCCAGCTGAAGAACTTCTTCCAGCTGCTCTTTCGTAAACTCTCCATCCGGATAGACCAGTTTCAGATATCCGTCAACCATTCTTCTGACTGCAATGGTATCTCTCTGATTCAGGTTCTTTCCAAGCCGGAAATAGTGGTCGATGGCATCGCCATACTGTTCTTTCCGCAATTCACGGATAAACTCAGCCAGATAATCGCTGATGAAACCATAATCGTTTGTAAAATGTTCCGGTCTGAATTTCGGGATTTCCCAGCCAGGCAGATAGCAGTGCATACGGTCTAAAAAGGCTGTGTCCGTTCCCATTTCAGGAGGAAACGGATCAAACAGGCTGGAAGTTTTTAAAAGAACTTCCACACTCTGATTGATGTTTCCAACAAATACCATAGAAGCAGAAGCCGCTTTTTCCTCTTTGCCACGGGCAAAAGAACCGGATGCCATATAATCTTTCATGATCTGAATGCCATCCTTATCCTTAAAGCGGATACCTGCCACTTCGTCAAAAGCAACACAGTCCCACAGACCGACCAGACCGACTGTCTTTCTCCCCATGTTATAGAAGAGGTTGGCGACCGTTGTCTGACCGCCGGAAACCAATATGCTGTTCGGAGAAATCTCTTTATACAAATGGGATTTACCGGTACTGCGTGGTCCCAGTTCGCAAAGATTGAAGTTATTTTCCACCAACGGAATCATACGGGTCAAAAGCAGCCATTTTTCACGGTAGGAGAGTGCATCCGGCTCCATTCCGATGGAACGGAGCAGTACGTCCATCCATTCCTCTTTGGTAAATGCCTTCCGTCCCTGCTTTAGCTCCGCAATGTCAATATGGGGCATCTGAATTGGCGTCAGCTTGCGGATGCTGATCGGGGTAATTTCCTTCTGCTTTTTCTGTTTGGAACGCAGCGGATTCCCGTTGATGTCCTCGATTCCAAAGTTATTATCGCCCTCCGCTTCATAGTCCAACTGGACAATACACCAGATACCTCCGCAGAGAAGGCGATCAAATTTCTCCGGATATTCGTCTGCAATCGGTACATTTCCCAAACCGAGATTGGAAAATTCAGCAAAATAGCAATTCTTTTTAATGTCCAAATGCACCGTCACCATATCAATGATGGTGTGGCTTCCCTTCTTCCGCAGCTGGGAAAGAATTTTCTGTGCTTCATCCGGGCGAACGAAATTGTCAGCAAGAATCCGTTTGACCTTCTGAACACCGTCCTCGATCACTTCTTCATCATCCGAGCTGCAATACTGTCCCAGCAAGAACTCCAGAACATAAACCGGGACATTTGCGCCTTCTTTTATTTTTTTCGTCAAGTCCTTACGGACAATCTTTCCGTCAAAATATTGGCGGAGTTTTCCTTTTATTTCTTCACGAGCGCTTTCACACTCATTCATCTGTTCCATTCTCTATTCCTCCTGCCAGCTTAACTGAAGAAATCGAACTCATCCACCGCAAAAGCAATATCAATCTGAAATTCCTCACGCTGCGGAAGCTGAAGTCCTTGTTCATCCGCAATCACGAGATAGTAGGTTTCGGTATTGCTGTATTTTAACGGTTTCAAATTGAAGGTACACCGGAATGTACGCTCTGTTCCATTCTCGCTTGCTTTATCCGCAATGATCTTCTGAACATCGCTGATCTGTTTGCCGTTAGAATCCACAAAGTAAGCCTGATAAGTTGCGGCTTCCCGGTTCGCTCCCACCGCATCCTTCTGGTAGAAGTTCAGGTTGAAAATCATATTACTGATTTTTCTGCTTGCGGACAGCAGGCTCACTGTAACCGGCTTGGGATCGTATTTCTGCTTGTTCCGCTTGTATTCCATCGAGTCATTTCTCAAATGATGATAGTCGATCACTGGAACCACCATTTCCTGCAAGCTGATACCACCATGAACGAAGTTCAAACCACCGCCGTTCATCTTGATCCGGATGCTTCCTCTCGGTGTGAATCCATCAAAATCAGTTTCCCCATCCAGAAACTTCACCGGCATCAGATAATCCGGCGATGCACCTTTCTGCATGATGGCATACCGTCTGCCGTATTCCACATCCAGGCTGTTAAAGCTGGTCTTGTCTGCTTTGCTGTCCTCTGTCAAAGGACTGTATGTATATAAGAATCCATGATCGGCGGTAATCAGAATGTTGGCTCCGCCAAACTCATTGACAATGATGCGTACCATATTCTTTAACTCAGAAATTGCCTTTTCACAAGCCGAAAAGACAGCGGTATCGGAGGTATGGCTTGCTTCATCAATGGTATCATGGTAAATGTAGACCACTTCCATGCCCTTTACCAGAGCACTTCTGTCAGCCCGTTTCATGCCGATGATGTTCTTATACTGCAACGCCACACTTGCCGGATTGGCAGCTTTCAAAACTTTGTCACGGTTGGTGCTGGCAGTGGATTGCCCATCTGCCAGTACGGAAAGCAATTCGTTTTTCACTTCAACAGAAAGTTCGGAGTGCGGAAGCAGAGCAGCCATGCCAAACTTTGTAATGGACGGGAAAATGCTCTGCATATTCTGGAGCTTTACCTGGCTCTGATTCTCTCTTTGCAGTTCTTCCGCAAGGGTAGCCGCCACTTCATACCGCATCGCATCTGAAATAATCACAAACACTCTGGAATCTGCATTTTTCACACGGCTGCGGTAGAAATCTTCCTGATGAGGAATTTCCATGATTTTTCCGTACTCAGCCAATTCCTCTGCACAGACATCCGACCAGTTATTCCCAAGTTCGCCCAGGAACCAATGGGAATAAAGCCCTTCCACCTGATCTACAACGTGCTTGAACAGATCATCCAACAGAAGATTGGAGGTTTCCAGACTTCTCTGGAAGCAAAGGTGGAACTGCCGGTAATAGCGATCCATCTGATAATAATCTTCCGTATAGTTCTTCCAGATTTCACGAGCCTGTGCCAGATGGAATCCGGCAGAATGTTCTTTGAAGAACTCCTGCATCTTCGCTACCTGCAAAATACCATCATAGAAGTTGGCAAAGCCTTCATACCAAGCGCAGGCACGGCGTTTTTCCACTACTTTCGTAATCAAATCCGGATCAATGATCTGATTGCTGATTTCTGTCATCAGCTTTGTCAGGATGATTTCATTGATACAAGGGAAACATTCCGTATCCACCAAATCCTCTAATGGCAGCTGTCCAAAACGCTGGGGCAGATGAGCTTCTTCTTCCACATAACGAGCGATTTCGTAAAGCTGGCGGTCATCATCGCTTCTCAGCCAGTCCGATACAAAATCATAGCAGTATGCCTGATGGGGAAAGGAGAGGAATTTGTCCAGCCCTGCCAGATGTTCCTGGAACAACGTGCGGGTGGATGCAGTCAACAGCAAGTGGATCGCAAGCTGACCAATATCCCCGTCCTCTTCGCAATAACCGGTTCCCTGGCGAACCATTGCCCAAAAAGCATCATTTGCTCCATAATTCACGAACTCTTGATACAACGCATTGTTGTTTTTATCGAAACCGGCACGGAAGATACTCTGTATGATCTGATTCGGCTGAGCTTCTTTCAAACCGCAGATTGCCGCCATCACTGCCAAATGCAGCTGCGCCGGATTGGAAGGCACTTTGGTCTGTGCCATAATCCTTGCACGGCGGTCTTTTGCATTAAAAAATTTGCGGTAATGTTTTACCTGTTTGCGCATCGCAAGGCTCGATACCAGCCCCATTTCATCCATCCAGATGGAAATGAGGTCGGCACGGAACTCCTCGCTGTACAGTTTTATATCCATGAGCCAGTCATCATCCGTTCTGTCAAAAGACAGAGGATTATAAACCAGATAATTGGAAGTCAGGTCGTCATGGGAGAGCAGCTTTTTCACCATGAAAGTATTGCTTCCTGTCAAAGCAACGATTTTTGCATTATTCAGCTGAATCTCATCCAGCTTATCCTCAAACTCCCGATCCTCGTCATGCCAGAAGATAATGCGGCGGTGATAATATTCCGGCAACGGCAGCGCAAACCTTCCATTTAATTCCTGTATTACTTTTTCTATGTCCATGCTGCGTTACCTTCCTTCCATATTGTTTACATAAATTGTACTACGTGCCGCACCTTCTTTTCTCAGATAATTGCCTTCAACCATATCCTGTAAAATAGCTCTTGCTCTGCGCTGTTTTACTTCTAAAAGTTCTGCAACCATAGAGGTTGTAATGTAGCCATTTTCCAATACATATTGATAAATCTTCCGTTCCTGCTCATTATCCGGCAGTCTTTCGATAGTATCCGGCATTTTTTGGTTGATATCCGGCACTTTACCAACACTATCCGGCATCATACTGGCACTATCTGGCACTGTATCAGCACTATCCGGCACTTTGTCAGTATTATTATCGCCACTGGCATTGTCAATCTGTTCCCGATAGATATTGATGCGCAAATCAACTTCACCGCCAATGAACTCCGGTTCCCGCAGACCAGCCGCTTTTACCTTACCGATGATTCTCGGAATACCGCTTCCCCAATGCTCGATTAAATTCATATATGAAAACGCATACGCAAGAGCTTCGTTACGAATCTGGGAATAGCCCTCTTTCATACGCTCCAAAGTTTGTCCCATTGGCAATTTCCCAGGGGAAGTGATTTCTAACCGGTTGTCATACACCGCAACCTGTATATTGCCATGATCCAGATAACTGCGGTGCACCGCTGCGTTGATGATCAGCTCACGAATAGCGTCCGGCGGAATTTCATAAACATCCTGACGATAGATACCCACAATGGTAGCACCCAGATGAATATTCCGTAGAACAAACTGAAATGCTTCCTCAATTTGTTCCCAAATCGGACCGGTATACTCCCGACGATCAACAAAAACTTCTTTAGTCGTTCCCTTGAACACGCCACATTGCGTTGCAACATGAAGTCCTCCGCATCCGGTTAAAATAGTATAGGCATTGGACGGATAATCCTTTCCATCACGTTCAATCAGAACTCCCCAGGAACGAAGCTGCTGTCTTCCAACATCTTTGACAGCTGCTTTCTGCTCCTCATTATGGGCGTTCTTGATTGCCTGCTCCTTCATGGCTTTACAAAGAGCGTCAATATCTTCATCTGTGACATTCAGCCCGGTACACAGAGCCTGGTCGAAGTAGCGGTTGCTGCCCTCAAACATCAACTCTTTTATCATGTACTCATCGGCGGGGCGGGTCGTTCCGGCAACACGGACATATACGCCAGCCTCTTTGCCGAGCGCTTTGATATAATACGGTCGCTGTCTGCCCCCGGAAACCTCTACTACAATGATCGTTTTACTGTCAACCGTCTGTAGAGTAATATCCGGAATGATCGCCGGTTCACAGCTATCTGACACTGCATTGGCAATGGCATCCATTTTTCGGAACACATCTTCCTTGTCAAAGCCAATCACTTCTCTGGTTTTATCAGCAATTCCAAAAATAATCTTTCCCCCGGTTCCATTTGCAAAGGCAACCACAGACTTCATATATTTGATACTTTTCTCTGGCAAGTTTTCCTTAAATTCCACATTTTTAGATTCCCCGGTGAGGATTTCTTCTATGGTCATCTTAACACCTCACTTTCAATTTACTATAGCTTGTATTGTAAAGCTGTAATGTAAGAGTAGCTAATTCAACGTATCTCAGCCCTCACGATGGTACCAGAGGCACAGTCTTTGCAGAGCAATAGAGATTATACTCCTTCAGCAAAAAATAATATATCTTTGCACCATGTCTCTATTACATTTTCAAAATCAGAGAGTCCAGAACTTCCTAAGTGCGCCCTTACATGGCTTGGGTTTAAAAGATATATAAAACATATAATATCTCTAGCAGTTCTTTGTTTTTCTGCTTTTGAAAGCATCTCAAGAAAATCATTATCATCCGTTAACGAACGAATGCGCTCTTCACTATGACTTTCGCCGTTAAGAACAAGGCGATACATCAGATGACGGAAATATTCAGAGTATTGTTCATTTCCAATAGTCCCCAATATTTCGCTGCTAATAGAGATTTCATCGATACCTTTCTTGTAAACAAATGTCGAAAATGCTTCCAGAGTTCTTCTCATAACATTCCCAATGGTTGTCTCAGCATCTTCAGAGGCATTAACACCAAAGCGATATACATCTGCAAGTAATTCACTATACTCGTGACGCTTATGATATCGAAAGTCCGAAAGCATTCGGTTCTTCAATTCAAAAATACCAGAATTACATTTTCCCGGCGTCTGATTTTTAACCACCTTCACTATCTCGTCAAAAGCTTTTTGTAAATCAAAAGCAGACTGCAAATCGTGTGTAAGAAGAACAATTCTCGAGTTGCTATTTCCAACAACAATCTTCTCCAAATCTCTTCGAAGTAATGACATTATTCCGATTCGATTCTCATGATCAAAGCTAGAAATGGGATCATCAATAACAACAAATGCTTCTTTCGAAAATGCTTTCTCTGCCTCTGTGTTATCCAGCATTTCCACAAAAAAATAACATAATGCAAGGATATTTCGTTCTCCCACAGAAATATCCGATGGTTTCACACTTGCACCGTTTGATTTCAGCGTATACACGGTTCCACTGTCATCTGACTCGATTTCTAACCGTCCAGTAGCAAAGAACACATATCTCAATCTAGCATTAATCATATCTATGGCAATTTTTATGCTTTTTCTTTGAGCCTGAAGTTTATCTAAGACCTTCTTTTTTTCCTTCTCTACTGATATTCTTGCTGATAGTGCAGATTCAATCTTTGTCTTTTCCTCTTTTTGCTTAAGATACGTGGTATAATATTCTTCAATTTCATAATATGCCCTTGAAGCATTTAATTTCTGAAGCTTCCTCTGAAGCTCTGGAATATTGTTCAGTGGCTTATTATACTCAATTCGGGCAGCTTCAAGTTGTTCAAGGGCTGTCTTGAGTGCTAATGCCTTATCACTGATACTTAACTGCTTCAGTTCAATCGAAGAATAGGGATTTTCAATTTTTGCCTCTAATGTTGCGTTGAATTCCTCAATAGCCATATTCAATGCAGACAGGGCAATCTCACATTTTTCAAGAACTTTTTTTTCCAACTTTTGAAATGGCGATAAATCAATTACAACAGGAGATATTTTCAACGCTAACAGAGCTGCTTTATGTTCCTCAACAATTTTTGACAGGATCTTTTTAATGCTCTGAACAAGTGAGTTTTTGTATTCTTCAGATACAGGTTGTAGGCAAAATGGACAAACTGCAGTCTCTGAATTTTCAAATATTACTTGCATCTTTTCAATTTGCTGAGTTTTCCCTTTCGATAACAGCGAAAGCAAATAAGTTTCACGCTCAGATAATTCCGGTTTTTCAATGCATTGGGCTAATAAGCTTCTCGCAGAATCTTCATTATCCGGAACAACAATTCTCAAGTTTGCGGAAGTAGTTATTTTAGCATTTCCGCTCCTAGCGGCAGAAAGCAAATCATATTGTCTCTGATACTCGACCTTTGTTTCCTCAAAATTTTTCTCCGGTTTAGTTCGTACAATAGTTTCATATGTTGCATTGTTTACAGAGGCATTCCTCCGACCACCGATAATTACTCGTTCTCTTCCGGCCCAATTTTGGTCACCAGACAACGCAAGGTTCATTTTTGAGAGATAATAATCTGGAGAAACAAGCGAAGTTCTGTCATTAAAAGGTTTTACCATAGCTTCTGCTTTTTCCCGTTCAGCTAATGCATCATCATATGCCTTTTGAGCAGCCTCAATCAACGTTTCTAATTCAGCTTGTTTGCCGAACATCACTATTGTACCCAAACCATCCTCTTTAAGCCGAACTTTACTCTGAATATATTCTTCATTGAAAACAAACACTTTGCCGGACTGTCCATCAACCGGGTACGCTATAGCTTTCCCAGAAAAATCTTCCAAAAAAGCATCTGTAATCTCCGGCAAATCAACACCTGATATTTTTAAAAAGGCTTTGGATATTGTGCTTTTTCCCGTGCCGTTTTTACCATAGATTAAGCATAGTCTATGATCCATCGACGGAAAAAGTGGAAACGATGTCTTTTCTGAAAATGCTGCTCCACTAAAAACAAGATTCCTAGTTATTTCAAACAAAAACTACTCCTCCTTTCACTCTATCCATATGGGGATTATGGTATTCGGCAAACGATCCGTAATTCTTTTAAGAGTCATCTATCTGCTTCCTTACTTTATTTTCGCCAAAACATCCTGAAACTTTGCATAGTTTACCTTCACACCATCATCCAGATCAATGGAAATCATCTGGTCTGCCAGATGGTGAATCTTTTCCTCATAAGTCCGCAGTTCAGTGTCCTGGTCTTTCAGGCGGCTCAGTGCTCTGTTCAGTTTCACACGCTCGCTAGTAGACGCATTGGCAATGCGGTTTTCCATGTCCGCAATGGCGGTACGGTAGCGGCTCTGCTGCTCATGCACATAGTCAGTGCGGATGCGGGCAATGGTATCCGGCTGATAGCGGTGCATATAGATGAGCGCCTTGAAACCGTTCTTTTTGCCGCTGTCAAACAGCCAGTAAATCGGGCGCTTCTGATAAATCTTGCAGTGGTCGGCATAGAAATCATTCAGGAAATAATTGCGGATGATCTCTCTCGGCTGACCTTTTCCACCCAAAGCATCAGCGATAAACTTGAGATTTTCTTCCAGAGTATCGCTGCCGTAAACCGTTTCGATAAATTTTACAAAACGACTAACCATGTCATCATCAAAGTATTCATCGTCGCAGATCGGAATAATATTGTCCTTGTCCGCAGGATAGGTGGTATATTTGCTGGCATCCCATTCATCGCCAGCGTAGGCAAGCCCTTCCACATCCAGAGAGTATCTACCAAACATACAGCCCACAGCATAAGAAATCAGGCTTCTTACATCACGCTGCAAGTCAGCTTTGCGGACGGTCACATCTTTGTCTTCGACTTCCGGAGTAAGCTCGTCCTGCAAGCCGTAAATGTCGATGAAGATACGGTTCAGTTCTTCCTCGTTGGCTTTTAACTGAGCAAAATGTTCTTCACATTCATTTTCCCATGCACGATATGCACCCTGCAAGAAATAGGATTCTATTTTTCTATCACCATCTGTATCAGTAAATTTCATACTGTCTTTCAGACGGACAAGGGGATGCTTTGCAAAGTCCCAAGAGGTTTCAAATGAATCCCAATCTCTCTTGCATAGTTCTACATCTGCATTAGAAAGCTCAACAATCCTGGAATCACTTTCCTTTTCCTTTACAACTGGCAAAGCCCCAATATTTCCAGACTGGAAAGACATCGTAGGATTCAATACATGAAGAAAGTAATCGCCAACTACCGAATTTATCATCGCAAGCACATAGTTATGTGCTTTTTCGGGCATGAAACAACTCGATCCTTTATCATCAAACAAATGTCCATATTCTGAATTTCTGCAAGAAATCATTCCAGTAGTTAGTGTTGCCCATGTAATCGACTTATGAAAATACAAGCGTTCACTCCTGACACTTGCAATTTTTCTTCCCTGCTTTGTTGCATTTTTTATGGCATAACCATCATTTTCCCAAAGTACGACATAATCATTTAAGCCATACCATTTTCTGAATCCGCCTCCCTTGTTGTATGGAAACCATTTCTTTCCTGATTGTTTTGCTTCATCTGAATTGTGGTATCCAAGACCGATACCCGATTGTTTTACTTCAAACCACAGCCTTAAAAAGCGATCATTATCGCCTGTTGTCATACCCGCCTTTGCTTCTCCAATATCAGAAACATGAGGGTTCTTTGAGAAAGCCTTAAAGACTGGATCTCCAACCCAATAAGCAACCGGGGCAGCTGGTAAGCTGGTATAATTTGATTGACTTTTATAGTACACCTGTTTCCTTTCAAGGAAACTTAGTTCCTTATCATTTTGAGAATTTTCCGATACCAATCTCACATAAGCTCCAGTGTATCCTGGTATATCCACATTACACAGAATAAATGCTGTTGTTTGAACTACCTCGCCAGCAATTTCTTCGAACGCCCTTGCACCAAGATGCGCCATATTAACAAGCGTTTTTCGGTAAACATCTTCTCGAAGCTTTTCGTAACTTCCCAAAAACATCCAAGAATGCTGAGTTATCATTGCCTGATAAGAAGATTTTTTTCCAAAGTTTCCACAAGCCTGAATAAAGATAGCATAGAGATCGCTTTTGCTGTTTGGATAATTCTTTTTTACATAATCTGTCAGCTTTCCTCCCATACTGGAACTGCCCATATACGGCGGATTCGTCACTACCACATCATACTTCTGTGCCAGAGCAACCGCCACCTGCACCAGCGGCAACAGATTGTTCAGAACCACCTCACGGCTCATATTAATATCGTCCCGTACTTCGTCAAAACGGGCATAAAGGGCACCAAAATCCACAGGAGTAATGTTCAAAATCGAACCGTACTCCTTGGCATCCTGCATTTCCTTGATAATGCTGTCCATCGCTGCTTTCAGCCTGGTATCGCCATTACAGAAGTATTCCAGCGCATAGCAATCAATACCGTTGCTTTCCTGAATCGCATAGACGTTTGGCTGAATCTGACGGCTAAAGAAGCGGCGGTCGTACTGGCGGGCTTTCATCATCACCGCAAAATAGGCAAGCTGGGCGGCACGGTCATCAATGTCCAAACCATACAGATTATTTTTCACGATGCTCTCCACCGCTTCACGGGTGGTGTAGCCATAACTTTCGTAAATCTGCACCAACACGTCAAACAGGTAGGCGAGGATATGACCGGAACCGCAGCAAGGGTCAATACACTTGATCTGCTCCGGATTCATTGCAGCATATTCCTTGCGGATTTCTGCAAGCTGATCCTGTACCTCCGGTTCCTGCTCGGCTTCCTCCAGATAATACTTCCAAGTGGATTTCAGCTCATCATTAGGGTGTCCCTCCACCCACAGGCGACCAAGGGAGTTCTCCACCATATAGCGGACGATCCAGTCCGGAGTAAACAGCTGGGTTGCAGCCGGAATATTTTCTTTTGTGATTTTGACGTTCTTTTTCAGCGCCGCAAAAACTTCGTCTTTTTTCTCAGCATTGTAATACTGATATAACCAGCCAATAATCTGCACCGCATCCCGCCAATCTTCCTCTGGGATGGTGGAAATCATCTGCTCGATAACGCTGCCTTCACGAAGCAGGTTGTCCGGAAGAAGCAGCTCAGTGTAGTCGGAAATACGCTGAAACATTCCCGGCAGAACGCTATTCAGGGCATTGCACTGGGTAATCAGCAGGTATTTGTAGAGTTCTTCTGTCTGGTTGGCGTTCTTGAACTCATAGACTTTCTCCATGTTCAAGCCATCCAAATCCAGATGCAGGGCTTCGTCAATAATCTGCGGCTTAAAGTTGTTTTCCTCGTCCGTGAATATACGCACACGGGTAGGGAGGTAACCATTGACCTCCATAAACCGTAGAGCAATCAGGCGGTTGAACCAGGTGTAGGCAACCTCCTCCATCACTTCTTCAAAACCTTTATGGTTGATTTGCGAAATTAACGCTCTGCGCTGATTTTTCTGAACATCTGTCAGGACTGTATCATTGATGCTGTCAGCTGCAGCATCAATGATATTATCCTTTTCAATTCCATATTGCATCGCCTTCTGGGACACACGCTCAATCAATTCCCTGCGTGCCCAGACAGCGAATTTTTTAATTGCATTCTTGTCCATTAGTTTTTTCCTTCTTTATTTTTCTGAACAATTTTAAAATCTCACTGTAATTATCTGAACCATTCAATAGTATAATATCGTTAATGGCTGATAGAATAAATGCTTGTCCGCTAAACACCTGATCACGATTATAGTCAGCAGGAATTTCGTCAGCCGATGTAGGGATTTCTATTTCGTTTATCCACCAATTATCAATTTTTTGATATAAATGAACCATATTACTAAAAAGTGCTACATCATTTTCATGGAAACCCGAACTCAGGTTTTTCAACAGTTCATGTATTATATCATTTCGTCTTTTTCTACATGTATGATACAAATCAAGTTCTTGTTCTGTAATAGCTCCTGCATTCATAAACCACTTCATAGAAGCAGTGTCTATTTGTGTGTCCAGCTTACGTACTTGTTTCTTGTATTCATCAGATTCTTTATATTTTATCTCATCTCCATCAAAAGTTATTGCTTCCGCATAAAAACCTCTGACTTGATCTACAACATATTGCTTCAAAGATTCATAATTTAATACAAAAAGTGCAGCGAATTCAACATTTCTTTTTAGAATAGGCTCAGCAAGTAGATTTTCTAATTCATTCATATATTAACCCTTCACTACTTAATTCAGCTTAATCCCATCACAGTCCCTCAACATATCCGTCAGATATCTTCTCATGCGCTCCACATAAGCATCAATATCCGCCTGGCTTTCCAGCATCTTTGCTGGAAACGCCATCTGGCGATATACTGTCTTAATCACTTTTTTCGGAACTGTTTTTTTCTCGCCATAAGCTACTTTTTCTTCGGCAATAACCGGCGGCTGTTTTGCGGTTTCAATGCGCTCACAGATATCATCCTTGTAAGACCAAATCTGAGGTACCAGACCATCCAGCAGGGCAAGGCTCTGAAGCTCATTGATTTTTGTTTTCTGCTGATCGAAATAAGTATCCGCCTTTTTCACAAGTTCGGCGCAGTCCCTATTTCCATCCGAAATGATATGAACCTCCGCCATACACTGCCGGATGATTTCCAGAAGCTCAGCTCGCTTGCCGTCCAGCAGCCTGCCATGTCCCTCCCGTACTTTATCCATCAACCCGTTCAGTTCTGGGATTCTGCGGTAAATGCTTTTCGGGTCGCTCTGCACCACAGTAATCAAACGTATCTGGTTCAGTGCTTCGTTTGCTTCCTCCTCTTTTCTGAGATAGTTCAGGTCATTTTTCAGGTCTTCCTCCGTTTTAACTGCGGCATCAAACACCTGAACCTGATTCTTAAAGAAGCCTTCCACACGCTGCATTTTTTCTTTATTGTCAAAGAGGTTATCTTCCTCTTTCAAAATCGCCTCAATCAGGGCGATGTTATCTTTTCTCTGAGAAAGGATTTTGTCCATCTGCTCGATGGAAGTAAGGACAAGATTCTGTTCCGGATACTTATGACCCTCGTATCTGCCTTTCAGTTCAAGATAATGGTCTTTCAGAATGGTAAATTTCTGCACAACAAATGCAACCAGACCGTCCTCATCGTCCGGCACATCCATCACGTCAAAGTATTCCCGGAGCAGTTCTTTTACAGCCCGCATCTTGGTGGCAGTAATCATCTGGCGCTTGCTGATGCTGGTTTTGCCGATTTCACTCTTTTTACGGAGCATATCCGGCAGTTTCGGATTGTCCGGCTGAATGGTGGAGCCTGCATATTTGATGGTAACTTTCTGGTCATAGATCAATCGGGCAACCACTGCCGCAATGTCAATTTCTTTCCAGCCGTATGGAATTGCACTGTATCGGCTTTGAATATCTGCCATCGAAGTCGGAAGATTTTTCATTGCCTGCATTTCCAGATATTCTTCGATTTTGGTAGCAGCACCACGGTTCGGTTCCATACCAGGCATCATATTATCCGCACCGGTCAGAATTTCAATAATGTCTGCATCAGTATCCGCATTTTTCTCAATCAACGACAACTCACTATATACATGAGAAACCAGGTATTCCAAAGACTGCTCAATCTTGCTTTTTGCATTGCCGCCTTTGATTTCAATGTGTTCTCCGTCCACATAGAACTGTGCAGATTCAATGGCTTTTACCAAATCCTCCATTGCCGTCTGTTCATACTTGGTCGCTTCTTCCTGCTGGTCACGGATAATGTCCTGAACCGACTTCGGAAGCTGATTCACATTTCGCTGCTTGACATACTTACGAATCTTCATAGCACTTTCCAGAGATTCATAGTACGGCGTTTCAGCAAGCACAACAATCGCTTCTTTGCCTTTGGATTCCGTCATCAGGCGCAGCTCCGATTTTTCCGCAGTATCTGTGGCAACTGTCAGGAAACGCAGACGCATCCCGCCTGTAATATTTCCAATGGTAATACCGTCCACCATCTGATCAAAGGCAAAATCGTATTTTCCATAGCGGTATTTCTTTGTAGTAAAAATATCTGCGAAAATCATCTGCCCGATACGGTCTACAATAGAGGCGGTATCCACAGGAGTGCTTTTGATTTCTCTCTGAATATCCTGTTCCTCATCGGTCAGGAAATTATAAACTTCGCCTGTTCTGCCAATGTAGTTCTGGCTCATCAGACGGTTCAGGCAGTCACGGATGGTTTCACGCATGGTGATTTTGTCCATGCGAATATCGTCCGCCATCAAAATCACGATATTATCCAGGTTGGCGGGAATGTCATCAATATACCGGATCAGGTACAAAAGTTTCAGCACATCTACATCCAGTGCTTCAATACCATCCCCATTGTCCGCAGCTCTCTGGCAGCGTTCAATGACACGGCGGATAGAACCGTCCAGGAAAGTATGTACGGTATCATAAAAACGGAAGAACGGTACAAGGGCATACTCGTCCTTTTCCTGTATTTTCTGTGCTGCTTCCTGGAAACCGGAAAGCATGGAACGTTCGCCGCCGGAAAGATGCTTGCCGGAGTTGCCGTGCTTCCGGATTTCAGCAAACACTTTCTGCATGATGATAAACTGGTACGGTACAAACGGGAAGTTTGCCGCAAATTCTCCGGGACCAGAATAGCCCTTAATATCCAGGATCGAATCAGTAAAGCTGAACAGATTGCGGAGGACAGAGTCGTTCTTATTATAAACGCTTTCCAGTTCTGCTTCTGCGTCTTTATTCTTTTTCAGAATACGCTTCTGGATCACTTCATCCACAGAGGAAGAAGAAAGGCTCAGACGGGTTTTGAAACGAGCCTGAATACGGGAAAACTCATCTGCCCGAACTTTGATAATCTCATCAATCGCTTCCTGTCCGGTGCAGACAACCCACACCTTGCCGCCACATTCGCTTCCGATTTTCTCAACCAGTGACTGAAGGTTCAAAAGCATATCGGTATCTGTACCGACGTACTGACCAACTTCGTCCACCATGAACAGCAGGCGGAAGTTGTTTGGTTTCGTTTTCAGATAATCTTTGATGTCCTCTACGAGCTGAGCAATGGAAAACTCAATGGCAGACTTGTCATTAAACCACGCCCTGGCATCTTCTTCACTCATATCCAGAACTTCCATCAGGGTAGGGATAATATACTTTCCGTTGAATGCAAACGCCTTGCGGGATTCCAGCCAGGACATTCCTTTTTTCTCTTCAAAGGTACGACGGAACTGTTCCGTTTTCCCCTGCTGGTCAATGTATTGCTCCAGCTTTGCAACTTTCAGGTTATCCCCAAAAAAACCTAAATGATTGTAGAAAGTCTTGGCAAAAACACGAAGGACGGCAGTTTTGTCTTTGTTGATAGACCCTTCAATGTCGATATTGAACAGGATAGTTTCCGTTTCTACCTTTGTGGAACGGTCAATCATCATATAGGTTGCCGGATCGTCCTCAAATTTTTTGCGGAAACGCTCCACGCTGCGAACGCCGTTTACCTCTTTGTTTTCCAGCAGATAGGAGAGCATTTTCAGAAAGTGAGATTTACCACTTCCAAAGAATCCGGAAATCCACACGCCGGTATCAGCGGTAGGTTCATCCAAAGCGTCACTATAATAGTTGAAAAATGTGATAAAGTGCTTCTTCAATTCTTTCGTAATGACGTACTCATTTAATTCCTGCTCAGTCACTTCATCAGCAGCCTGATCGACTTTGATGACACCATTGATCTTTCGGTTGATATCATCTGCAAACATATCACGAATTATCATAACTGTAGCTCCTTATACGATATTGAAAGCCCTGTAATAATCATTGGGCTGTAATCGGTTAAACAATTTCACATGGCGGCCATCAAACTCACCCGGATACATCACCAGAATGGGGACGTCTGAAAAGTGCGGCTGCAAGGCTTCCAGCAGCGTGTGGATCCTCATAAACGGGAAAACTTCCCCTACGCCGGTAAGCATCAGCACATCGCCGCTTTCGTGCGGCTCATACTGGATTTTGTCAATAAACTCTCCTTCGCCAATAGCAGAATGAAGCTGCTCCAGGAGAAAAATACTTCCATCTTCCGCCTCCATATCTGGAATCGCATCTATAATATCCATATCCTCGCAGACCGAAAGGAAGGTCTGGTACAGATTGCAGATTTTCAACCGGCAGGCTAGGGAATGGTCTGTTTCCAGCTGCTCGACAAAATGGCGAACCGCCATTTCATCCTCTGGTTCATAGCAGAAAATACGGATATTGACCTCGTTGCTCAATCCTTTTCCTTCTAAAAATTCAGGTTCCTGAATTAAAGTCCTGACATGATCTAAACGTTCTTCAATATGACTCATCTCGCTGCACCTCCCTTATGAAAAACAGTTAAACGCTGGCAGAACCGCCAAATCGCCATGACTTCTGATTGCATTTTCTAAAATCGGATGTAAGTACACCGGATTCAGATGGTCTGCACGGACATCATCCAGATACTCCGTTTCAACCAGAATTTTAGCAAGCACCTGCTTCAACTTCGTAATCGTTCCTTCGCTCCAGGACGCTACCGTATCATCCTGTTCCTGCAAACGAATAAAATATGTATTCAAATCAATTCTGCCAAAGGAGCTATCCTTTGATCGGTATTTTTCTCCAATGACAGTCAGCATAAATTCCCAAACCAGACGACTTTGCTTCATCAGCGCATACAAACAAATCTGTTTTGCGATCTCTGTCGGCTGTGTCGCAATCGCATGGATCAAGTCCGCATCTTTCATTACTTGAAGCCTTTTAACACAAGCCTTTGCCATACGGGCAATCGACTTTTCGGTCGGATATTGAAAAAGATTCTCTACGGTAATCTGTGCCACAGCGTCTTCAGCACTTAATCCACTGGTCAATAATTTTGCCGTTGTTCGCATCTCATAAAACAAAAATGGCTCTCTTGTCAGTGATGCAATATACGGATAGGTACTATTCATATAAATCCCCCTACGATCTTTCCCTGGTTTCCGGGAGAATGTCCATTATGTCATCTACGGTGCAGTTTAATTTTCTGCAAATTCTTACGAGTATCTCCATCGACACAAATTCATTTCTTGAAAGTTTTGCAAGAGTGTTGGTACTGATGCCAACTTCCTTTGCAAATTCTGTCTTGCTCCACTCTTTATCTATGAGCATCTTAAAAAGTTTATTGTAGGTTACATCCATGTCTTTTCCTCCTACCAATTCATCTTGCTTGATGCAGATTATAATAGCCTTATTCTACATTATACCATACTTTCTCGAAAATGCTTAATTTTTTTTGCTGTTTGAGGATTTATTTCCCTGAATGCAAATGATAATTCCTTGTTTGGGTAACTCATTCACCTATTTATAGAAGAATAGCCCATACCCGGAGATTCACAAATTGGCAAGCAGTGTAAACCTGTACAGGTTCACTCATTTTCTCGAATTCCCCTCCGGGTCATTCTTCGTAAATTTGCTTGTTGGGGCAGCGTCCCCAATCCCCTTTGAACTCCATCTGCGATGGCGGCTACACGGTCATTCTGACCGTTTCATAACCTGTAGTCAGGTCACAGGTTTCATTTAGGGCATGAAGAAAAAGAAAAAACCTGAACAGCCGAAGCCATCCAGGTTAATTACATTCCAAACTATTTTCTAATCCAGTCTATGAAAGTGGCGACCTTCTTCAGATCGTCGTCGCTTAAACTTCTCAACTGTTCGCAGAGTTTGTGGTAAAGAGATTCGTCCTCTTGTAACGGAGCGAAGAAATCCGCTGGTGTCATGTCAAAATATGCAATGATATTAAACAATTCTCTGAGTGACGGCAGGGCGGCTCCGCTTGTTATTCCACGGATATATGAACCGCTTTTTCCCAAATCCAGGCTCATGCGATGCTCTGAAACAGCTTTGGACATTCGTAACTCTGTAATCCGAGAACGAATGAAATCATCATACTGTTGTGTATCAGCCATTTCACGTCCTCCCTTCACTGACTATTTTATTATGAATCGGGAGCTGACGTTGGTAGTGTGAAAATGAAATTTCGCTTTATTCATCTCTGTATCAGTAGTATAATCACTAATATCAAAATATATTTATGATTCTACCGCTAATCCCCACTTAAAATGAAATATTCAGCATTGTACAGGCTGGTGGAGCTACAGACAGGAGGCAAAATGAAAAAAGAAGTTGACTTCATCGCAGAATTTGAAAAAGAAAACGCCGAGTTAAAACAGGAGGAAGCGAACTCATCCCCTCCAACAGAAAAAGAGTATCAGAAATTGCGGCTCGGCATGAAGCTTGTAGATTTAAAAAAGGCTCAGTATCAGAAAACAAAAAATGAACAGCTCTGGAATCTATGGACAAATACTTTTTATCAAATGATGTGTGATACTGCCCGCATACAGGGTGGACGTGTTGCCCTTAAGATTGACGAAGATGAGCTGACCGGTTCCCTGATTTATTTTGGTCATGATATTCTCATAAACGCCTATGCCGGAAACCAGAAATGTTTCGCTGCTATGATGGACAAGGCTCAGGAGGTTTTTATTGATTCCGTCGATGGACTTTTAAAAATCACATTCCTGTTCCATGTGTATGATAAAACAAACCCCCATGCCTTTCGCTGATCAGCACCACCATAAATGAAACATCG
>OGYI01001124.1_pt1 | contig 28053 bp, 23 predicted proteins | sample 1576521 | NCBI WGS metagenome assembly OGYI01 (sample SAMEA3541484, study PRJEB24748) | human gut metagenome | biome: human gut; feature: human-associated habitat; material: faeces | place: China | collected 2012
CGCTTGCGCACCTGCTGGAGCGGAAGGTAGTAGTCTAAAAGGGGGCGTCAGCGTTCCTCCCAGCCTTCCACGAAGTCGATGAGATCCTGCTGCTTGTGGATGTCGGTCTTCTGGTAGATCTTCTCTATGTGGGTGCGCGCGGTGTTCTTCGCGATGTGCAGGTCGCGCGCCACGATGGACAGCGTGCGACCCCGGGCCAGGAACTGCAGCACTTCGCGCTCGCGCGGCGTCAGACCGCACGCCTCGGCCACGCCTGCGCATTTCTGCTCTAGCGTGAGCTGCGGCTCGGGGTGCTCTTCCTGATCGTCGGCAGGCTTTTCCGTGCGACGTCCGGCACCTTTGATCAGGGGAATCGAGGATATCACGCTCTCCGGCAGTACGAGGAACGCGATGATCACCAGGCAAAGCACGGCAACCAGCGCAACGGCGCTCAGCTGCAGCACGCCCTCGTGCACCAGGGGGATCATCACGGCGCTCGCCACGTATCCCGCAGCCATCCCCAGGAACATGTAGGCCACGCCTACGCCGAACACGTACGGCGCGGCGCCCGGGCCCATGCGCCGCGCGATCTCGCCGAACAACACCCAGGCCAGGATATCGAAAAGCTCGTAGCCCGTGGCGATGAGCAGCACGGCCAGCGGGGCGCGCTCGCCGAACACGAGGGCGAGTGCTATCAGCCCTCCTATCATCACCGGTAGCGACAGGCGGTAGACGAGCGAGATGTTCATGCGGTCCTTGATGAAGAACACCAGCACGAGGAACACGGCTCCCACTACAACGAGGCTGAACGATCCGATCCCTCCCAACAGGTCGAAGGGGTCGTCGCCGGCGATGGGGAAGGCGTCCAGCATGCGGACGAGGAACGAGAACACCATGATGGAAACCATGAGCTTCGTTGAGGGCGCGTCGAGGCGAAGGTATCCGTGCGATGCGCGGGCTCGCGAGAAGGAGGCTCCTCCGCCTTCTCGCTCGGTGGCGGCTTCGCTTTCCTCCGGATCGTCCTCCATCTGGCCTTCTGGCAGCCCCGTCTTCCATACGATGCCGCAACGGCGGCATTCCAAAGCCAACAGGACGATCGACGCGGCAGGCAACGCGATGAAGGCGATGAGATTTCCGTCGGAGGACATGGCCAGCACGAGACCCGTGACCACAGCGGCTGCCGGGGCGCAGGCGAGCGAGAAGTACAGGTCCTGCGCGGCGAAGCGCTCTCCCCACATGACCTGCAGAAGGCCTGCCGCCGCACCTCCCGTTATGAGTCCGAGCATGAGCAGCGACGCCGAGTCAAGGCAGGTTGCCGCGGGGATGCACAGTGCCGACGACGCCGCAAGGCCCAGCATGATGTCGGTGAGCCGCTCGTGCATGCGCGGCAAGCTGCCCACGAAGCGCGTCATGACCAAGGCTGCGAGCGCCGCGGCCACGGCGCCGGCCACGAGGAACACCCAATTGGCGCGCGCCTCGAAGCTCGAGACCGACGCCGAGAGACTGAACACGATCCAGGCCCGGCACAAGCCGAACCCCGCGATGACAATAAGGTAGTCGAGCGAGAACCGGACGGACGACGCGCTTGGAGCGCGCTGCCCGTCCGGCGTCGCATCGGCTGCGGACGTCTTGCTTTTCATGGGCTTCCCCTCGCCATGCCGCGCACGACAGGGCCGTCGTGCCGCGCGCCTCCCCTTACCCCTGGCCCCATGCCGCTCTCGCAAAATCCCACCGCCGAGCACGCATCGAACGAGCGGCGCGTCTGTGGGATACGGGAACCGCTTTCCATCATACGGGCGAAGCCCTTCGGCATCAATCGGATCGATAATGTGAGAGGGGCACATCACGCCTGATCAAAAGTTGATAATTGGTTAAACATGACAATCACACCGATCATCTGGTGTGCTCGCGGGAAAACGCGCCTAGAATGCGCCTGTTGACGGACGGGCCGTCACCGAGGAGGGGGACGGTCGATGCGGGGAGCGTCGATCACAGGAGCCCGTCCGGTTCGCAAGGAGGAACCATGAGCGAGATTTCACGTCGCAACTTTCTGAAGGGTGCCGCTGTTGCCGGTGCCGCCGTGGCCGGCTCCGCCGCGCTCGCGGGCTGCTCGTCGGGCGGATCGGCCGCCTCGGGCGACTGGATGCCGAAGTCGTGGGACTACGAGACGGACGTCGTCGTGGTGGGCTACGGCGGAGCGGGCATGTGGTCGTCGCTCGTCGCGGCCGACGAGGGCGGCTCCGAGGTCGTCATCCTGGAGAAGGCGCCGGTCGAGGGCGGCGGCAACAGCCGTATCAACAACGGCGAATGGACGGTCATCAAGGACGAGAAGCTGTTCCGCGACTACTGCGTGGCGTTCGGCCACGGCCTTATCGAAGAGGACATGATCGACGCCTACATCGGCGAGGCTACGAAGCACACCGACTACGCCGACAAGTACGGCATGACCTACGAGGTGGCCGAGAAGGCGCTCGCCGGCACCATCCCCGAGTACTGGTTCCTGGACGATGGAAAGTACGCGGGCTGCATCGGCGTGTCCAACGTCGAGGGCTTCGGCATGACCACGTTCCATGAGCTGGAGGCCAAGCGCGCCGAGCTGGGCCTTCCCATCGAGATCAAGTTCAAGTGCACCGAGGAGCACCTCGTCCAGAATCCCGACACCAAGGAGATCGTGGGCGTGCGCTTCCTCGAGGACGGCACCGAGAAGACCATCAAGGCCCGCAAGGGCGTCGTGCTGTGCACGGGCGGCTTCGAGTTCAACGAGGAGCTCAAGAACACCTACCTGAGCATCTATCCCTTCAAGTTCGAGGGCTGGCAGTACAACACCGGCGACGGCATCCGCATGGTGGAGGAAGTGGGCGCCAAGCTCTGGCACATGAATATGGTCATCTCCACCACGGCCATGTGGACGCGCGATCCCGACTACGACTTCGCCATCTTCGCCAGCCCGCAGTCCGACGCGTTCTTCACGGTGAACCGCCTGGGCAAGCGCTACCAGAACGAGGCCAAGACGGGCGGCACGGCGCATAACGGCTGGCACACCCTCATGTCGTTCAGCGACAAGATCGACGACTACGACCGCATCCCGTCGTGGCAGATCTTCGACCAGAAGGGCATCGACGGCGGCCCCATGGGCACGCAGCAGGGCGGCTGGTTCGAGTGCGGCAACTACACCACCGACCTGCCCGACGAGATCCGCGCGTGGGACGGCTGGTCCGATGACAACCAGGTCGAGATCGAGCGCGGCTGGGTGCTCAAGGGCGATACGCTCGAGGAGCTGGGCCAGAAGATCAAGGACTTCGACCACTGGATGGACATCGACACGCTCAAGGAGACGTTCGCCGAGTACCAGGCCTTCTGCGACGCCGGCAAGGACGCGCGCTTCGACCGCGAGCTCACGGCCGAGGAGAACAAGCTCTCCGAGAGCGGCCCGTACTACGCCATCTCCATCTACCCCGGGTCCTGCTCTACGCTGGGCGGCCCGAAGAAGAACGTGAACGCCGAGGTGCTCGACCCGGCCGGCAACGTGATTCCGCGCCTGTACGCCGCGGGCAGCTTCGGCAACTTCCAGGCCCACAGCTACGGCATTACCGGCGGCAACAACTCCGAGAACATGGTGTGGGGCCGCATCGCCGGCCGTCACTGCGCCGGCTTGGAGCCTTGGGACAAGAAGTAGTCCCGCAACCTGACGACGCCGCGCGCCGCGCCCTCCCTCCCTGCGGCGCGCGAGCGCACTTGCGACCGGGCCCGGTCGGCCGTTTGCGGCCGGCCGGGCCGCAACCATGATAGGAAAGCTGGCTATGACGAACGAAACGACGAATACCGCCCGCAAGGGCCTCATGGCCCTGGCCGTTGCCGTGGCCGTGGTGGCCTTGTCCGTGGCGCTGGGCACGGCCGTGGGCTGCGCGCCTAAGCAGGCGGGCGAGGGCGAAGGCCCCGCTAAGGCTCCGAAGGAAGATCCCATGGCCACCCAGCAGGTAGACTGGACCATGGATATCGATTGCAAGACCTGCCATACGACCGAGACGGAGACCTTGGCCGACGCGCAGTGCCCGCAGGCGTCCGAGCATGGCGACCTGGCCTGCAACCAGTGCCACACCCTGGAGGCGCCGCTCAAGGAAGCGCACGAGGGTGTGACCTATGCCGACAAGCCCGCCTCGAAGGCCACGGTGGTCACGGTGGATGCGGCCACCTGCCAAGATCCGGCGTGCCACGGCACGATGGCCGACATGGCGGTGAAGACTGCCGACAACACGGAGTTCAAGGACGAGAAGGGCAAGGTCCAGAACCCGCACGAGTACGTGAGCAACGAGCAGCACGACGCGAACCCGCCCACCTGCACCGACTGCCATAAGATCCACAGCAAGAACCTGCAGAAGGACGCCATGATGTGGTGCGCCCAGTGCCATCACAAGGGCGTGTTCCAATGCGGGACCTGCCATGAGCTGCGCGAACGCGAAGTGGCCTAGCGCTTGAACCCTGCCTTCCCTCCCGGGCCGCGCCACTCTGCGGCTCCGGCGAAGCGGCCGCGCCCTCGGCGGCCTCGAGGCGGTTGCGACCCTGCGGCCGCCTCCGGCTGGCTGCCTTGCGGCAGCGAGCCTCCTTAGAAGACCCGGCAACCCTCCCTCCCCGCCGGGTCTTCTTCCTTTTCCGTGGCCCCCGCGGCGCCCGGGCGGGCGCCGGCGCGCATCCGTGCTATCATGCATTCGACCAACGACGAGGAAAGACGGTTATGGACGCTGCGAAAATCGAAGCAGGGGTGCGGCTCATCTTGGAAGGGGTGGGGGAGGATCCCGAGCGCGAGGGCCTGCGCGAGACGCCGGCACGCGTGGCACGCATGTACGAGGAGGTGTTCGCGGGCCTGGAGCAGGACCCGGCGGAGCACTTCGCCACCACGTTCGACGAGCACCACGAGGAAATGGTGCTGGTGCGCGACATCCCGTTCTACTCTATGTGCGAGCACCATCTGGTGCCGTTTTTCGGCAAGGCGCACGTGGCCTACATCCCGGCGGCCGACGGGCGCATCTGCGGGTTGTCGAAGCTCGCGCGCCTCGTGGACGTGTTCGCGAAGCGCCCGCAGGTGCAGGAACGCCTGACCTCGCAGATCGCCGACACGCTCATCGAGCAGCTGCACCCCCAGGGCGTCATCGTGGTGTTGGAGGCCGAGCATCTGTGCATGAGCATGCGCGGCGTGAAGAAGGCCGGCGCGAAGACCACCACAAGTGCCGTCCGCGGTGCTTTCGAGCGCAGCCAGGCCACCCGTGCGGAGGCCCTGTCGCTCATCTTCGCGCGACGGGACTAGGGGCGCTACCGCATTTGGCGGCGTGGCCGAGCGGCAAGGCAGCCGAACCGCCGAAATGTTTCACGTGAAACATACGTTCGTTACGAGGTGCGAGGCCGATTCGCGCCACGAGGAAAGGAACCAACCTATGAAATGCGTCATCTCCGTTCTGGGCAAGGATCGCAGCGGCATCGTGGCTGCCATTGCCACCGCGCTGGCCGACTGCGGCGCGAACATCGACGACATCAGCCAGACCATCCTGGACGACATCTTCTCCATGACGATGCTCACCACCCTCGACACGGAGAAGGCCGACTTCAACACCGTGCAGGAACGCCTCGCCAAGATCAGCGACGACCTGGGCATGCAGATCATCATCCAGCGCGAGGACGTTTTCCAGTACATGTACAAGATCTAGGGGAACATAGCAAACGCCGGCCCAGGACGCGAGGACCGATCAGATCATTCCCTTGTCGCGAAAAGACTGCTCGAACTTTGGAAGCTTGGGAACGATGAGATAGCGGGCGATGAGAAGGCCGCACAGCCCCCCGGCGATCTGCCCCAGAAGAATTGGAACGACCATGTTGGGCTGCATGTTCACGTTGAAGGCCATCCAATCTCCAAGCGCGTACCCCGCGCAGGGGGTGAACGCGATGGCCATCACCTTGCTTTTAGGCGGCATGTCTTTAACCAAGTTGAACATGGCGACGGAGTTGGCCATTGTGGCAACAAGGCCCGCACTCCCCGCTTCGCTCAGCCCGATTTTCCTCCCTGCGCGTTCAAGCCAATGACCGAAAAAGCGCCTGATAAGGTACACGAGGGGAAATGCGCCCGTCAGCATCATCGCTATGGAGCCCAGGGTCTCGATGGCGCGGAAGGAATCCGCCTCGTCGGCCATGACCGGGTCGAATCCCCAGCTTCCGAACACGCTCGAGAACACCCCGGTGTAATACTCGAGTATCGAGGCAACGGCTACGAGCGTGAGCACGGAGAGCATGATCTTCCCGAAGGCCATGAATGCCTTCACCATGCCATTGGGGAACGCTTTTATCAGCACCACGAGCGCACCGCAGAAAACGGCGATCGGCAGCGCGTTGACGGCAATCGTCTGAATCGTTAGCTGCAGCACATACGATGAAGCGGCGGTCGTGCTGAACACCGTCCTCACTGCAGGATGCGCGACCATGGCGATGATCGAGCTGACGAGTATTCCGATCGGCACGGCAGGCAGCCCGGCTAAGATGCCCAGCGCCATGTAAGGGCGGTCCTTTCTATCTAAGATGGAGAACCCTATGGGGATGTTGAGCATGAGCGTGGCGCCCAGCATGACCGACACAGACAGGGCGATCATGGCGACCTCGGTGCTTTCGGCAATCTCGAGCGCCAAGGCGTATCCTCCCGCATCGGCTGGCAAGAACGAGGCTGCTGCGATGGCGGGATCGGCGCCGATGGCCCGGAAAAGCGACCCGAAGACGGCCTCGACTCCAACGACAAGGTAGGGAATGGAAACCATAACGCCCATCACCGGGAGGAAAATGGACGCTATGGCTCTCAAGCCGTCGTGGAACGCTTGGGCAAGCCCGCTGCTCTCTTTCACCACCGAGGCTATGCCTCCCGCTGCGCAGCAGGCCATGACCAGGTAAAGAACCAGTTTTCCAGCTAGTTCCATGGTTTTGAATCCTTTCCGGGAAGGAGCACCCATGCCGTGCCCGGGGCAGGTCGGAGATCGGCATGGGAGCGCTTCTATTTCTGGAACTTCTTCATGTATATGACGGCTGCAACGATGCTGATGCAGGATACGACGCCCATGACGGTTGCCGAAGTGGCCCACGACGAGGCGTCGACGACCATTCCGACGATCGTCGGCCCGATCAGCGTGCCGACATTTTGTCCGAGGATGACCACGGCTACCGCAGCGCCGACGGTTTTCCTCGAGGTGGCCACTTCGGGAACGAGCGCGTAGAACATAGCCGGTAGGGCGCCGTAGATGGCGGCGGCGATAGACTGGTACACCAGCATGACCATGAAATCGCCTTCGAGCCTGAACTGCAAGAAGAAGCAGGCGGTTGACAAGACGATCGTGACCAAGAGCACCAAGCCCCGGTTCTTGCTCTTCGCGAGCACCACGGCGCCGACGAGGGAGCCGAGGATCATCGTGATGCATCCGATGGTGGAAATGAGGTTCGCCGAGCCGTACTCGAAGCCGAGGTACTCGTTGAGGTAGGTTACGGAGAAGTTGTTGAACGAGTCGAGCCCGAAATCAAGCAGGAGAAACATGAGGCCTAGCAGCACGGCGCCGGGTGCGAGGAATCCCTTCAAGAGCGAGGCCTCGCTGTTCTCCTCTCGCACGTCGGCATCCTGCCGTTCGTCTTGCGGGGGCATGCGTACGAACAGCAGGAACAGCAGGAAGGCGATGCCGAGGGTGATGAGGGCGAACGTCCACATGTTCATCCACGTTCCCGACGCCAAAAGGGGATTCGCCGACACCATGGCCACCAGCACACCTGCCCCTACGTAGGAGCCCCAGAAGCCGCTTGCGATGCCGCGCTTCTCTGGAGAGTACCAAGCGGATATGACCACCGGCCCGCAAACAGAGATCACGCCGTAGCCGATGCCTTCGAGCACGCGAGTAAGCATGAGCACTGCGACGGGCACCTCGAACAGCCCGACGATATTGCCGGCAAGCGAGACAGCGAGGCCGGCTATGCCGATCGACCGTACGCCGAACTTGTCTATGAGCACACCTCCGACAATGGCCATGACCAAAGCGCTTAGGGCGAAGGCCGACATGAGCAGGCCTCCGTCCGAGACCGAGATGCCCAAGCGCTCCATCATGTCGGGAAGGCAGGGAGCTACCTTGCCGTACTGAATCGCGGTGAGCACGCCGACGACGATCAGCGCAGTCGCCGATACCCACCCTTTGCGCAGGTTTTTCATAGCAGCAATCCCTCCTTATGTTCGACGGGGCCCGCCGGGCCATCGGGCTCGGTCGGGCCCCACATGGAAGCCCTATGCCTTAGGTACGAAAATAGCCACCTTGTCCTTGCCTTGAGCCAGCTTGGCAAGCTCATCGAGAGGGCCGTAATGGATGATCTTCGACTGGCAGTGCATGACGCAGCTGGGATCCTTGCCGGCCTCGACGCGGGCGGCGCACAGGTCGCACGAAGAGGTAACGAACGGCGAGAAGATGAAGTCCCAGATGTCCGGCAGGTACTCCTCGGGCCCGTACTGAGCAACCTTGATGCCGAACACCCCTTCCGCCAAGCCATGCTCCTTCTTGCAGGCAACCTCGCAGCTGTGGCATCCGGTGCAGTAATCGTAGTGGACGAGCAATCCCTTGTCGGCCATAGCTAGAACACCCCTTCCGTAATGACTTTGGAGGTAAGCGAATCGGCCACCTCGCTGGGCGAGCATTTGCGGATACGGCAGATCCCGCATTTGATGGGGGCTCCATAGCCCGACGGTCCTACGTCTCCCTGGGGGATGAGGTTGTTGATGTTGGAGTCGAACGTGCCGAAGAGGTGAGGTTCGGCACCTTCTTGCTCGGGGAACCACCATCCATGCTCGGCCCGCACCACCCGCCGGTTCAGCCCCTTGCAGGGACGCACGCGGAGCTTGCACGATCCGCGATGGTTCTCCACGTACACCCAATCGTCTTCTTCCAAGCCCATCTCCTTGCAGACGTCGTAGTTGATCTCAACCGTCGGCCACGGATGGAACTCGCGCATGGTGGGAAGGAAGCGGTGCTCGCTGTGGAAGAACTCGTAGCTGCGGGCTCCGGTGGTCAGCACGAAGGGGTACTCCTCGAACAGCTCCGGCGTGGAGATGGGGCCCTCGTGCGGATCCTCGTACCAAGGCAGGGGGTCGAGGTCGAACTGGCTCATGATGGGGATGTACAGCTCAAAGCGTCCCGAAGCGGTATTGAAGCCGGGTTGGCCGTCGAAGCGGATCTTCCCCGTCTCGTACTTGCGGTACTCGTATTTAGGCCACAGAGCCGTGTACTTCCGAAGCGTCTCCCAGTCGAAGTCGGCATAGTTGCCGGGCCCGTCCTTCAGGGCGAAGTCGTACCACTCGTAGATGTCTTTTCCAGGAGACTGCTCGGGATTCAGGCGGTTCATGAGCATGATCCCGATTTCCTCGTCCGATTTCGCCTCGTAGAACGTGGTCGCCTTGTTGATGGCGCGCATGGGATACCACCACGCGCGCAGCGAGTCACGCTCGCTGTTCATGGATACTGGGAGAACCATGTCGGCTAAAGCCATGATCGTGGGGGTCATGATGTAGTCCACTGCCACGCAGAACTCGGTGTTGAGCAGGCCGCGTCGAAGTCGGGGAGCCTCGGCGCCCATGTTGGCGATGGGGTTCGTGCCACCGAGCCACGCCATCTTGAGCGGGTACGGCTCGCCGGTTTCGAGCGTCTTGATGATCTCGTCGCCAAGAGCCGAATCGCTCACCAGGCCGGCACCGCGGAACGGGTAGGCGTTGTCGCCGATCCTGCGTTTCTTGACCTCGGGATCGACGCAATGCAGGGCCGCCTCCCCGAAGAGGTTCGTGTTGTAGGCTCCGCGCGCGATGACGTTACCGCCGGGAACGTCCATGTTGCCGGTGACCGCCCAAAGCGCAGTGAGTGCCTGGGCTGCGCAAACCCCGCTGTAAGACTGGTCGACGGCGACGCCCCACTGGATGGCAGCCGGGTGCGAGGTGGCATAGAAGCGGGCGGCGGCGCGTATCTTGTCGGCATCGAGCCAGCAGACCTCGGCCGCCTTCTCGGGCGTCCATTCGCTCACGCGTTCGGCGATCTCGTCGAAACCCCAGCACCAGCGATCGATGAAATCGTGGTCGAGCAGGTCTTCTTCGATGGCGACGTTCAGGAAGCACATAGCCAAGGCGGCATCGGTGCCCGGACGGATGGGAAGCCAGTACTTCGCCTTCGCTGCGAGCCATATCATGCCGGGATCGACGACGACCAGCTCGGTGCCGCGCTTCATGCATTCGACGACCCAATGGCCGAAAAAGCCGTCCGCATTGGATGCGATGGGATTGTTGCCCCAAATCAACATGCATTTCGGCACTTCCCAGGTGGGCTCGTCATAGCGAAGCTCATGGAACTGCGCGCAGTCGGCTACGCACATATCGCCGATCATCAGGCCCATCTGCGACATGCGGGGGTTGTAGCACGATTCGCCGGTCAGGAAGCCATCGCTCATGTTCGGCGTGCGGAACGCAGTGTAGACGTACCAGGAGGTGCACCACCATGTTTCACGTCCGGTGCCTGAGAACGCGACGATGCTCTCAACGCCGAAATTCTCCTGGTAGTAATGCACCTTCTCCTCGATGGTGTCCATGGCCTCGTCCCAGGAGATACGCTCCCATGCGTCTTGCCCGCGTTTGGACGGATCGCGCTTCATGGGGTACTTGAGGCGGTAAGGGCTGTTCACCGCTTCGGGAAGATTAAGGCATCGCATGCAGAGAGCGCCTTGGTTGTAAGGGTTTTCCGGATCTCCCTCCACTTTCACCAAGGTGCCGCTGTCATCGGTGTAGAAGAGCACGCCGCATCCATCATGGCATCCGGGAGCGCTCCATGCGGTTGAACGGGTGACGGTGTAGTTGCCTTCGCGCCATTGGACCGGCCTCTCCTCGCCGGCGTCGCGCGGTTTTTGATCGCTCATAACACATCTCCTCCGATCGTTTGACTGCCGAGCAGCTTCGTCCGGTTGCGATTCGCCGTTGTGAATGATTCGCCCCCATGCCCCCTTTCTCCCGCTTCGGCGCCTTCGCGACCAACCGATGCTCTATGGGGTGCATACTGAAGGGCAGATACGGGCAGCGAATCGAGCAGCAGCTATGAAAAACTAGGAGCTCCCTCTCGATCCATATGATGAGGCGGGGCTCCTGGTTTCATAGTTTGCTATGAGCAGGTTGTTTTTGCTGATGGGATGGCGCATAAAGAAAGGTTGCGTCCGCAGTCTCTCTTTATGCGCGTAGCGCTCCTAGGCGTCGCGGTAGAGATGCTCGACAGCATGCACGGCGTTGATGAGTTCCTGCTGCGATCCCACTTGCATCTTCTGGTAGATATGGTAGCGGTGCGTGTTGACCGTGCTCTTGGTCAGGAACAGCTCCTCTTGGATGTGAGAGGCGCTTTTTCCGGAGGCGAGCAGCTCGAATACTTCACCCTCGCGCTTCGTAAGACCGTGCTTCTGGGCAAGCGCCTCGCATGCGAAGAGAAATGCCTTCTGGCTGCGTAGCGGGTCGGCACGGGTGATCTGAAGGAGCAGTCGATCGGGCAGGATGAACAGGGCTACCGCAATCGACGCGAACGTGAGCATTGCCGAGAGAAGCGAGAACGGTATGAAAGCGTTCGCAGGCACTGCCGATGCGAACCAGCTGCCGAGGGCCAGTCCGAGACAGCTCCCAAGCGCCCATCCCACTTGCGACAGGCCCACCACGAACACGAAGCGGTCGACCGAGCATCCGAAAAGAATGGCGGCGACCCACACCACCACGCTGAAGCATTGGTAGGCGCCTAGATTGAAAGCATAGGGAACCATCTGCATCTGCGCTTGTGACATCGCCTGTGCAAAGGGGAGGGCAAGCGTGCTGAACAGGAGAAGCAGGAACGAAAGGCGGTACAACAGCCCTAGCTTGTGCCTGCTGGGAAACAACGTGAAAAGTACCAGCAAGATCACCACCATAACGAACCCAATAGCCGCCACTACTTCGTTCGCCATGAGGGCATGCGCTTCCATCTCGGCAGCCGCATGTTCGAAAGCCACGCGTGCGGCTTCGCTCGCCATGAATATGAGCGTGGTTGCGATAACGAAGCTCGCCAAGCGCCAGGCGAATCCCTTCTCGGGCTGCCGATTATCGGCGAACCTGAGGGCATCCCGAAGACGCGGCTCGTTCGAGAGGTCGCCTTCAATGTCGGTTCTCTTATGATCGATCCAGGTCAGTATGCTGATCGAGAGGAGCGGGAGGACGGCCAGCATGATGCCGCTTGGCAGGAACCCGAACAACTCGGTGGCGATGATCACGATCGCGTTCAAGAGAAAGCTCAAGATGTTGGAAACGATGAGCTCGCGATAATTCAGCCGGGTGAATGCGCGTGCCCAGGTCAGGAAGAGGTACGATGATCCAATCCCGATAATGACGGCGCACCCGATGGAGCCCGTTTCGGCAAAAGCGCCATGATCGGCGAAGGAGCCCAGTGCCAGAGCGCATCCGCACAGCACGATGGCTGCTGCCCAATGAAGCCTTCCTTTCGCGAGGGCTTTGAGGAAGTGGGCCTTGCCGAAGCAGGATGCCGCAAGAAAGGCGGCGCACATGACGGCGTATATGATAAAGGGGGTGAGATCGCTTGAAGAAGTATGCCCGAATGCGGCGAACTGGACGATGGCTATTATCCAAGCGCAGTTGATGCCGTATCCCAGAGCATAGGCGAATTCGGTCGAGCTGATAAGTGGATTGCCCTTCGAGGGAAGATTGCGTTCTTTACGGGTTTCCGATGGCGCTCCCATGTCTCTTGCCCCTTCTTCCGCAGCGAAACGATAGTCGGTGTGATTGGCGAACCGCTGACTTCGGAACGAGGGCCTGCCGAGCATTTGAAGGCGCTCGAAACCAAAGGCATGCGAATAAGCCGGACGAGCTTGCGGTGTTGTAGCAACGGCTGGGGCGATGAGCCGCGAGGCAAGCATAGCAAACAGGTTTTTGCTTGTCGACAAGACAACTGCGCGGGTAATGGTTTCGGTTTGCTCGATTGGGTTTGAGCCTCTTTCCGGAGAAATCAGGGCTTGCATGAACCTCGCCTCCGACGTTCTCACTTCGGGCCGTCGGCTTTGTATTCGAGAAGATCTCCCGGCTGGCATTCGAGCTCTCGGCAAAGGGCTTCTAGCGTGGAGTATCGAATGGACTTTGTCTTTCCCGTTTTGATCCGCGAAAGATTGACGGGCGTAATGCCAAGCTTTTCTGCAAGTTGTATAGTGCCTATGCTTCGATCAGTCATTACGCGGTCGAGTCGGGAAACTATTCCCATGCTTCCCCCTAAGGCGTTATAGCAAGTTGTTGTTGATTTGCTACACCCCAGTTTAGCAGCTTTTCGTACCGTTCTTAACATGGACATTAGAAAGGCGCTCGGTTTGAGAATCAAGGAGTTGCGCGAAGAGCGCGACCTACCTCAACGTGCCTTTGCCGAGGCTTCCGGTTTGGATCGCAGTTATCTGGCCGCTATCGAGAACGGCCAGATAAACGTGGGGATCAAGACTGTCGAGCGCATTGCTGCCGGATTCGGCATTTCCGTGGAGCAGTTATTCAAAGGCATCTAGTAATACGCTCCTCGTGGGCATCTCTGCATGGCAAAGCATGCCTTTCGGACACATGGTTTCCCGATGAAACACATCCAAGTGTTCAAGGCGCATGTCTTGTTGGGCAGATTCTGTCCGTTGCTTTTCCGTAGCCAATACTATCGGCGGTCTTCCGTATACTGGAACCTATGACATCAGGGAACGACAAGGTGGAGCGCGACGAGTCGGGGCCGGCTTGCTTGAGCGGCGATCCGGCTTGCTCGCCTACGGAGCGCATCTTGGAGCCGGAGGTTCGGCACCATCATCGGCGCAGGCGCAAGCTCTTGGAGTTCACTCACTCGTCCACCCGGGCGACTATGCTCATGCTCGTGGCGGCCGTGGCGGCCCTTGTCATCGAGAACACGCCGGTGCTCCCGTACTTCGCCGCATTCTGGCACGATTTCGACCTGGGCTTCTCGCTGGGCAGCTTCGCGCCGCACCTGTCGCTTGAGCACTTCATCAACGACTTCCTCATGGCTATATTCTTCCTGCTGGTGGGTTTGGAGATAAAGTTCGAGCTCACGGCGGGTGAGCTGCGCAACCCGCGCAAGGCGCTGCTACCTATTCTGGGCGCGGCGGGCGGTGCGTTGGTGCCCGCGCTCGTGTATATGGGCGTGAACATGGGCAGCGGTTTCGAGCAGGGCTGGGGCGTTCCCATGGCGAACGATATTGCGTTTTGTCTGGGCATCTTGGCGCTGTTGGGTAGCCGGATCCCGGCGGGACTGCGCTCGTTCTTGTCTACGCTCACCATTGCCGATGACATGATCGCCATCCTGGTGATTGCGGTGTTCTACACGGCCGATCTCGATATCGCTTGGCTGGTGGGCGGTTTGGTGCTGTTTGCTGGCGCGCTTGCTATCAACCGGTTACACGTGTACGACCTGTGGCCGTATGTTCTCATCGGACTGGCCATGTGGGTGTGCTTCCTGCTCTCGGGTGTGCACGCCACCATCGCGGGCGTGTTGCTGGCGCTGGCCATTCCGGCGAAATCGCAGGTGAAGCTCGACCGGGCGCCGGGTTGGTTCGAGGCCCGGGCGCGCAAGGCCGACGAGCGCTACGACCCCGGTGAGCCCGACATCGTGCAGAAGGAATACCTGGGCGAGCTCGACGAGATCGGCCGCGTGTCGCGCATGGCCATTCCGCCCATCACGCGCTTGGACTACCGTCTGCACATCCCCGTGTACTTCTTCATCCTGCCGCTGTTCGCGTTCTCGAACGCCAGCGTGGTGCTGACGGGTATGGACCCCCTCGCCGTCATTGCGAACCCCGTGACCATCGGCGTGTTCTGCGGCCTCTTGTTCGGCAAGCCGCTCGGCATCTTCCTGGCCACCTGGCTCACGGTGAAGCTGCGCTTAAGCGATCTCCCCGCTGGCGTGAGCTGGGGCCATATCGCAGGCGTGTCCGTGCTGGGCGGCGTGGGCTTCACCATGGCCATCTTCGTGACGAACCTGGCATTCGTCGATGCGAGCACCATCGCCATGGCGAAGGCGGCTATTCTGGCTGCTTCGCTCGTGGCCGGCATAGCCGGCTTCCTCGTGCTGCGCCGCGTGACCGACGAGGAAGAGGAAGAAGGGGCTGCCAAGCTAGAAGAGGAAGGCGCCGTCGAGCGGTCATAGGAGAAACAGGGAGCCCGACCGTTTGCGGTTGGGCTCCCTGTTGCGGAGCGTTCGTTTGTTGCGCGTTTACTTGGGGCTGGGCCCCTCTTACGCGATTGCGAGGCGATCGCACGTAGTTGCGAGGGCGTCTACCGCTCGTACACCACTTCGCCGCCCAGAATGGTCTTTGCCACCTTGGTAGTGCGGTAATCCTCCACGTTGCCGGCGATGAAGTCGTTGTCGAACAGGCACATATCGGCGAAGTTGCCCCCCTCCACCGAGCCCATCTTGTCGTCGTCGTGGCTGAAGAACGCCGCGTTCTTCGTCCACATGATGAGGGCCTGGATGGGCGTGACCTTCGACTCGTCGCCCTTGGAGAGCGTCTTGCCCGTGGTCTCGTCGACACGGGTAATGGCGTAGTACATGCCCAGCAGAGGGTCGGGCGTCACGACGGGGCAATCCGAGCTGCCGCCGGCGATGATGCCGTTTGAGAACATGAGGCCCGGCGACTGGAAGCGCTCGACCTGCTCGGGCCAGAACAGCGGCTCCTCGCCCATCTGGGACACGAGGGTGGGCTGCAGGCACACGCCCACGCCCAGCTCCTTCATGATGGGCCACTGGTCCTCGTAGGGCAGCTGGTAGTGGATCAGGTAGTGGCGCAGCTCCTTCACCGGGCGGATCTTGTTCGCCTCCTGGAAGGCGTGCAGCGCGCGGTCCTCGCTCGCGTCGCCGATGGTGTGGATGCCGAACTGCCAGCCGAGCTCGGTCGCCTTGCACACCAGCGCGTCGATCTCCTCCTGCGTGTAGATGGTGTCGCCGTAGAAGCCGGGGCGCTGGCGGTACTCGCGGCGGCTCATGGCGGCCGTGAACGCGGCCGTGATGCCGTCGAGCGTGACCTTGCAGCCGTTGAGCTTCAGCATCTCGTCGCCGAAGCCCGTGACGCAGTCCATCTCCTCCAGGCGGCGCAGGTTGTCCTCGAAGGAGCCGAACTGCGGGTCCAGGTAGAACATGAGGTTGCCGCGGTAGGTGAGCTTGCCCTGCTTGCGGGCCTCGTTGTAGATGTGCATCTGCTTGTAGTTGAGGTTCGCGTCGATGGCGCTGGTGATGCCGAAGGAGTTCAGGCGCTGCCCGATGAGCACGAGGCTCTCGAGGTGCTGGGCGTCGGTCAGGGCCGGCTTGGCCTTCAGCATGGGCTGGAGCGCGCCGTTCTCGTACAGCAGGCCGTCGAGCTCGCCGTCGTCGTAATGGCCGATCTCGGCGCCCTCGGGCTGCGGGGTGTCCTTCGTGTAGCCGCACGCCTCGAGCGCGAGAGAGTTCGCGGCGATGGTGTGCACGGACATGTGCAGCAGGAACACCGGGTTGTTCGGGGCGACCTCGTCGAGCTCGCGGCGCGTGATGACCTCCTGGCTGTCCTCCCAGATGAGCTCGTTCCAGCCGTCGCCCTCGATCCACTCTCCGTCGGGGGTGTTCGCGGCCTTCTCGGCCACGGCGTCGAGGATGGCCTGGCGGCTGGTCACGCCGTTGAAGTCGAGGTTGAGCATCTGCTCGCCGGTCCACTTGCAGTGCATGTGGCACTCGACGAAGCCGGGGGTGAGGATCTTGCCGGAGGCGTCGATGACCTCGGTGTGCTCGCCGATGAACTGCTGGACGTCGGCAGCCGTCCCCACGGCGATGACCTTGCCGTCCTTGGCGGCCACGCCGCCGTCCTCGATGATGGGGAAGTCCGTCTTGCCTTCCTTCACCTCGTCGCACGTGATGGCGACGGTGTAGATCTTCGGATGCTGGATGACCAGGTCTGCCTCGGGATACCAAGTGCTCATAACAGGTTCTCCTTTTCCTTCGATACTATCGCGGAAAAGCGGAAGAGCGCCTTTGCCTGCATGCGGCAATGCGGCCGCACCGGTCGGCGTTATCGTGAAACCATGAATCATCCCCGCTGCACAGCATAGAGTAAAACTCGTCCTTCCTGCCACCGGCCGTTAGGACGATATCGCGGGGACGATCATACTTTCGGCCGATTCCCTTCCGGCGGGCGCGTGGGGTAGGATGGGCCGCAACGTAATCCTTCCTCGGAAAAATCCATAACGTGCTGCAAAGGGCGACAAGGGCGGCCATCTGCCTGCTCGCCAGGGGTTTTGTGGCAATACCAATCGGAAACGAGAGAAGGTGTCATCGTGGAGAACACGATCATCGACGACGATGCGACTATCGTCGCAGACGCACCCGCATCATCGAAAGCACCCGCGACGGCCGTGTCCCGCAAGGAGATCCTGCCGGCGTTCTGCATCACCGTCGTAGCTGCCATCGCGCTGTACGCGCTCATGAGCTACGTGCAGCCCCTGCTCATGAACAACAACTTCATCTACGACTTCGGCACCATGATGACCGGCTGCATCGAGGGTTCGCCCCTCTACCGCGTGGCCTGGTTCTTCGCCGACCTGACCGAGGGCTCGTTCATCGCGGCGCTCCCGGCCTCCATCGGCATGATCATCATGGGCTTCGTGGCCGCCGCGCTCGAGCGCAAGAAGTCGGCCCACGCCGGCACCGGCGTGGCGGGCAACGGCCACATCTTCACCACCATGTTCGTGACGACCTGCCTGTCGCTCATCCTGGGCCAGCTGCTCTACGGCGGCCTGTTCGCCAGCGGCTGGATTCCCACGTTCGCCACCGTGCTCACCGTGCAGGTGTTCGTGATCTTCTACGGGTCCGACCTGAAGAAGGTGGCAACGTCGCTCATCCTGGGCACTATCGTCACCTGCCCGGTGTGCTACGCCCTGCTGTACGGCATCGTGTCCCCGCTGGGGCTGCCGCTGTTCATCGCCGTGTCCGCCGGCGTGGCCATCGTGGTGCCGGTGTGCTCGCTCATCTTCCGCCTCATGCCGTGGATGACCATCCCGGCGCCGGCCGAGGGCGCGAACCCCACCGATCAGAACAAGAGCAAGTTCTTCGTGCACCAGATCTTCGGCGACATCGGCCAGCTGACCATCTGGGGCAGCTCGTGGGCCACGATCGGCATGTACGTGGGCGGCATCATCTCGTGGGTCATGAACCCGCTGCATCCCGCATACGGCTCCGGCAACTTCCCCCTGCTCATCATGGTGCAGGTGGTCACGGGCGCTCTGGCCATCCTCATCTGGTACCCCAAGTGGAAGAAGACGGGCATGGCCTTCACGTTCGCGGGCATCGTGTTCGCGTCCGCCGTCGTGAGCACCTATCCGCCCAGCTGGGCCATCGTCATCCCCACCATCCTCATCGGCGCCGTGGTGTTCGCGCCGCTGGTCGAGTGGGTGCTGAAGGTGTTCCGCTTCAAGGGAACCTACCATCCCATCTGCCTGATCCAGGTTGCTATCTTCACGGTATGCACCGCATGGTCGTTCGCCGTCATGTACCTGATCATGCCGATGCTGGCTTAACTACCCGGTCGCAGCGCGCACCGACAGGCGCGCTCGACATCTTATTCCTCGAGCCCCTCGCCGCATTCAGTCCCCGCGGCGGGGGGCTTTTGCGCTGTGCGGTTAAGGCGCGGCGGGGGAGGACGTCCGAAGAGGCGCCTTCTGCGAAAAGGCTTTAGCTAGAGTGCTTCGGCTGCCGAGGAGCGCTCCTCGGGTCCTTCGCTCCGGGGGGGGGGTGGCTGGCTTCTTGACGATATCCCTCGACTTCGCGCCTTCTGTGTTCTGCTTGATGCGGCGCTGCGCAGAGGCTAGCGTGCCGCGTCGTGCAGTAGGGCGACGAGCGCCGTGCGGTTGGGCACGTGGGCTTTGGCGAAGATGTTCTGGATGTGGGATTTGACGGTAGAGAGGCTGATGCAAAGCCGGAGGGCGATCTGGTCGTTCGTGAAGCCCTCGGCAATGAGCATTGCAACGTCGCGCTCGCGCGACGTGAGGGCGGAGAGCAGCGCGTGCTGCGAAAAGGCAGGTTGGCTCGCGTTGGACTCCCCGTGGCCTTGCAGCGGGGTGACGCGGACGGTGAATGCGCAGGCGTCGAAGGGATCGTCCTCGACCTGCATGCGGAAGCAGAGTCCTTGGGCGTTCGTGAAATCCAGGTAGCGTTCGGAGCCTTGGGCCGGTGTTCGGGCGGTCATGGCGAACAACGCCTCCCTTCATTTTGACGCTCCCCTTCCGGGAGCGACCCGGAAGGGGAGCAGGGGGTGATACTTGGTTTCCGCTTTCTCGCGAAACTTCAGTAGTCTGTCGCGCTCGTGCCCGTCCCCCTGTTTCACCTCCTTGCGGTATTCCTTCCTCGGAAATGCCGGGCAAGGCGCACGTGCTGGATAAAATAATGAGGTTTTGGCTTGGCCGGCGCCATCCTCCGCCAGAGGTGGTTTACGCCTCCTAGGCATCTCACCCCATAAGTATTAGATGTTTTTAGATCAGGTTTAGGTATACTCGCCATGGACGTGAGAGAGGGCTATGCAGCCGGTTTGACGTGGGGTTGCGCGCTTGATCGAGAAGTCGATTGGTATCGGGGGGAACCATATGGAGGCTGAGGGCGCCCGCTCTTGCGGCATGCGCAAAGTTGTCCACGACGTGCGGGAGCAGCCGACGCTTTTCGTGGGCTTCACCGCCTATAAGACGTTCGCCGTCCTGCTGTTCCTGGACGGCTTCTTCTTTCCCGGCACGTTCCAGGTGGCCGGCTTCGAGCTCTCCACCATCGTGCCGTTTCTGTTCATCTGCGCGGGCGTATGCCTGTTCTTCGCGTTCCGCTTCAAGAAGATCAAGGTGTTCGACAAGGATGCGTACCTCTGGTTTCTCGTGGGCAGCATGGTGCTGGGCGTGTTCTTCCTCTTCATGGAAACGCATGCGGGCATCGCGGACGATGCATTTCGTTTCGCGACGCTGGCGCTGGGCATGGTGCTGCTGGCCGTGGGAACCATGGGCATCCATATTGAGCTGGGGCGCATCTTCGGCATGCTGGGAATGACGCCCACGCTGACGTTCGGCATTGCCTCGGCACTTGCCACGGGGGTGCTGTCGCTGGGCATCGCGCTGCTCGACCCGCTGCTGCGGTGGGTTATCGCCTTCGTTTTACCGGCTTTCGTCGTGCTGCTGTTCTACTGTGCGAAGGGCAAGGCGTTCCCCGACCAGAAGGTGCTGTACCGCGAGTCTACGAACGACCTGCTTATTCCCTACCGCTTCATGGCCACGTCCGTCACGCAGGGATTGGCGCTGGGCATACCGCTGGGCTTCTTGAGCTTCTCGGGCTTTCTCTCGCAGATGCTCGACTCTGTCGGGTACTTCTTCGCGGCATCGCTCGCCTTGCTGGCGGTGCTGGTGCTGCAGATGGACTTCAACCGTTCCATCTACCAGATAGGGTTTCCGCTTGCGGGGGCAGGTTTGCTGGCGGTGGGCGTGCTGGGGCCGACGTCGGTTATGGCAGGCGTGCTGCAGGTGACGGGCTTCCTGTACCTCGACCTGGTGCTATGGGGTTTGGGATCGTATCTCATCAAAAACTGCGACCAGCCGGCCACCTGGGTTGCCTCTTGTCCCAGCACGGCGCTCATGACGGGGCGCGCGCTGGGCATCGTGGTGGGCAGCGTGGCCCTGCAGGTGCTGGCGGGCTCCGAGCAAGTCGTGGTGTTCTTCTGCGCTCTGGCCTTCTTGGTGCTGATGATGGCGTTGCTGCTGACGAACAATGCGAACATGCGCACAGGTTGGGGGTTCGTGCGTCCCGGCGATCCCGACGAGCCCACGGACAGCTATCGCACCTGCGAGGTGGTCGCGCAGGACTTCGGGCTGACGCAGCGCGAATTGGAGATCATGTACAGCCTGATAGAGGGAAAGTCGCGCAAGGAGATAGCCGAGGATCTGTACATCACCTCGAACACCATCAAGACGCACCTGCACAACCTGTACGGCAAGCTCGACATCCACTCCGAGAGCGATTTGAAGGCGTTTGTGGCGAAACGCGAGCGGATGTTCTCCACCGAAGAGGATGCCGTGCCCCTGCCACCCGAGCAGGTGTGAGGGCGGGGGACGTGTCCTGTTTCCCGGGAGGGGATCGGGTGGAGGAGCTGTCCTGCCGTTCAAAGAGAAGGGGGAGCGGGAAACCTGCCTGCGGATATCAAGCGGCGGAGGCCTTCCGTCGCAGAGGGAGATCTGGATGGTTTTACGCCTTGGCAGTGAGGCCGGCGGGCTCGGGCAGCTCGGCCGCACAGTGGGGGCAGCGCGTGGCGCCCTTGGTTACCTCTTCGAGGCAGTACGGGCAGTGCGGGGCCCTCTCCTCCTCGGCTTGCTTGCCGTGCTTCGCCAGCGAGCGGGCCTTGTTCAGGGCCTTCACCATAAGGAACACCACGAACGCGATGATGACGAACTGAATGACGGCGTTGATGAAGCTTCCATAGGCGATGGCTGAGTCGCCCGCTCCCAGCGGCAGGTACAGCTTCAAGTTCGAGAAGTTCACGCCGCCGGTGAACGCGCCCACGATCGGCATGATGAGGTCGCTCACGGCCGAGTTGACGATGGCGGTGAACGCCGCGCCGATGACCACGGCCACGGCCAGGTCCATCACGTTGCCCTGATTGATGAAATCCTTGAATTCTTGGAGAAACTTCTTCATAGAGGCCCTTTCGCCGAGGATCATGACGGTTCGTCACAGTATAGAGCCCGCCTGGCGCGCACGCAGGACGTTCACGGAATCGTTGACGGGCGTACATCGCCTACCCCTTGCGACTGCGTGCGGGAACCCGGCGCGCGGACGGGTATACTATGGGGCTGTGCGATCTTGCGCGTGTTGCTGCTCCTAGACGATCGGAGGACCTCGTGAACATAATGAAGACCACGGCGTTGAAGACGGCGCTCGGCTGCGAGCCGGCGCGGTAAGGAGCGTCATGACCAAGATCCACTCGCATACCCTTCCGATCGGGGCTGATATCGTCGATGCGTTCTGCCTGATGCAGAAAGGGTTCACCGACCAGTTCGTGTACTACGACAAGCAGCGGGCGTGCCGTTATATGGGGCTCGGGCGCTGCATTGCGCTGCCGACGCTCGACGAGGCCGAGAGCGAGCTGGAGGGGCCGGTGGAACAGCCGCCCGTGTACTTCTCGTTCAACCGCTTCGATGCGGAGAATCCGGCCCCTGCCGACGAGCTGTTCGAGGCGTTCCCGCGGCTGAAGTTCATGCTGCCGGAGATCGTGCTTATTGAGAACGAGCGGGGCACGCTTCTGCAGGTGAACTCGTTGGGACCGGTGTACGCGGGGCGCATCGAGCGGTTCGCGCGCCAGGCGCTGGCCGCGCCGCCGCGCCGCCGCGTGACGGTGCCGTACCGGCTGGAGCCCGACTCGCGCGAGGCATGGCGCGCGGCCGTGGGCGCCGGTTTGGCGGCCATCGAGACGGGACGCGTGGACAAGGTGGTGCTGTCGAGGCGGCAGCGCCTGGCGGCCGAGCGGCCGTTCTCATCGAAGGACCTGCTGGTGAACCTGATAGACGGGCCGGCGCGCGGCACGGTGCTCCTGTACCGCTACGCCGACGTGTTCTTCTGCGGCTGCACGCCCGAGCTGCTGGTGCGCAAGCGCGGCGCCGAGCTGGAGAGCATGTGCCTGGCGGGCACCTGCCCGGCCGGCGGCTCCGAGGATGAGCGCGCACGGCTGGCCGCCGAGCTCATGGACGACCCGAAGAACCGCGCCGAGCACGACTACGTGGTGCGGTTCATCCGCGAGGTGTTCCGGCGCACGTGCTACGGCGTTGACGTGCCTGCCGAGCCGGGCATCCTGCCGCTCACGCACGTACAGCACCTGTGCACGCCGGCGCGGGCGCGCCTTTTGGAGGGCGTGGACCTGTGGTCGATGATGGAGGACCTGCACCCCACGCGGGCCGTGGCCGGCACGCCGGTGGGCGAGGCGAAGATGCTGCTGCGCGAGGTGGAGACGTACAACCGCGGCTTCTTCGCGGGCGCGTGCGGCTACGTGGACGGCGCCGGCGACGGCGAGTTCTCGGTGGCGCTGCGCACCGGCGTGTTCGACGGCGAGATCGGCTGGGTGTACGCCGGCTGCGGCATCGTGGAGGGCAGCGTGGCCGACGACGAGTACGACGAGATAGGCATGAAGCTGAAGACGGTGCTCTCGGCGTTCGACGGGGGCGAGGCGCGATGACGGCCGACCCGCGTGCGACGGCGCTGTTCCTGGGCGCGTTCTTCGACGAGCTGGCTCGCTGGGGCGTGCGTGACGTGGTGGTGAGCCCCGGGTCGCGCTCCACGCCGCTGTCCATGACGGCGTTCGAGTTGTCGCGGCGCGCGCCGGAGCGGATGCGCCTGTTCGTGGACGTGGACGAGCGCGGCGCGGCCTTCTTCGCGCTCGGGCTGGCGAAAGCGAGCGGGCGTCCGGCGGCGCTCGTGTGCACGTCGGGCTCGGCGGTGGCGAACTACTATCCGGCGGTCATGGAGGCGGAGTCGTCGCGCGTGCCGCTCGTGGTGCTCACGGGCGACCGGCCGCCGCGGCTGCAGGGCCTCGGCGCGCCGCAGACATGCGACCAGCTGAACGCCTACGGCAACCACGTGCGGGCGTTCCGGCAGATGCCGCTTCCCTCGGGCGACGATGCGGCGCTCGCGTTCGCCCGCCAGGCCGCGCGCGAGGCGGTTATCGCGGCGGGCGGGGGGTGCCTCGGCGGGCCCGTGCACTTGAACTTCCCGTTCGACGAGCCGCTGAAGCCCGATCTCGGCGTGGAGGGGCTGTTCGAGTCGGCGCGGCGCGCGGATGTTTCACGTGAAACATCTGTTCCCGTTGCGCGACAGCTCGCGCTCGGCGACGCCGAGCATCTGGCCGCGCTGTTCGCGGGAAAACGTGCGCTCGTGTTCGCGGGCGAGGGTACCTGCACAGGCGAGCTCGAAGCCGGCAAGGTGCTCAACTGGGCGCGAGCTTTCCGCTTGCCATTGCTCGCGGATCCGTTGTCCGGCCTGCGGTCTTCGGACGACCCTCTAGTCATCGACAACTACGACTCCGTGCTCGGCCCGGGCGGCACGGTTCCCGATGGCCTTGCGCCCGAGGTGGTCGTGCGGTTCGGGCGCTATCCGGTGTCGAAGAAGGCGACGCAGCTGGTTGCCGCGGCGCGTCCGGTGCAGATTGTGGTCGATCTGCTGGAGACGCGCGACTTCAACGCGGCCACCGACGTGTTCGTGCGCTGCAGGCCGTCGGAGCTGGCGGGGTCGCTCGGGTTCGCGTACGACGTGCGGACGATCGATTACGATCCCGACGACGTGCAGCGGGCCTTCGCGCGCGCGTGGATCGACGCGAACGACGCCGCGCGCAAGCGCATCGCTTCGGTGGACGATGCGGAGGCCGGCTTCGAGGGGGCGTTCGTCCGGCGGGTCGTGGAACTCGCGCCGGAAGGTTCGTGCCTGTTCTCGGCCAACTCCATGAGCGTGCGGGCCCTCGACACGTTCTACCTGAAAAGTGCCAAGCGCCTCGCCGTCCTGTGCAACCGGGGCCTCAACGGCATTGACGGCACGGTGTCCACGGCGCTGGGCGCGGCGCAGCACTTCGCCCAGACCACGCTGGTCACGGGCGATCTCACCCTGCTGCACGACCTGAACGCCCTTGCGCTGCAGCGCGAGCTGCGCTTGCAGCGGGAGGCAGCGGCGTGCTTCTCCGCCTCGCTCGACGCGGCGTCCAGCAAAGCGGCCGGCGCCGTAACGCCCGGCCATGCGACCGATGCGGCATCCGACAACGTCGCGCCCGGCGCGGTTCCGAGCATCGTCATCGTGCTGCTGAACAACAACGGCGGCGGCATCTTCGACATGCTACCCCAGAAATCGGAGGACCCGTATTTCGAGCGGCTGTTCCTCACCCCGCAGGACGTGGATTTCCGGGCGGCCGCGCAGGCGTTCGGCGTGCCGTACCGCCGCGCCGACACCGTGCCGGCGTTCGACGAAGCCTACCGCGCGCTGCTCGGCATCCCCGGCATCTCGCTCGTCGAGGTGCGCGTGCCGCTTTCGGGGTTGAAGGATCGCTATGCCCCGTACTGGTAGAGGCACGGCGACGCTTTCCAAGTGAGTGGCGCTATAAATAACCAAAAGAGTCATGGACAAAATGCAAGGCTAGGGCAAGAGTCGTTTGGACAGCGCGAGCGAGGCCGAAGAAAGCAAGCATCTGACCTTGCGTATTGCTTGGCTGCCAAGTCTCTGACGTCGATGTCTCGCTTGTGCGGTCCGATTTTCGACCATAGCCTTGAATTCTGTCCACTATCTTCTGTCCGTATCGGCACCGCAGGGAGAGAGGCCGCACCATGGCGAAACGAGAGGGGTTCTTCCGGCATGATGGCGTGCGCTACCGCTTCGCCGTCTGGGAAAGCGAGGGTGCCGAAGCCGCGCCTGTCGTGCTGCTGCATGGCTTTGCCCAGAGCGCCGCAAGCTGGGATGGCATAGCCGAGTTCTTGGGCCGCACGCGCTCCGTCGTGGCGCTCGATCTCGTTGGCCACGGCGGCAGCGACCGGCCAGAGGGTGCTGATGCCTATGCGCTCGGGGCGCAGGGCGAGATGCTGCTGGCGTACCTCGCATCTCCGGTTGGCGTTGCTGCCCTCGCCGCGCCAGGAAGGTCAAACGGAGGTTCCGCATCGGCTGCGCAGGGCTCTCGGAAACCCTTGGTGGTGGGCTACTCGATGGGAGGGCGTGTTGCGCTTGCCGCCGCCAGCAGTCAGCCGGAAACGTTCGCCCGTATTGCTGGGGGCCTCGTGCTGGAAAGCGCCGGGCTGGGCCCGGTTGACGAGCGCGAGCGCGAAGACGCTGCCGAGCGCGATGCGCGCAACGCCGCAGCCCTGCGCCGCGACGGGCTTTCGGCGTTTATGGATGCCTGGGAGCGCCTGGACCTGTTCGCCACCCAGCGCGACCTGCCTGCCTCGGCCCGCGAACGCATGCGTGCCAGTCGTCTGGCGAACGATGCCGAAGCCCTCGCCCGCACGTTCGAGCATGCTGGCCAGCACGCCATGCCCGCGCGCGTGGACGTCCTTGCTGCGCTCGCCTCGCTGCGCGCCAGCGGCGCGCCGGTGCGGTATATCGCTGGCGCGCTCGACGTGAAATACCGCACGCTTGCCGAGAGCTTGGAGGACGAAGGGCTGTGCGAGGTGCACATCGTGGCCGGAGCGGGCCACAACGTCCACCTCGAGGCGCCTGCGGCCTACCTGCGTGCCCTCGAGGGATTCCCCGGATAGCGCCGCGCCCCTAAGCCCGCGCGCCCGGCGAAGGGGCGCGGGTACGAACGACGGCGGGAGTGGGATGGCGCAAGGGCCTCTGCGCACCGTGCCACTCCCGCTCCCGGGACGCACGGTTCCTCAAGCGCGGGGCGTCGTCAGTTTCAACAGGCTCTCGGCCTGCGCCTTGACCTCTCCTACTTCTAGATCGGGGTGCTGGAAGAGCCAGAGCCTGACGATGCCCACCCAGCCGGAGGTAACGTAGTGGAACAGGAATTCCACCGCCTGCTCGGACATGTCGGGGTTCGCCTGCTCCCAGCTTTCGTGATAGGTGGCATGCAGGTAGGCGAGCACGCGATCGATGAGGTTTCCCTCGCCACGGTTCTCGAATACCGCCTTCGCCACCACGCGATGCTCGGCCACGAAGTCGATGATATCCGACGAGATGACGTACACGTCGGGCGGTAGCTTAGTCAAGCGTTGCCCCAACCCGGCGAACAGGTCATCCTGCATGGCCAGCAACAGCGCGAACGGATCCGAGTAGTACTTGTAGAACGTCTTGCGCGAAATGCCCGCGTCGCTGCAGACCTCGCTTACCGTGATGTCCGACACGGCCTTGCTCTGCAACGCCCGCTCGAACGACGCGAACAGGCGCTCTTTGGTACAGCGTTGTCGGGAATCCTTCGGTTCGACGTACATCGGACCTCCTCGCTCGGGCTTTCGGCGGGTGCGGGCACCATTATAGTACGACCGGGCCGGGCTTTTTTCGCCTCCGCCTGCCGCTGTGAGATTCGCCGTCCTTCCGTGCGTTGACTGGTGCGGTCCTGCAAAGACGTGCCGGGGGAAGGAGCGCCTGCTCCGTCTTCATGTTTTCGTTGACGGCCACCGTTCTTTTTCGGAATTATTCTGCGTTCGGCTGTTTCAGGCTTCGGGGCGCGTTAGTATATGCTCATCTTACCGAACATTTTTCCCTAACAGACGTGCTCGGACGATCGGGGCGCGCAACGAAAGGACGGCCATGGGCGATACCGCGTGGCAGGCGGGCAAGGCATACCGCGAGATCATCTACGAAACCTGCGATGGCATCGCCAAGATCACCATCAACCGGCCCGAGCGCCGCAACGCCTTCACCCCGCTCACCGTGAACGAGCTCTACGACGCGTTCACGGTCGCGCGCGACGACGCGGCCATCGGCGTCATCATCCTCACGGGCGCCAACCACGAGGGGCGCCCCGAGGACCAGGCGTTCTGCTCCGGCGGCGACCAGAAGATCCGCGGCAACGGCGGCTATGTGGGCGAGGACAACATCCCGCGCCTCAACGTGCTGGACCTCCAGCGACTCATCCGCGTGGTGCCCAAGCCCGTCATCGCCATGGTGAACGGCTACGCCATCGGCGGCGGCCACGTGCTGCACATCCTGTGCGACTTGTCGCTCGCGGCCGACACGGCCAAGTTCGGCCAGACCGGTCCCAAGGTGGGCAGCTTCGACGCGGGCTACGGCGCGGGCTATCTGGCCAACATCGTGGGCCAGAAGAAGGCGCGCGAGATATGGTACCTCTGCCGCCAGTACACGGCCGCGGAGGCGCTGGAGATGGGCCTGGTGAACAAGGTGGTGCCGTTCGACCAGCTGGAGGCGGAGTGCGTGAGCTGGGCGCGCGACATGCTGCGCCTGAGCCCCACGGCGCTGCGCTTCATGAAGGCGTCGTTCAATGCGGCCACCGACGGCCTGGCCGGTATCCAGCAGCTCG
>OGYI01001143.1_pt1 | contig 27655 bp, 32 predicted proteins | sample 1576521 | NCBI WGS metagenome assembly OGYI01 (sample SAMEA3541484, study PRJEB24748) | human gut metagenome | biome: human gut; feature: human-associated habitat; material: faeces | place: China | collected 2012
CGATTCCCGTGATTTCCTCAAAACCGCAATTGAAAACTGTATAAAGACGGCCGGACTATATAAGAGTAAAAACACCATAACAGGGCGAGTTACCGCCTTTGGATGTTAGAGGAGAATATGATGATAATTCAAGGTGTGAGGTACATGACAGATTTTGAGGCCAAAAAAGCTATTTTGGATATAGGAAAGCGCATGTATGACAAAGGCTTTGTAGCCTCGAATGATGGGAATATCAGCTGCAAGGTAGGAACAAATACCATATGGACCACGCCGACTGGTGTCTCAAAAGGTTTCATGACCCAAGATATGATGGTAAAGATGGATTTGAATGGAAATATCTTGATGGGGAGATATAAGCCCTCATCAGAGGTAAAGATGCACTTAAGAGTTTATAGAGAGAATCCGGATGTGCAGGCAGTGACACATGCTCACCCGCCTGTGGCTACCAGTTTTGCTATTGCAGGAATCCCCTTGGATAAAGCAGTGCTGACGGAAGCTGTTATGGGATTAGGTACCATACCTGTGGCGCGTTATGCGACGCCAGGTACAGAGGAAGTACCGGATTCTATTGCTCCCTTTGTGAATACCCATAATGGCGTGCTTCTGGCTAATCATGGTGCTTTGACATGGGGAAAAGATGTGTATCAGGCATTTTACAGATTAGAATCGGTTGAGTATTACGCTACGATCCTGATGTATACGGGTTATATAATTGAGCGTCAGAATACCGAAGCGTTGTTTACTTATCCACAACAGGAGTGGACACAGGCGTTTGTTCGCGCCGCAGAAACCAGGAAAGGGGAAGATTGGTCATGGAAGGCTTTGTAGTGGATCAGGTGTCCAAAACTTATATAGACGAAAAACAGATGCCTTTTCAGGTCCTCCATGATGTGTCTTTCTCTTGGTCTGCTGGAGAAAATGTCGCTGTTCTGGGGGAGAGCGGCAGCGGAAAAAGTACCCTGGCCCAGCTTCTGATTGGCATTGAAAAACCGAACAGCGGAACTATTACATGGAACGGGGAAGATATTACCCGCTGGAAGGCATCAACATGGCGGGAAAAGCGGAAGTATATTCAAGCCGTCTTTCAAGATGCCTCCGGGACACTAAATCCTGCCCGCTCCGCCTACCACAATGTAGAGGAGGCCCTTCGCAACCTGACAGAACTGGACAGACGGCAGAGGCGGGCAAGAATTGAGGAATTGATGGAGTTGACTCACATGGACGCCCATCTGCTTCAAATCCCGGTCCGTCAACTCTCTGGTGGAGAACAGCGCCGTCTTTCTCTGCTCCGTGCCCTCTCCATTCATCCGCAATTTCTGGTGCTGGATGAAGTCACCAGTGGACTGGACCTTCTTTCCGCGGATGCGGTGCTGCAGGTCCTGGAGCGTTACCATGAGGAATTTGGCTGTGCTTATCTGCTGATTACCCACGACCGGCAGACAGCATATCGCATATCCAGTCGGATTCTCGAATTAAACCAAGGGGTATTCGTGCGGGAAGCTGTCCGCACTGAATCCATATAATATTCAAAGAAAGGAATATAACCATGAAAAAGAAACTGTTTTCTCTGATTTCAGCGTTGCTCTGCCTTTGCATGGTATTGAGCGCCTGCGGCGGGCCGACCAACAGCGATCCGTCATCCTCCACATCTGGAAGCCAAAGTGGAGACAGCCCCCAAGACAAAACCCTTACCATTGCAACCATGACCGAGACAACTACTTTGTCTCCGCTTTATATGGGTGTTTATAATTACTCCATGTGCACCATGCTCTATGAAACCCTCCTAAAATACGAGGATGGGGAGGTCAAAGGCAATCTGGCCGAATCGTATTCTTTCAATGAGGACGGGACGGTGATGACGTTGACGCTCCGCCAAGGAATCACTTTCCATGACGGAACCCCCTTCAACGCCGAGGCTGTGAAAAAGAATCTGGATTTCATGCACAGCAACCCTCAATATATGGCCTGCCCTGGTATTTACGATATTGAGAGCGTGGAAGCCACAGATGAGTATACCGTCACTATTACCTATCCGCACCCTTACTACGGTTATGCCTATGACTTCTGCTGGCCAGATGTGGGCGGAATGCAGTCACCCAATCAAATTGTGGAAGGCGATTTCCAGACGGTTCAGGGTTATGTTGGCACTGGCCCTTACATCTATGAAGAATATGTGCCAGGCGAATACACCCGATTTGTCCGCAATGAAAATTACTGGGGCGAAGAACCCTATTTCGACGAGATCATCGCTCGGTATATCCCAGACTCCACCTCACGGCTGCAGGCGCTCCAGACCGGCGAGATTGACCTGATTTACGGCAGCTCCATGATTTCCTATCAGGACTACCAGCAGGCCACTGCTCTGGATGGAATCGGGGGAGCTATTGCGGAAAAGGATACCCGTGCCCGCGATATTACCCTCAACGCTTCCAGCGGACCTCTGGTGGATGCCAGAGTTCGTCAGGCGGTGTCCCACGCCATCAATAAAGAGGAATTTTCTGATGGCTTGACCTACGGCTATGAGCGGATCGCAGAGATGCCTTTCCCGGAGGGAACGCCCTACACCAACATCGAACTGACGGAAACTTACCCCTACGATCCCGAAAAAGCAGCAGCCCTTCTGGATGAGGCTGGCTGGGCAATGAATGAAGAAACCGGCATCCGGGAGAAAGACGGTGAGGCGCTTAACCTGACTTTTATCTATGACACGGCGCAGGACTCTCTGGTTTCCTCCTATGCCACCCTACTCAAGAGTCAGTTGGAGAAGGTTGGCATCAACTTGGAACTCAAGGGCAGCGAGAAGATGGAGTGGTATGCCGAGATGATGGCTGGCAACTTTGACATTACCTATTGGATTGGTGAGTATGAATTTTCCTCACCTCACTGCTTCTTCGGTGCGATGCCCGCCATGACCCCGCACACCTTCTCTCTGAGCAAGGTGGACGGTTCCCAGGAATTTTTTGACGCGATTGATGCCGTTAAGCAGACAGATGATCCCACAGAAGTACAGGAACTCTACAACTACCTCATCAACTACGACTTAGGCAATGTGATTGACATTCCTTTGACCTACTATAAAGATCTGATTCTCTATAACACCGACAAGATTGCCGGTTACGAATTTAGTGATGTACCTGCCTTCTTTGATGTGAGTGGATTGCAGCCGGTTGCTTAAAACAAATTAGCCTTTTGATGAAAGTAAAGGCCCAATGTAGATTAGGAGTCTATTTTGGGCCTTTGCTATTTATAAGGTTCCAGAAAAACTCTCTGAGTCATGAATATGTACCCAGCCGCCTGCGCGGCTGGGCTTCTTCTTTTTTAGGTTGTTAAAAATCTGGGCAGCCATAGCCCAACACCTCATAATGTCCCACGGGGTAGCTGTTCTGGCGGACGGAATCGCCCGAATTGCCTTCAATGGTGTAAACCCGCCCGTTCTCCACCTTCTCGACAATCCCGGTATGGTCGGAAAGCCCGTCCTGCCCGTTCTCATCATCCCAATCAAAGAAGATAATCATGCCTGGGGCCGGTTCGGCGGAGCCGTCCATCCATTGTCCCCTGTCCTTGAACCACTGTACGCCGTTGACGCACCCGGCATATTTGGGGATTACGCCGGTTTCAATATAGCCGCATTCGTTGGCACACCAGGAAACGAAACAGGCGCACCATTCCACACGGCTGGAAAAACCATACCAGCTCCAGTACGGTTCGCCGCCCACGTTCCCCACCTGGGAAAGCGCCACGGAGACGATGGCCCCGTCCTCGGTGTAAATGCCGTAGAGGACGGCGCTCCACAGGCTGCGGTTTTCCTCGGCCAAAAGCTCGGCAAGCTGCTCTTTCTGTTCCTCGTCAAACCCATACTGCGCCGCCATTTCCTCGGCGGTCTTGTGGCTGACGGTGATATACAGATAAGTTTGGGTGACAGTGGTTTCCGTCTCCACGATATTGCCATTGCCGTCGTCGGTTTCGGTGATGACCGTTTCAGTTTTGGTTTCCGTGCGGGAAGATATTTGGTTCATCTCCCAGAAAATATCCGTGAGGATGGCCTTCTTGCTGTCGTCAATGGTGGCCACCTCCTGGGGGTTATCCGGGTCGGTGGTCGTTTTGACGGCATAGACGGCAAGCACCTCCGGCCAGACGGCGCGGGAACCGGACATCTCCAGCACGTCATGGGACAGGTTGGCCTTTGTGGTGTCGATCTGCTGCTGGTAATCATCGTTGATCTCCTGCACCACGTTCTGCATGGTATAGCCCGAACCGCTGTCCTCGCCGGAAAAGAAAATGCCGAAGCAGGAGCCGATCAAAAGCCCGATGAGGCAGATAATGACAATGACCAGCACGGCGATCCAGCCCCCGGCGGCGATGGCGGCAATCAGCGCCTTGGTGGCTGCAATAATGGCTTTCACCGCCGCGATGGTAGCCTTGGCCGCAACCTTTGCAGCTACAACCGCCGCCCTGGCCGCAGCGCGGGCCGCGTGGGCGGCGGCCCTGGCGGCTCTGGCCGTGGCCTGCGCTGTCCGCTGGGCGGCTTTGGCCGCCTGCTGTGTGGTCTTGATACTGGCTTTCGCGGTTTTTTCCGCCGTCTTGATGGATTTGCTGGCGGTTTTTACCGTCCCTTTGGCGGTAGAGTCCGCCTGCTTGATGGTTTTGCGGCCCCTGTCCACGGTTTTAATGCTTTTCTTCCCCCTATCCAGGGTCTTGACGGCCCCGCGCTCCTGCCGGAGCGTCTTTACCGGCTCGGAGATCCTGTCCGCCGCCTGCCGGGTTTTCCTCGCCGCCTGCTTCTCAGCTTGTTTTTTCGGCTGTTCGGCTGCGGCTTTGCGCTTCTGGATATTCTCTTTGACCTTGGAGATGTTCTCCTTTGTGGTCTTTATCCCTTTGCGGCCCTGCTTGTCGAACTGGTGGATTGCTTCATGGGTGACGTTATCCACCCCGGAAGAAAGGCGGTCGGACGCATACTCGCCGGGGGAGCTTTCCGCCGCATACAGGCTGTGGTCGGCCTTATCCTTGGTGCGGATATACGCCTCCTTCATCCGTTCAGAAGCAACCGCCGCTTTATCAATCGCTTTAATGCCTTTTTTCTCAGAAACTCTTGTTTTAATGCCCTTGCCCATGGGCTTCACCTCCTTCCCAGGGCGGGGCCGCCCTTATTCCTCCAGCAGCTTGGCCACAACCACCATCCGCCCGTTGGTCCGGGAATACTCGCAGGTGGAAAGGGTGATGAGCTGGTCGCCATATTCCGCGCTTACGCTCGTTTCGTAAAGCGCCAGCGCCTTGCACTCGGCAATAAATCCGTCAAAAGCCCCGGCGCTCTCCGCATTGACAAAGTGGTAATACTTGAAGCCTTCCTCCGAGTAGGCCACCGTCTTAAAGGCGGCGATCACCTCATATTCGCCAAAGCTGTCCAAGGTATCAAAGCGGATGGTCTTGTGTTCCCGGTAAAAATCCTCGCTCTCATACTTGCACAGGTCGGAGAACATACTGCCGTTGTTCATGTGGTGGCCGTACAGCACCAGGTTGTCGGAAATGCCGACGTCGCAGTTTTCCTGCATATAGGGCACCCCATAGCTGCTATACGACTTATCAAAAGCGTGCTTCAGATAGAAATTGGGGGTATCCTTGGTCTGCATGACCGGATAATCAATCCGGGTGCCGGGAATGGAAATCCAGCCCACCAGGTCGCTGTTCTGGGCGTACACATCCGCGTACTTTTCAAAAGCCGTAAGTTCTTCCGGCTTTGGGGCCGGGTCGTCGGCAAGTTCCAGCGTGGGCGGCTCTACATCTTCCTTAACCAAATCCGCCACTTCTGCAAAGGCTTCGGCGCTCTGCTTCTGGTCGAGGTATTCACGGGCCAGCATAGCCCCGGAGAAAAGGAACAGGGCGGCGCAAAGGGCCGCCCCTGCAATCATCAGTCTGCTTTTTGCTTTATCGCTCATGTTTCACCCCTCCTTATGCTTATCGCGCCTGTTCTTTACTGGCTGCCTGGCGGCGCTGCCCCTCTGGGGCCGGTTTCAGCCCCCGCAGCTCGGTTTTTACGGAAGATTTTTCGCCGCCTGCTTTTTCCGCAAGGCGGCCCGCGCCGCGCTCCATCTGGGCAAAGGTTTTGCCGCAGGACGCAAACAGGCCCCGCAACCTGGCAAGCGCGCCCTTGTCGGCCTCCAGTTCCTGGGCCTCCAGGGCCTCTTTTCCCGCCAGGGTGCGCCCAGCGTTTTTCATGTGGCCGCCCGCCTGGTGCAGCTCATCCCGGATCACATCCAGTTTCCCGGCGCATTGCTCCATCGCCTGGCTTGCGTGGGAAAAACCGCGCTCCATGCGGGAGAGGACGGCGGGGATACGCAGCGCCTGCACCGCATGGCGCAGGGCGGCGCGTCCCTTTTCCTGAAACGTCCCCAGCATACGCCCGGCAGCGGAGACGAAGTTTGTCCTGGCCGTGGAAAGCATGGCCTTTCCCTGGCGGATTTTTTCCTCCGCCGTCCCCACAAGCTGGGCGCACTGTGTGCGGATTCCCTTGTTGTGGAGCTTTTCCACTTCCAGGCGCATAGCCTTCATTTCGTCCATCATCTGGGCCAGCTTTTCTTCCATACCGTCGATATAGCCCACCAGGGCCTGCACTTCTTCCTTCTGCTTGGAAAGGCTGTGCTGCTCCAATACGGAGAGAAGTTCAATAATCTGCGGATGTTCCCGTAGGGCAAGAGCCGATTCTGTCATGGTTCATTCCTCCATTCAAACGTATTATCGCGCCGGTTCCGCCTGCTTTTTCGCAGGCGGCAGCTCCCGGCAGTATTCCGGGTAACGGATCTTCACGCCCTCCATAAAGTAAGGCGCAAACTCGCAGCAAAACAAATCCTCCGGGGAGTAGGCGTTGCTGTGATCCGGGTCGGTATAACCGTTCCAGAGGTTGAAAGCAAGGCGGCACACCCGGACGGTGCCGCTGGTCTGCCAGCCGCCGTGCATACCCTCCGGGTCAATGCAGTCCTGCTTGAAATCAAACATCTGGCGGATGTTTGCCCGCGTTTCCGGGGCAATCCCCATCACATAGAAAAAGGCCCGGTGGTAACAGTCGTTCCTCCGGGCCTCGCCCATCATATCCAAAAAGAAATCCCGGTGCTCCGGGGACGCAAAACGGATATTGCTCATGCGGGCACCTCCTCGCCGCCAAATACACCCTCGCCGGGCTTGGTGGTCATCAAAGCGTAAAGCCTGGTATCACGGGGAAAACGGTTGATGAACGGCACCAGGGCGCTGCCATAACGGATCAGGCCGCAGCCCGCATCCGCATTGGTAACATAGCTCATCTGCTCGCTGGAGATATTAAGGAGCTTCGCCAGCTTTTCCCGGTCGGACGCGGCCTGGCTCAACATCACAAGGAACTCGGAGTTGGAGAGCATGGTGCTGGCCTGGACGGAATCCAGCAGGTACTCCACATTCTGGGTGATAGCCGTGGGATAAGCGCCGCGCTTTCTGAACTGCCGCCATGCGCTGTTAAAGAAAATGCCGCTTTGCTCGTTTTCAAACATCACATGGAACTCGTCGATGAACACATGGGTGCGCTTGCCCCGTTTCCAGTTGAGGGTGACGCGGTTGAGGATGGTATCGGTGATGACCAGGGAACCGGCAGGCTTTAGCTGCTCGCCCAGGCCATGGATGTCAAACACCACATAGGGCTTGCTCAAATCCACGGTGCTTTCCCGGCCAAAGATGTCCAAAGAGCCGGTGGTATAAAGCTCAAGGGAAAGGGCGATCTCTTTCGCCTTGTCCTCCGGCTGCTCCAGCAGCTTCTGGCGCAGGTCGCAGAGGGTGGCGGCCCGCCCGGCTTTCTCCGCCTCCGGGTACACCAGGGCGGTGCAGCGGTCGATGATGGATTTGTGCTGCGGCCCCACGCCGCGCTTGTCGATCTGCTCGATGAGGGACATGACAAACTGGCTTTTTTCTACAATCGGGTTGTTTTCCCCGTAGCCCTCCACCATATACATGGCGTTTAAGCGGTCTTTTCCGCCCGCCACCAGATGGGCCACCGTGGCCTTTTCCCGGCCCAGGGTTTTGACCAGCGCGCCAAATTCTCCCTCCGGGTCGCAGATCAGGATGTCATCGTCGGCATAATCCGGGTGGAGCATGAGGAAGGCGATCAGCTCCTTTACCGCAAACGATTTGCCTGCGCCGGGAACGCCCAGATAAAAGGCCGACTGGTTCAAGAGGTTCGCCTTGTTGCAAAGGATCAAGTTATGGGAGATGGCATTCTCGCCAAAGTAAATGCCGCCCTTGTCCTGGATTTCCTGTACCTTAAAGGGGATGAACACGGCCAGGGATTCCGTGGTAAGAGTGCGGAAGGCGTTGATTTTCCGCGCACCGATGGGCAGGGCGGTGTTCAGGCCGTCGAGCTGCTGGAACTTGAGCACCGCAAGCTGGCACATATGCTTTCTCGCCACAGAAAGCACCGCCTCGGTGTCGCTGTCAAGCTGCTCCTTGGTGTCGGCGGTGATGGCCAGGGTCATCACCGCGAACATCATCCGCTGGTCGCGGGTGGTGAGGTCGTCCAAAAACTCCTTGCTTTCCTTGCGCTGCAATTCCATGTCGTAGGGCACCACAGCAGAGAAGTTGTTGTTGGCGTTCTGGCGGCGCTGCCAGTTGGTGATGTTGGTTTCCACACCCAGCAGGCGGTTTTCCACCTCCCGCACGGCTTCATCCGTGGGAACCGGCACAATGTCGATGGAGAACATCAGGTTGCGGGCCATGTCGGTAAGCTCCGTTACCATGTTATCCTTAATATAAGAGGCGTAGTCTTTGAGGAACAGCACCCGGCAGAACTTATCGCCCAGCTTCAGATAGTCGCTGTTTTTCTCGATCCCGTCCGGGCAGATATAGTCCTTGAAGCTGTGGCCCCGCTTCATCATCTCGCGGGCGTTGAAAACAAACTCGGATTCTTCGCCCTGGCGGTAGAAGTCGTGCAGGATACGCAGGCGCTCGGTGGCGTCCAGCTCCACGCACTTGGAACCCAGGGCCGCAAAGTGGGAAATGAGGTCGGCTCCCACGCGGGCAAAGTAGGCGCGGGCCTCCTCGACGTCCTTCTTTACCACGGAGATGGTGATATACTTTTCCTGCATAATGCCGTTGGCTCCGGTGGCTTTATCCAGCAGCATTTGGTTATACTCCCCACGGTACTCGTCCCGGAAATCCCCCTGTATGGGCATGAGGATGGATGTTTCAAAGTTTGCCTTGTTCAAGCGGCGGTTGTTGATGGTGATTTTCGTCACCGCGCCGGAGTCCAGGGAATTGAGCAGCTCCGAGTAGGTGAGGAACATGGATTCCTTGTCCTCCCGGCTGGCTACCAGGTAGTTGATGTCCGAAAAGCGGTAGGTTTTGGAGAAGCGGTTGCCGGTCAAAAAAATGCCGTCCGGCCAGATACGGCGGACGGGGATCACATCCTGCACCTTCCGGGGGACGGTATAACGCTCCTTTTCCTGTTTGGACATGGTTTTGATGGTCTTAATCATGCTTGGCCTCCTTCCGTTTGTGAAAATGCTTCGGCTCTTTGGGCTGCCGTTTGACGGGACGCCCGGTTTGCAGCCCTTCAATGGTATCTTTCAGCGCCGCGTAGTAGTAATTGCTGTCCTCAAACTTAAACTCCTTCGGCTCCAGCATTTCCGAGCGCAGCCAGGCCCAGATGAATTGCTCCGCCGTCATGCCGTGGTAGGTGACAAAGCCCAGCAAGGCAAAGGGGGCCGCCCCCAAAATGCACATCCAGGACAGGGTTTCCACGCCGAAGTAGGGGCGCAGGATAAAATAAAGGCCCACGGCCACGCCGCAGGCGAGAACAGAAAAGATGAACTGCCGCATACTCAGCCCGAAAAACATGGATTCGGTGTAGTTACGGATTTCCCGGTTGATCTTGATCTCCAAAATATCACCTCACAATCACTTCGCCGGTTTCCAGGTAAACAATGCTGCTCTTGGGGATATAGGCAAAGCCCAGAAGCCGGTCGCCCACGGTAAAAATCTCGTCTGGAGCCGCTTTGGAGAAGTGGCCCACAATTCCTTTTTCTGCGGGCAGGTCGTAATCCTCCGCCATCGGGATGGCGGTTCCGTCAATCAAGTGCAGCACATAGGTTTGATAACGCATTTGTTTTCCTCCTTTTTTACAGGCCCATCATCTCGCGTACCACGCGGTCAGCCATTTTCACCGCGCCCACGAGGACGAGCATATTAAAGACTAATTCCCCGATATAGCTCCACACCTGCGTGACAGCCGCCGCATTGGGGTCAATGGCTGGCGGGGCCGCAGCGAACAGGGAGAAGATAATGCAGGCCAGCACGATGATGGCCCCTTCCAAACACACGGCGGCATAGCTCTTAATGAAGCTCTTGCCCACGTTCTGCGTCGGCTCTCCCGCAAAGGTGGAGAGGGGTACCGGCGCGATGGCTGTATAAAGATAGAGCTTAAAAAAGCGCCCGTACACGGTCATAATCATGATGAAAGACAATATCGTGATAAATAGCCCGCCGATGAGCGTCACTGCCCAGAGGGGGATACTCTCGAAAAAGCCGCAGCTTTCCACCGCCGTGATGATCTCCTGGGGGAGAACCGTCTGCTGCGCGGTTCCAAAGCCCGCCGCGTTCATGATGGTGGAAACAAGGCCCTGGACAATATTAAAGAGGGCCATCATCAGCTCCAGCCCATAGGTCACGACGCCTTTGGCAATGGCAAACCGGATGAACAGCTTCAGGGCGTGCTCTGGTTTTTTGACTTCCGCAAAGCTACCGCAGGTGCGCATGACGCCCACCACAAAGAACAGCACCAACAGGGCAAGGCCAATCGCCCTTACCGCGTCGTGGATGTTGACGATGACGCTCCAAATCGTGCCGCCTTTGAACTGCTCCGGGCTTTGGGTGATGAGCTGCCAGATCTCGGACAGGTACTTGTTCCAGGTATCGAGGGCATTTTGCAAGTTCTGGACTACCCAGTTATCGGACATTCCGCTACCTCCTTTCCAGCAGCGGTAAGGGACGGGCCGCAGCGGCCCGCCCCCGCACTGCCGTATTTTCGCTTATCGTCCGCCGCGCTCCTGCGGCTGGCGGACAATGCCGTAAACATCATCCACAAAATACCGTCCGACAAAGGGGTTGAAGATCGCATGGCATTTTACGCCGCTCACCTCAGCCAGGTAGTCGTTGTCCCCCAGGCGTTTGAGGATGGTTGCTTCGCCCAGCACGTTCTTTTCCCCCTGCTTCAAAGAGTGGATATAGCACTCGCATTTCAGATTCATAGCGATACTCCTTTCCGCTGGAAAATCAGCCCGTAATGAGCGTGAGGATTTCCTTGGCAAACGTAATCACGACGCCGCCAGCTAAAGTGAGGAAGCCGTTGGCCCGCTGGCTGGGGTCGTGGCTTTTCAGGGAAAGGCCGATCTGTACCACGCCAAAGCCCAGCAGGATCATACCAATGGCCCGGATCAGGCCGAAAATGAAATCGCTGAGGTTGTTGATAACCGTGAGCGGGTCGCTGGCGGCAAAGGCTGTGGTAGTGCAGCAGCACAGCATGAGCACCAGGGCCGTGTAAACGGCAAAGGCGCTTTTGCCCTTTCTGCCCATGGGCAGGCTGCGGGTTTCCTTGTTCTTCTTGTTAAACAGTTTCATTTTGCTTTTCCTCCTTGAATTGAAAGATTTTCTCCATGTCCTCATCGGACAGAAGTTCACAAAGGGTTTCCGGCTCCTGGATATTGGCAAGGTCGCCGGGGGTAAGGCGGCCAATAGCCATATCCGCCACGGCGTTTTCGGTGCCGCCGTGGGAATAGACGGGCGCGCCGCCATCGGTGGTGTACTTCACATTCGGGTGCTTTAGCAGGTCGTACTTCTCGTCCATCAGCGGCGGCTCCCCACGGATAAAGAGCAGCGCCAGGTTGTTGTCCAACATACGCACCTCATCCGGGGTCAAAAGCTCGCGGCCCGTGATCTGGTTGTTGGTGGAGTAGCTGCCGGAGTGCCCGGTGCTCTTGCCGTAGGTGTCCAGCCAGAGGGTGCTTTTGCCCAGGTAGTTCTCGGAGATCAGCTTGTGGGTGCTGGTTTCGTTGCCGCCCAGGTACAAAAACTCGTCATGAGGTAAGGTTCAGCTTGTCCTTTACAGGACTTGCATCCCCTCCCTCCCAAACCGCACGTACACCTCTCGATGTATACGGCTTTCCGCTTATTATATTTGCGGTATTAAGAATGAATCAGTTTATGACATTCGGGGCATACCACAAGAGTTTTCCGTCTCCTTTTGCGCATAAGGAGTACCCACTCCGCATTGCCCTTTAAGCCTTTTAGTTTCTTTACTTGATGGATTTCCAGATTTCTGCAATCCTTTCCACAAAGTTCACAGGTATGGCGTTCCACTCTCTGTTTCAGAGTGTTGGTTTTAGCGTATTTTGAGAACTGCGGAAGTTCACTTACATTGTCAAACTTCGTAGCTGATTCTTTTCGCTTAAACCCGTCTCTGTAAAAGGTTGTAGTTTTCCTTCCTGCTCTGGTATCGTATGCGATTGTAAACAGTCCTCCAACACAACATCTGCGCTTGATTTCGTGAACATTTGTTTTATACTTACAGGCAAATGTCTTGTACATACTGTACTTCATAAGATTGGCGAATCTGCCTATCTTAAAAGAATCATTTGCTATGGCATAGTAGTTATAAAGTCCACGAACTTCCGCATTATATCTTGCCAGAATCTCTATATCGCTTTGGTTTACCAGTTTTCCCCTGTGCAGGGCTACAAATCTTTCTTTTCCATTTTCGTTAATCTTGATTTTGATTGCATGATATTCCAGTAACTTTCCCACCCATTTTTCTCTGGGTACAAGTAGTTTCACCACTCCTGCATTGCTCCTGATTTTGTATCCTCCTGCGGATTTCTTTAAATCCTGACTTCTGGATACCGTAATGTCGTAGCCTAAAAATCTGGCTCTGTCTCCTGTATGTGTAACCTTCGTTTTGGTTTCGGACATTTCCAAATCCAGTTCTTCCCTGAGGAATCTGCCGACATCAGCTTTCATCTGTTCTGCGTCCGCTTTGCTCCCAATTACCCCAATAATAAAATCATCAGCGTAACGGGTGTACTGAATCCGTTTATACGTCTCATCTAAAGGTTCGGTAGGAGTTAGTTGTCGTGCTTGCTTTTCAAGCGTTTTCAAATGCTTATTGCGTTCCCAGCGTTCTTCTGGAGATAAATCTGCCCACTTCTTTTTGCCCATACATCTGTAATAGGATGCCTTTTTGACAACTTTATTGTAGTCGGAGTTCATTTGTTTCTTCTTTCCTCGGTTATATTTCTGTGCGTATTCTTCCATAAATTTGTCTAATTCATGGAGATACACGTTCGCAAGCACTGGACTGACACCAGACCCCTGCGGTACACCGCTATATGTCCGATTGTACGTCCATTGCTCCATATATCCTGCTTTTAGGAATTTCCAGATAAGTTGTAGGAACATTTCATCATCAATGCGTTTACTCAGCAATCTGATGATTGTGTGGTGATTAAAACTGTCGAAGCAGGCGTGTATATCACCCTCAACAAACCAGTTCGTTCCCGTAAAGGTTTTCTGAATCTGGTATAATGCTGTCTGACAGCTTTTGTTTGGTCTGAACCCATGAGATGTTTTCTTAAACACAGGCTCATAAATGCTTTCTAAAATCATTTTCACTACTTCCTGCACCAGTTTGTCATTGCCCGACTGGATTCCCAACGGGCGCTTTTTATTGCTGTTTTTCTTAGCAATATATTCCCTGCGTGCAGGTTTTGGCAAGTAACTTTTATCTCGCATGGATTCAATAATCCTTTGGATTCTTTCGTCACTCATGCCATCAATGGTAGTTCCATCTGCACCGGCAGTCATACTGCCTGTGTTTGCATATATGTTTTTATATGCAAGCCAGTAGAACTCTGGATTGTACAGATTCCGATATAATCTCTGAAACCTGTAAGATTCATTCTTTGACTTTTCCGTCAAACTACTTAATACTTGGATTGGATTTCTCAATGCCTCTCGCACCGTCCTTTCATATCGTATTAGTAAATAAGCTGCTCCCCTTCGCCATGTGAACGTCATTAACGTCTCGGACTACTATGGGAGCTGTGTGACCATGCCCGTTACCGGGTTTAGGTCATCCCCAGTTAGTATTCATAGAATTAGCGTTTCGTGTTGTCGGCACCGACTTTCGCCATTTACCCGCTGTCTTGCGGTTGTCCTTCCATGAGTATCGCTTGCTTTCATAACTGCGAAATGAAACCAACATGGAATGGCATACGTTTCAATCCTTTTCGTATGCGGAGTGCGGATTCCCCCACTCTGGCTATCGTTCAGGCAGTTTAGCTTTATGCCTCATACACGAATTTTTATTCTTGAATTTTCAGATACACAGGATTAGTACCTTATCATTCAGGCTCTCGTCTATTGACAAGAGCGACAACATGCTACACTCCCCTTCGGGTTTCCCCTCTCGGATAAGTTGTAGAATAATAGGTTGTGATTTTTCGTCACTTGATACTTTTACCTACTGCTTGCTAAAGGCAGTATTCCATAAATACCACGCCGCCGAATTTATAATGCGCTGGCGACTTCTGGGCGCACACAGTTACCCACAATAGATTCCCATTGCTTTTCAAACAGAGCCTTAAGCTGCGCAAGGTTCTGGATAATGATACTGACGCTTATCTCCCTGGATCGCATGGTAGATAGCAGCTTGTCAAATTCATCAGGAATGGCCACATTCGCAAACTCGTCCATCACAAAATGAACGTGAACCGGCAACCTTCCGCTGTGGACGATATCCGCCTGATAATACAGTTGTTGGAATAGCTGTGTGTAAAGCATTCCTACAAGGAAATTAAAAGAGCTGTCGTTATCCGGAATAACTGCAAAGATTGCAGTTTTCTTCTCTCCCAGATTCCACAGCTCCATTTCATCGGTCTGAGTAATACCAGCCAATGATTCCAAATTAAATTTTTCCAGACGTGATATCAACGTAATCTGGATAGATTTTAATGTCTTTCCAGAACCGGAATGATAACCTCGATAATATTTTAAGGCGATATGTTCCGGATTTCTCATTTCCAGACGTTCAAAGAGTAAGTCTAACGTAGACTTATATCCCTCATCGTCTTCTTTCACCTCACCGGCACGAATCATTTCCATAACCATTGGAAAGTTCTGTTCTTCCGGTGGTGCTTCATAATGCAGATAGAATACCAAGGCTAATAACAGCATGGTTGCTGCCTGATCCCAGAATGGATCCTGACTTTGGGCACCTTTGGGTGTTGTATTTTTAAAGAGGTTGGTAACCAATCTCTGAATATCATTATCGTCCCTAAGATATAGAAACGGATTGTAGCAATGGCTTTTTTCCATATTGATCAAATCCAGTACTTTTATCTCGTATCCTTTGCTTTTTAACAAATTTCCTGTATCCCTAAGAATCTCCCCCTTCGGATCAAGGACCACAAAGCTACAATTTGCGTTCATGACATTGGGTTTTGCGAAAAACCTCGTCTTACCGGAACCACTTCCGCCACACGCCAGGACGTTCAGATTTCTTCTGTGTTTACGCCCGTCTAGTCCAATTGCTACATTTTGTGTCAAAATTTTATTCTTAGTTTTATCAGGGTCGGCATATCGCTTATTGACCTGACTCGGCACGCCCCATTTAGCCGAGCCGTGTTCCTACCTTCGTCGGTAGTTGCGGTCGTTAGAAAGATAAATGCCAATGACCAGACCATAGACTAACAGCAAAATGAGGACAGTTTTTACGCTGCCCTCACATAAGCTGATACGAAATGGATATTCCATAATCGTACCAAAGTTTTCAATTAATCCTGCCAAGCCATTTCCCATACTCGGTGCGATGAGAAGCCCCAGCCAAATAACCGGAATCACACCGCACACATATAGAATGATGTTCTGCTTTGAAAATTTATCTTGCCTCACGAAATCCCCTTCGATGTTTTTCTTTCGGGGCGTCTATGACCTTTAAAATCAGATCATCCACATCCTCTGTGGGCTTTTCGTCGCGAAGCAGATCATTACGAAAATCATTAAGACCATTTACCAGAAGTCTTTGTTCAAAGCCATCTAAGGTTACGACTACTCTTTCTTCTGTTACCATTTAACGAGCCTCCTTTACTTTTGGTGTTTTTGTTGGAGGAGCCACATGCATCTGTGATTTTTCCGGTGTACGTTCTTTTGTTCCAGATGTTTTCTGAGCATTTTGTTCCTCGCGGATTTCTTTTAATTCCTCTCGTACAGAACGTCTTCCTTCGCCTCGTTCTCTACTTGGGGCGTCCACGTCGGATTGGTCCTTTCTGCTCTCGGATGAACGCTCGGACTGATGGGACCTCGCAGTTCGAGCCATAGTGGGGTTTTGGTTGTCCTTCTTTTCTGCCGTAGGGTTTTCTTTTTCTGCCACAACAGCATCAATATATTTATCTACTCTTTCCTTTTCCGTCATATTTCGATTCGGAACAGGAATGTCCTCCCCTTCTTTGACAGTAGTAAGTTTCGCCTTTTCAATCTCTGTCTTCACAGAAGCCAAATCGATTGTTGCTAAACCAAAACGTTCAAAGATACGATTGACTTTACTTGCGTCCTCCGCTCGCACCATAATATCCGTCAAACCATCATCTGCATTGGTGTCCTTTAACACACAATACAACACTCCGTATTTTTTTGCCTCTGTGCAAAATTTCTGAAGGTCTGTGTCCTTCACAGCAAATACCTTCAGTTCTTTTCCACTCTTCAGCATATTTGTGAGACGCGTCTTTCCACGCGTTTTCTTCTGGTCTTTTAAGACCGCATATAGTAAAACAGCTAATCGCTCTGCTGCTTTACCACTAATCTTTGCAGCAACCTCAACACCGTTTAGCGACATCCTCACGATTTGTTCCGCTGCATCCCCTGAATAGTTCATTCTCGTTTTCCTCTCTTTCGTTTTGCTGTTCTTTGATGGCAGTATATTCTGCCTGAATCCTTTCTGCTCGCTCCTCCACCTTGTCGCAGATACCAAGGTCATTATTCAATTTTTGAAGCTTATCCGTTACAGCCGCAATCTCTTCTTTTACAGATAGAATTGCTGCTTCATCTCCAGCACGTATCATACGCTTCAATTTGTTGCGCAGTTCATGACGTAAATCCATTAGCTCCACTTTTTCAGTGCCACACTTCTCTCGGAACTTTTTTAAATCTTCATAGGTCTCAATTTTGTTTTCTCCCAGAAGTCGCACCTGCTCATCTAACTGCTCCAGCTTTCGGATATCTTCGCGCATAAAAAATGACACCTGCTTTACAGATGCCGGATAACGAACGATAATCTTCAATTCGTAACAATAATAGTAATAAAGTGCTGCCAATCCTTTTGCCTTTGGTCGTGGTGGATAATCCGTTCGGTACTTTTGTACTTTCTCCTTCGTCTCCTCTGGAAATGGATCCTTCCTACGAATATTTTCTAAAATTCGATCTGAAATCTCATCTACAGAATAGCCTTCTCCTAAATTATCAAATCGAAAATACTTCTGTGCATTCTTCGGTTTTAAAGATGGGCGTTCTAATGGCTTTCCATTCTTAGAATAAAACTTGAACTCATATCCCATTTCTTCAAGCATTTCATAAAACTCATTTTCTGTAAGAGAAGCTTTAATTGCACGGTCAATATCAGCACGGATGGTACTTCCAAAGGTCGGTTTGCCATTTCGCTCTGCGTCATATTGACTATAATGCTTTCCCTTATGTTGCGGTTCCTGGATGACAGATAAGCCATATTCCAAACAGAGTCGATCTGATACTTCGCGCATTCTCCGATAGTCCTTTTCAGAACGGTAAAACTTACGACCATCAATATGGGATACCGTATTGATCACAAAATGATTATGGATATGAGATGCCTTATCCAAATGAGTACATACAACCACTTGAAATCGTTCTCCCCATAATTCTTCAGCAAGTGCCACTCCTATTTTGTGTGCCAAATCCGGGTCGACTTCTCCCTCTGCAAAAGACTGGTAACCATGATATGCAATAGTTCCTCCTGTCTTTTCAAATTTTTTTTTACAATCATCATCTGATTTTTTGCGTCATTGCAATCCAGATTGATTCCGGTGATTAATTTTCGTTTGTTCGTCGCATCTTCCCTGCCGGCATATGCAATCACATCTTCCAAAGTGTCATTGGATAATCCTACTGGAACCTCCATTGGGCTTGTTGTCTTATTGACATTTTCTACGTAATTGATAACATGCCCCATTTGTCCATTGATACGCCATATCGAAGTTGTGGCCATTACTGGTACATCACCTCCATCATTTCTCCTACTGTTTTTTGTAACCACTGCACATTTTCCCAATAAGCTGCAGTATCAACAAATCCTTTGCTATTTGCAACAACTGCAATCTGATTTAGATTGTTGTTAATCTGTCTCAGATTCTTTAGCACCTCAAAATACTCAACAGGTGGCAGTTCTTTTGGTTCGTGTCCCTGGATCAAGGAACGTACATAACTGTCTCTCGTCAGTCCGGTTTTCTCCACATATTTCATCAGACGATTCATCTCTTTTTCTGTCAGACTCACAAGGAATCTGCAATTTCTTGTTCTCACATAAATCACTCACTTCCTCTCGCATAAGGGTCTGGGGTTCCCCCAGCAAGTCTGTATCTGGATATCCAGATACGATGCTTGCTAAACTAATGCCGCAGACCTCTTGCCGCCTTATTCTTAGGTTATCTCTCCATCGCTTTTACCTTGGGATCATATGGAACTGCTATGATCTGCTCATCAATCTGATAAAACCTTTCCGGTTTTTTGAACTTCTCAAGATAACGTTCCACCTGTTCCTGATTAAGAGAACCAAAGTTCTCTGTGCTGCAATCACAAATAAAAAATGGACCAGCTATGATTTCAATTAGCTCGCCCGTCTCTGAATCTTTGATACCACGATTCAGTGGCATTCCGATTAACTCTCCTTCGTCATTACAAACAATACAAACCATTTCCTCAAAAGGATAATAGGTCTGGATCCATCCTCCACATACCTCCTGAAGTTCAGAAAGTGAGGTGCCGATTTCTGCTTCCCTGACATACTTTCCAGGTTCCACAAGTACTACTCGAATGGTCTGCTCTTTTGTTTCTTCTTCCATCATCGCGATAGTTCCTCCTTCTTTCTGTTCATTCCCATCTTGGCCTTAAGCTGATCATTTAAGTCCTTAAAACCTTCTGCCGGTGGTTCATCATAAATTTCATACTTATCTGAAAGACCACCAATAATACCTTCCGTAGCTCCACGTCCAACTTCATCATTGTCCAAATGAAGATGAAGCACTGAAATGTGTTGATGGTCACTCAAATACTGGCTCAACGCAACTGGAACAACATCTTTTCTCTTCGTTTGGAATACTCCTGCCAGAGAAAGTAGCGCATCCTGTTTCCAGTTGCGCCCTTCCTGCAATTCCAATGTTGCAAAACTCAGCAGATCAATTGCTGACTCAAACAAATGCACATGTTCTGCATTTGTCGTTTCCGATATGGAAAATGAGAATCGTTTGTCACTGCCGGTAACTTCTCCCTTATAAGCTGACTTCGTTCCTCGCATGGCAGCATATTTCGCAATTCCTTGCTTATCGTAACCAACGAATACTACATTATGATATTTGGCAGTCTCAAAGAGCAAACTATGATCAATGCAGTACTGAATAATTTCCGGATGAATTCCTCTTTCTCTTAGATATTGTTTTGCACGATAGGGTTTATCCGTCAGTTCCGGCATCAATAGTTTTTTATCTGGTTTTGTTTTAAATTCATAATCTTTGGTTGGTAGTTCCACAATCGCATCACGACCAACGATTAATTCCACTGCTTCTGGCAAAGAATATTCTTTGACCTTCATTAGATAATCAAGAGCACTCACTCCACCGATTCCTCTGGAAAACCAGTACCATTTTCCATTGCTGATTTTTAAAGAATCATGTTCTCTGGTGCAATAATTGTTCCCTGAAATGTGAACCAGATTTCCCGGTTCACAACAGGACAGATAAGTAAGAAGATCAATCCTTCGGGCCTGTTCAATGGCCTCTGCTTTTACATATGCCATATTTTCCTCCTCTTTTTATCCTGGCTGAACCACTCGCTTGAATTTCATCTGACTTTTTTCAATATATTCATTAATCAAACGACTCTCTGCTTTGGTTTCCGGATAAGCTGTTATTGTAATTGTTTTGGTGTCCCAATCAAGTGTGTAGCTGTCCGTTGCAACATTTGTAATATGATGCTCTGCTAGGAAGTCTCTTAGTTTCTTCATTGCTTCAAGATTGTCCGACATGATTACATTGACGTAAGTTCTGTCCTTGGAAAGCTTGTCATTCATAAAGCATGCAAGAGAACAACCGACACCGCCAGCAACTGCTACAATCAGCATGGTCAGTATATGATCGGAAGTCACCACACTTCGCATAATCCAAAAATAAATAAAGTCGGAAAGTATCACCGCAATTCCTGCAAGTACCCACCGACTTCTCTGAATCATAATTGTTTTTGTTGTATTAATGGCATTGTCTATCACCTTGGCGATAAACAAGATTGCCAGATAGATAATGCTATGCATTGTTTTCCACTCCTCTCAAATAGAAAAAGCCGCAGAGTTTTTTACGCTCTACGGCCATCACATATTTCTATTTACCTTTGTTTTTATCGACTGAAATAGTTTATAAAAAGCGATATTTACCCTTTCCATGTCCACTTACAGGAATAATTATATTACTATCAAGTAATAATTTTATCAACTTAGATGCCCCTGAAGCTTTCAAACCAGTAATCTCTTCTATAACAGTTCTTCCAAAATATTCTTTTGTTCCACATTCCAAAAAAATGTTAATTGTGTGATTTATTGTTTTTTCCGAAATTCTATCCGAAAAACTCATTATTTTATTTCGAATATCCACTTTTGCACATTCAATGTCCACTTTCTCACTTTCAATGTCCACTTTTTTGTTGAAAGATCCACTAATATGCATTGATCGATTATGAAGCTCATTTCTTTCGTCTAACAACAGATTTCTTAAAAACACTTCCAAGTATTCAGTTGTTTCATGAATGCCATTTTTTAAATCGTTATAGTTAGCTCGTACAAGTGCATTTCTAAAATACCAGGCATTTTCTGCAAAAATATCATTCGTCGCATCAAAGCCAAGTGTTCGCAGATACTTAATAAAGAAAACTGCCGTTGTTCTCGTATTTCCTTCACCAAATATATGAATCTGCCATAGTCTTGACACGAATATTGCAAGATGATGAATAATTTCATCCATTGTTAAATTCCTGTAACTGAATTTCTTTTCTTCCGAAAAATCATACTCTAAAGTAGCTCGAAGTTCTGATGCGCTTCCATAAAGAACTGTTGCACCATCAAGTACCCATTCTTTTTTTGTAATATTGTAATCTCTAATTTTTCCAGCGTGTCCATATATTCCAGTAAATAATTTCTTATGAATGGAAATATATTCATTTGGAGTAAAGCTAAATGCCTTTTCCGAAAGAATTTTTGCTATCCTAACCGCTACCTTATCCGCTTCTTCTGTACGTTCATCATCTCCAGACTTTGGATTTTCTTCATAATAGCTATTAAGAAGCTCCTGCGCCTCATCAATAGAAATATCGCCCTCAATATTTTTAATGGCAGTATCTATCAAATACTTTGATGTTTTTAATCCGTCAACCGCCTGAAGACCAATTGCTGTATGCCAGGCATATCCTTTGTCACGTTTATTCGGTTCTGATTGTCGTATATACTCTTTAAAAGGATCTTTATACATATAATCATCTCTCTTTTTTTATTTCTGTTTCCCTGATAATGATAACATAAGGAATGCTTTTTTTCAATCTGGCTCAGAAGCACTCGTTTATTTCATTACCATCAACAGAAGATCATTAATATCCTCCGTTGGTTTACCGAGTGACATACACTTGTTTCTGAAATTCATCAGTGCTTTTATCAAAAGCTTCACTTCTGCAGGAGTAAGTTCCACATAAAACTTGTCTTTCTTCTTTTTACCAAACATGTGCGCACCACCTTTTTCTTTTATTGTAAAAGCTGGGATTTGCGGGTGCAAATGTGTGATTTAGAATTATATCGTTCTATTTTTTACTATTAAAAAAATCCACAATCTGTAAAATTGATATAGGCTTAAATGCATTAGCATCTATGCCAACATCGTATCGATTGATTCCAGCATCTCGATTTTCAAGATTATATCTCTCATCGGAATGAATGTGTCCGTGTAACATAAAACTTCCACGATAGCTTTTCGGCCAAGAAAGCATCGGATAGTGCATCAACACAACTGGATACCCATTCGCAGATATTGTCATAAACTCTCGAACATCCTTAAACAACCTTTTATCATAATTTTTGTCATGGTTTCCTTTTATTAAATATTTCTTTCCATTTAATGATGCGATTAGCTCATTTGCGCGTTCCAATCCAATTCGGAAACAAATATCACCTATCAAATATACCGTATCGTTTTTATGAACCACGGAATTAAAGTTTTCAATTAGAATTCTATTCATCTCATCTACATTTTTAAACGGCCGATTTTGTAATCGTATAATAGCTTCATGACCTAAGTGTAAATCACTCGTAAAATAAATCATTCATCATCACCTCTTGCATATTCTATTTTCATTCTTCGCCTTTGACAAATAAATTCTACATAATACCAGTTCTTTTGTCATTGAACTTATAGTATAAATGTTACATTTTTATCTTTCTATTTCCCTGCCCTTCTGCTTCACTTCCATCACAGCTCCCCATGCCTTCTCATACTCTTTTCTCGTAATAAGCCCTGCCTTATAATCCATATAGTGTGCTGCCGCCTGTGCATCCTTTATCGCCTTAATTAGTGTCTCCGGTTTTTCACGGATTGCTCCAATCCAAGACTGTACATATGCCTTATGATTGTCGATATGCTCCGGCGTTGCTTCCATTTTCAGTTCGGAACCCATAAAACAAGAGCACATCTCAGCTACCAGTTCTTCATAAGCATACTGATCCGTGCCGAAAAATGCGCTCTGTGGTCTGTTTAGTCTTGTTGGATGTCCAGAAGCATGCGCTTCCTCATGAAGGGCAGTTGCATTAAATGCATACTCACTATGGAAAGATTCTGGTGTTGGCAAATGAATCTTATCCTGCGATGGCGAATAATAGGCTCGGTCTCCACCGTCTGTTAAGATTTCCACACCCATTCCTTCGGATAATTTCTGCACCAATTCATCCATCGTAATCTCCGGATGTTGCTCTACCTGAAGTTCAGGCATTCCTTCTACTTCATGAGCATTGAACACGGCTGTATATCTGGTTGCAAGGGTAAATTCCTTTTCACTTCTGCCGTTGGCAAGATCATTTTTATAATCTTCCCAAGTCATCGCTTTCTTATTTGCCACATCATATGGATACCAATACTCCACGTAAGTTGCTTTGGAACCTTTCTTCAAATGCCACTTCTCATTTGGATGATACTTCTTATCCGGATCCATAATCTGATGCATGGTTACCCAACGAGGATCTGTGTAGCCTTTTGACATGGCAATCAATGACAGCCAAAAGGCATTGCACCCTCTGTAATTTGCTTTTGTTATTCCGTTATGTGGTGCGCCTCCACCTTTACCTATCCATTCTTGGCGCCATTCCAGGCCCTTTTCTTCCAGAATATTGGCAAAGGTTTCAGCCATTTCCGCACGATACTCTTCCTTACTCTTCGGTCTACCCATTCATTTCCTCCAGTTTATCGTAGTACTGTTTCATGCGCTGTTCTGTTTGCTCCTGCTTTTCAGCGTTCTTCAATTCTTCCTTTGTTAATGTTTCTTCATCAATAAATACGATTTCTTTCTTCATTTTGATTCTCTCCTTTTTTCAGATTTTTTGTGTAAATCATACAGCTACTTGTAATCTTCACACAAACCTGCGATTTTCTATAATCTCTCACCGTCTTCTAAACAAATGGTCACATCCACATTAATCGTCGTCGGAAATAAGGACGCAAACAGTAATCCTGTTCTGGCATTGGAAACTCCCGTTACCATGCCGTTTAATCTGCACACCGTCTTGTTAATTTCCTGCTGATTATCTGCGTAGTAATAACCATCTTCATCACTACAAATAGGAACTCCATCCTGACGAAGACTACTAACTTTTCGTCTTATATCTCTTCCATCTGTAGCAAAAATTCTCTGCATTTCCTTACTGTGGATCGCATTCTCTTTACCCTTGTGATACTCTTTCAAATAAATATGAATGGCACTCTTTTTATCTACACCCGGAATAATTCCAACTGCGCAAAACGGACAAACCATACTTCCTTCCGGCACATATCTGCCACAGCAAACACAACTATCTGACATATTCTCAAGCCTCCTTTGATGATGAGAAGGCCTATCGCTAGACCTTCTCATCATACTTTTTATCGTTCCTGTGTTTTTTCCTTTGGTACTTTCGCAACTTCCATTTCCTTCTCTGCCGGTTCAAATGCATTACGAAGCTGCTCTCTTTCGCGGTCATAAAACTGAACCTTATCTGAAAGTTTGTCTTGCGGACTTACCTCTGTGGCATTGACTTCATGAACCATGGCACTAAGCATTTCCAACTCTACTCCTGCACTTACCGGCATCACCAATACTTCATGGGTTGATGACGGAAGTACATAGTAATCACAACCAAATTTATCGCCAATCTCCTTCATGATATCCGGTCTGGCAATCATAGCTGCGCCCTGTGTCTTTTCTTTATTTGTAAGCACATAAAGTGGTGGACCATATTCTTCCGGCATCATTTCCTGAATCCCCATCATCATCTCCGCCATCATTGCTGAAATACTCATAAAAACATGCTCTTTGTTATTCAAATTCTTCTGCGCATCTGCCATCATTTGTTCCTTTGTCGCACCCATAAGTGCCATATTCCCCATAGTCACAACTGCAGTCATATGACCATTCTCCTGTTCACCAAAGTCTAAGTAACAGACCTTCGCAAAATCACCCATTGGTTCCCATACCTTATCTGCAAGCCACTGTTCATTTTCCTCAATGCCAACCAAGCGAATTGACAAATATTCTTTGGCATTGTCATAATCCATAAGCTTGCTCAAATCAATCTCCGGATTTCTTGTCTCTTCCATCAAATCTGCAACTTCGTTTGCCATGTAACTCAACGGATATCCTTCCTGATAACGTTCAAACATGTCATTGAGATAAATACACGGAGAAATACACTCCCCATTACCACGAATGACCAAGCCCGTAAGGACCTGGTCATTGTTTTTCATTACCTCTTCAATTTGTACGCTACCTTCTACACCACGTTCATTCAATAAATCCTGAACACTGTATTTCATGAAATTATAAAACTGTTCTCGTTCCATCATTTTCACTTTTCTCCTATTTTCTTTTCTTAATTTGTAAATAAATAAGGCCTCCGATGATAAACACCACGAGGCCAATGCCAATAATCGTTTTCAGAGTCACTTCTTTAGTCCTCCTTCTTTTTTCTAAATGCTACTACTGCGGAAGCTGTGGCACCAACAACGGATGCAAGCGCCATATATCCCCAGAATCTCACATTTGTATCATCACCTGTTTTTGGAATATCCGGAGTGACTGGAATTAATTTGTTGTAGAAGTCTGCTACTACTGTTTTTCCTTCATGAACAGTTACTGTTACATCTGCAGGTAACTCGTAACGCTCTGTGTTCTTATCTGCAATTTCAGAAATCACATAGTCACCAACACGAAGTCCTTCGATAGTAATTAGGCCTTTTTCGTCTGTTACATATTCCGCAATAAATGCATGTCCAGTAATATCCGTACCTTCTACTTTGAATCGAAAGCCTTTTAACACTCCATCTTCAGAAGTCTTTTCGATACGAATCGCACCTTTCTGCGCATTGTTGATAAAGCCTTTGCCTGTTTCATTTTCTACAATGACTGTGACGCCATTTTCTTTGATTGCAAACCCATATGTGTTTGTATCAAGATAAAAGCCTTCCGGAGCTTTCACTTCTTTTAATGTGTATTCTCCATAAAGAAGATCATCCATCTGATATACGCCATCCGCAAGTTCTTCCATCTTACCAATCAGTTCTCCACCCTGGTAAACTTCAAACTCTGCACCGCTAAGTGTGTTGTCCGGATAATCTTTGTCGAATTTTGTCAGTTGCACATTTCCACGGATACGGATATTTGTGATCTCGATTTCCACAACGGCACCATCTTTATCAATGATTACTGTGTATGGTGTCTCATCTATCACATACCCTTCTGGTGCTTCCACTTCTCGAACTACATATTCACCGTATGGAACTTTTGTAAATGAGAAGCTTCCATCTTCTGCAGAAACTGTCGTTGCAATCGGCTCTGTTCCTTCAGTATGGAAGATTCCGATGGTTGCTCCTGCAAGACCTTCGCCCTCTTCACCTTTCTTCATACCATGAACTTCACCGTAGATTAATTTATTTTCGATATCTGCGTCATTTGCTTTAATCGCCACAAGCGCAGTATCCTGGCCTGCATACTCAAATGCAAACTCATACTTTGTATCATTTAAAATGTAATGGCAGTCTGTACTCATTTCCTTCAGATAATAGTTTCCAAATGGAAGATCTGTTTTTAGCGTTGCTGTACCATCTTCATTTACAGATACAATCTCCAGAAGTCCATCTGTTGGAATGACCGAACCATCATGAGCAATCAATTCATTTGTCGCATAAAGACCAAATGTTACCGCAGATAATTCGCCATTCATACCAACGGCGTACTGCTCGTTCTGTTCCATAACTTTTGAAAAAGAAACACTAGCTTTCTGGCGTTCGTTTGTAAAACTTGCTGCTGTTTCAGTAATTTTGATTTCCTGTCCTACATATACAAGCTCTGCTGTATGAACTTCTTCATTTAAAATCATTCCATAAGGAGCTTCGATTTCTTTGATATTGTATTTACCAAGATAGAGTTCCTTACTCACCGCCATACCATCATCTCCAGTTGTGATGGTATCAACCACATCACCGCTGGCATAACGAAGTGTACCATCTAATGTTATAACATCTTCCGCTGCAGTGATTTCATAAGTTGCACCTGCAAGTCCTTTGCTTTCATAGACTGGCTGATAGATTCCGTCTGCTTCTGTCACAGTCGCAAATACTTCACCAAACTTTGATACTTTGATTACGCCTTTCTGCGCGTAATTTGCAAGTTCCACTGTAACTACTTTGACCGCTGATTCTTCAGATGAATTATCTTCTGTCACATCAAAGCTTACCGCATCATGTTTTAACACATAACCGTATGGAGCCTGTACCTCGACAAGAGAATACCCTTTTCCATACTCCAATGTTTCCGGAGTGATGAGCATACCTTCTTCATTTGTATAGAAGGTGTCGATTGTTGTCACAGAAGGATACGTAAATGTCATTTCGACTTTTGTTCCATCCGGGCGATAAATCTGGAAGCCTGCACCAGCATATGGAATCGTCTTTCCAGTTTCTGCGTCTACTTTGATAATCTTAATGAAAGACTCAAAGTTCGCATTGTTGATGATATAGCGATAATGCTATAGTAATCTAAATCACACATCGGCGGCATATACGACACCACCGGCAAC
>OGYI01001147.1_pt1 | contig 27565 bp, 20 predicted proteins | sample 1576521 | NCBI WGS metagenome assembly OGYI01 (sample SAMEA3541484, study PRJEB24748) | human gut metagenome | biome: human gut; feature: human-associated habitat; material: faeces | place: China | collected 2012
TTCTAAGTTGACTTATCCGGTACGTTTTGCGGGTAAACGCAGGGTTGTAGCTCTGGAGGGTGAGGCTTATTTTGAAGTTGTGCAGGATGAATCTCATCCATTTGTGGTACAAACTCATCTTGGTGAAGTGATGGTGCTTGGTACGGCGTTTAATGTGAATGCTTATACTAATGCTTCCGTTTGTTACACTACATTGGTGCGCGGAAAAGTACAATTCTCTGCACCGAATGTCGGAACGGTAACTCTTCAGCCGGGCGAACAAGCAGTAGTCTCTGCCAATGGCACAGAGAAACGTACCGTTGATCTGGACGAATATATCGGTTGGGTAAACGGTGTGTACAACTTTAAAAACCGCTCTTTAGGGGAGATTATGGAGACATTCGAACGCTGGTATGATATACAGGTTTATTATGAAACGCCGGATCTACGCGATATAACTTACAGTGGTAGTTTGAAACGTTATGGAGCAGTCAATTCTTTCTTGGATGCTTTGGAACTGACAGGCGATCTGACTTATAAAATCAGTGGCCGGAAAGTGTTGATATACGATGGAATGAAAGAGTAAGAATAAATAGAATATTAGGTAAAGTTTAATCATTAATTTATGAGAGAAAAACGATGGCTACTATGTTTTTTAGTGGCAGTGTGTTGCACATTTAGCACATGGGCTCTACCGTCACAGGATAAGACGGTAACTTTGAATCTGCATAATGTCTCTATCGAGACAGTTTTGGATGCAGTGAAGAAACAAACAGGAGTGAATATGTTGTATAATTCACAAATGTTTAAAGGAGTTCCTCCCGTATCAATTAATGCAAAAAATGAGAAATGGGAAGTCGCTCTAAAGTTGATTTTAAATCCCCAGGGATTTGATTATGTGGTGAAAGATGGTATTGTTGTTGTTCGTAAATTGCAGACCGAGAAGCGTGATAATCGTATCCATGGTACGGTTGTTGATTCGAATAAGGAGCCGATTCCAGGAGCCAGCATCATCGTAAAAGGTACTCGTACGGGTACTTCTACCAATATCGAAGGTGAGTTTACGTTGGATGTGAAAAGTGACAAAGTGACTTTGGAAATCTCTTTTATTGGTATGAAAAAGCAGACTCTTCAAGTGGATGCTACTCGTCGGAAAAGTCTTGAAATTACTTTGGTTGATGACGTAAAAACACTGGAAGATGTGGTTGTGACAGGATATAGTAATGTTCGTAAAACTAGCTTTACTGGTAGTTCTACGCAGATTACAGGCGATGATTTACGGAAGGTATCGCAAACTAATGTAATTGATGCTATGCAGTCTTTTGATCCTTCTTTCCGTCTTATGACAAATACGCAATTTGGTTCAGATCCAAATGCATTACCAGAGATGTATATTCGTGGACGTTCAGGAGTTGGAGTGAGGGATTTGGATAAAGATCAACTTTCTAAATCAAATTTAGAGAATAATCCTAACTTGCCTACTTTCATTATGGATGGCTTTGAAGTGAGTATAGAGAAGGTGTATGATCTTGATCCTACCCGAATTGAAAGTATGACAATTTTGAAGGATGCTGCTGCAACTGCAATTTATGGTTCACGTGCAGCAAATGGGGTTGTTGTCATTACTACAGTGGCTCCTAAACCGGGTGAGGTACGTGTGTCGTATAATTTTACAGGGACTTTGGAAATGCCTGACTTGAGAGATTATAATTTGGCTAACGCATCCGAGAAGTTGGAAATAGAGAGACTTGCCGGGTTGTTTGATGTATCGGCAGGAGATAATATGGGAAATATCATAAATTCATATAGTAAAAAATATGTGCAGATACGAAAAGGAGTGGATACAAATTGGTTAGTATTGCCATTAAGAAATTCTTTTGATCATAAACATAGTGTGTACGTAGAAGGAGGAACACAAAACCTAAGGTATGGTGTGGATGCTTCTTATAATGGAACAAAAGGGGTTATGAAAGGATCCTCTCGCGATCGTTATAGTGTCGGTTTCTCTTTGGATTATAGAATGAAAAGCCTTCAAGTAAAAAATACAGTGTCTTTTACTCATACGAAATCAACTGAATCACCCTATGGCTCATTCAGTGATTACACGAGCATGCAACCTTATGATACTCCTTATGAAGATGGAATATTAGTAGAACAACTAGCCTTCTCGAAAACGGATAGGAATAGTGCAGCAAATAATCCTTTATACGAGGCAACTTTGGCGAATTATGATTGGAATGCATATGATGAGATTACAAATAATTTAAGTTTAAATTGGTACTTGACTGACCATTGGACTGTAAGAGGCCAATTTAGTGTGACTAGAAAGTATGCTAATAGTGAGAAATTTATAGATCCGTTATCGTCTAAAACTAGTGTGCTGGGGGAATCTTCAAGTGGAAATGAAGATAAGGTAGGGGACCTATATACAACTAATGGGAATAATTTAGACTGGAATGCAAATGCTTTTTTGTATTATACACGTACATTTGAGAAAAAACATAATTTAAATGTATCTATAGGATGGGAAGCCTCGGCAGGTTCGCAGGATAATACGAGTGCCCATTATCGTGGATTTTCATCAGGACAATTTCACTCTTTAAATTATGCTTCAGAAATCTATAAAAAACCAACACGTACAGAAGGAACTTCTCGCATGGTGAGTGTATTGGCTACAGCTAACTATACATGGAATGATATTTACTTAGCGGATGTTTCGGTACGTTTTGATGGTTCTTCTGCATTTGGTTCTAATCAAAGGTGGGCACCCTTTTTCTCAGGAGGTTTGGGAGTAAACTTGCATAATTATGATTTTTTAAAAGGAAATAACTGGGTGAATAAATTGAAAGTACGTGGTTCTTACGGACGTACGGGAAAAGTAAATTTCCCTTCCTATGCAGCAACTACAATGTATGAAACTCTTTTCGATGAATGGTATGCAACTGGTTACGGAGCTGTATTAAAAGCTTTGGGTAACAAGGATTTAACATGGGAAAAAACAGACAAGTTTAATATTGGTGTAGAAACGCAGTTCTTTGACAGGCGTTTAACAGTAGAAGCTGACTATTATTATGAGAAAACTAGGAGATATTGCAGACCCGTATTTTTGCTATCCCGTCAACGCAAAGCCAATCGGATTTGAAGGATGTATTCTGTATTGCTTTTTGCCGGAATATGGAGAAATGGTATTTGCCTGCAATCCAGAAAGTTGTGTAGACCAAAATGTATATCCATTAGCGGCAAATTTTGAAGATTTTATCCGTTTAATCTTGGCTTGTGGTACTGCTAACCCATTGGAGCAAATCGTTTGGATGGATAAAAATAAATTTGAAGAACACATGGCAAACGAAGAAAAAATACTGACCGATGAGCAGAGGACAGCGGCACAACAGCTACAGCGGGCATTAAGTTTGTTACCAATAGAAAATCCGTTTGAATATGTCAAATCCATTCAAAAAGATTTTGATGGTAGTAAAATACAATACAGTGATGAATACTATGAAGTTACCGGCATAGAGAACCCTAAAGGAACTAACACCCAAGATAAGCATTTAGTTGAATTTGAACCTGTCGTTTTTGAATTTAACCGCAAACAAGATAGCGACTAACAACTTCCAGTTGTGCGCCCAGCTAAGGGTGTGTAGTCAAGCCGGTGGGATTCCGGTTTATCCAAGGTTTAGCCAACCAGATAATAGCGAGTCTTGGGATGATGCCGGTAACGGCATCTGACAAGCGTAGACAGCAAGAAAGCAGGGTTGAATAGTGATTGAGCTTCGAAACGTTAATTTCAGTCGGTCGACGTCTTAACTGGTGCGGAAGACAATATCATGTAATGCGATATGGCGAGTGTTATGTGGCACTGCGGAGTCAGAGAACCAATCATGTTTTACATTATGAATACACATCAACTGGGGAGAACCTGCCATTTCTCGAAGAATGGGAGAAGTTTGCAAAAGTAATTAAAAGAGCAATGATCGCATGTGAAAACAGCGGGCACAGTATTCCAGACGATTTTCCCGAGGTCAGGAAAATCGTTGAAGCCGGAGTCACCACGAAACCAAAAAAAGATTATGAACTGTCAAGATATGCATGTTATCTGATCGTTCAGAATGGAGATCCAAGAAAAGAGGTCATTGCATTAGGACAGACATATTTTGCAATCCAGACATACAGGCAGGAAGTTGCTGACCACTTTAATGAACTGGACGAAGATAACAGAAGACTTGTTGTCAGGGGAGACATCAAACAGTGGAATCAAATGTTGGCAGAGACAGCACATAATGCAGGAGTTATTACGAATGAGGAATTTGCAATTTTTCAAAATGCCGGATATATGGGGCTATACGGTGGATTAGATGTTGATGATATTCATACGAAAAAACACTATGCCGGAAGATTTGCCAACACCGGAAAAAAGTATCCAGCAGATAGAAAAAGAACAGATGCAGAGATTAAAAAATAAGGCTAAGAAAGGCAAGCTGATGTTGGACGAATAATCCGAATGGTATTTTATTGTTACATTTGGAATTTTGGGTGTTACAAGGGTAGATCTCCGGATACTGAGTAACAAGAATAACGGAAGAAATCCTGTGTTTCATTTTTTTTTGTACCAGAAGAACCTTCTGAAGTGTGTGTAAATACATGGGAATGCCATCTATTGGAAAAAACAGCTTGTTGCTGCCAAATCTTCTGCTGTTTCCCGCCGCCAGAATAACAATAGAAATATCCTGTTTCAGGCTGCCGCATACGGCCCAAATGCCATGTTTTCTCAGTCTCTGTACTATTTTATCCGGCAAATTCCTGTCACTAAGAACATCCTCTTTATTTAAAAACACTCGAAATCCTCTGTGTCCCACGGACTTACGAAGTCCCTGGTCTGACTTTGCAATCCGTATGATATCTTCCTCCGTAATCTTTTCCTTTGAAGATTTACCCAGAAATTCTGCCGCTGATTTCGGTCGGTGAACTGTGTCTTTGATTGCTTTTCCCAGACAGTCCAGTCCAATCACGCCGATCACAAGATCGGTCATCTCCGGAATTACCGGCTCCCAGGCTGCCGGAACCTTTAAAGGCAGACGTCTGGCTCCGTCTGCCTCAATAAGGATTACATCACATTCTTTTTTCAGTTCCTGAAGCTGCTCCTCCGGAAGCGCCTGAAGCTTTCCTGTAAACAGTTTTCCGCTTTTGTTCTGCTCTTCGGAAGCGCTGCAGTGCGTACCTGAGGATCCCTGAATATTTTCCGGCTTTTTCCAACTTTTTTCTTCCCGTTTTTCCATACAGGCAGCTACCGTATAGCCGTACTTTCTGAGATTTTCCCTGACTTTATTCAGTTCTCCGTCTCTGGCAAAGGGGCGTTCCGGCTCAAAAGCTATGTGAGTGGTGGTGGTAACAATGACCTTTTTTCCCTGCTCTGCCAGTTCCTCTGCAAGCCGGAAGATCAGGCTTGTTTTTCCACCGCCTCCCACAACTGAAATGATCTTTTTGCTATTTACATCAATATCCAGAAGTTCAGTAAGTCTCATAATCCTGTTCCTCGATCACCTGATAATTGTATTCCTGCCTTTTCCTCTCCGGTTAAAGCATCCGTCATACAGCAGGCAGGTTTCTTCATCTCCTTCTGTTCAGGGAACAATTCCTTCTGACAGAAGAATTTCCACAACAGTTCCCGCTATGCATCTTGCTTTATCAGAAATGGTATTGCAGTTTTTTTTCTGTTCTTTCCGTGGGTCAATATCCGCGATCTTCATTCCTTCCGATACCTGATACTCTTCCCGGATCATTCCTCTTAATACTCCTGAAATTGTGGCAAAGACAGGAATTTCTCTGTTTTTCTCTGTACTGATGACAGCAATTACCTGATCCTTTTCTACCAGATCGCTGATCTTCGCCCGGCTGTGTATCGTACCCGCTGCCGGAGAATGAATCACTCGTTCTTTCCCATAACCTCCGATCATTCCCGGAATCCCTGTATTGGGAGCTGCCCAGCCCTCTTCCACGATCCTTCCAAGATCATGGCCTCTCTGAGTCTCCACCACATAATCCACATCTCTACCGGCCAGAAACCCTGGTCCCAGAGCAATGGTAAGAGGCGCCATTGCCCTGTTTGTGCCGAGATTTTTTTTTGCAAGAATAGCGTCGATCACTGCTGCAGGATGAAGTTTTTTGATAGCTTCTCCTGTCTCATCTACCAGAAGAGGAATCTCGCCCATTTCCCATATTCCGGCACACTCACCCACATCCTGGATCCTGTGGCTTAAAACGCCCTCCACAAATGCCTCTCCGTCATAAACAGCCTCGCAGAAAGACACCTCCCGGCGGATCGCGCTGGGTCTGGCGCTTTCAAGAATCAGCACCCGGTATCCGCAGCGGAAAAGTCTGTGTATCACTCCACTGGCAAGATCACCGCCTCCGCGGACAACCAGTATGTTATTCTGTGTCATAAATCAAACTCCTTCAGTCTCCTGCTGTTCAAGCATTACTTTTTCTACTGCATTTACAATATTCTGGTATCCGGTGCAGCGGCACAGATTACCTGACATGTGTTTTTTGATAGCTTCTCTTGTAAGTACCTCGCCCCGCTCCAGAAGCACCGTTGCAGACATAACAAAGCCCGGTGTGCAAAAACCGCACTGGATTGCTCCCTCCTCAATAAAAGCCTCCTGAATACGGGTAAGATCCCCGTTCTTTTCCAGACCTTCCAGGGTACGGATATTTTTTCCCTCCGCCCACACTGCCAGATAAATGCAGGAGTCAATAGTCTCTCCGTCAATGATCACTGTGCAGGCTCCGCATTCTCCTACCTCACAGCCTTTTTTTACGGAAGTAAGACCCAGACGGTTTCTAAGCATGTCAAGCAGAGACTCTCTGGGATCCACATACTCGGCTACTTCTTTTCCGTTTACCACACATCTGACCAGAACTTTATCTTTGATCATTTTCTGTCACCTCCTGCAAGCTCTATGGTACGCTTCAGCGCTCTTTTTGCGATTTCTCCGCCGATCTGCAGACGGAACTCCCTGGATGCCCTCCAGGAATCTCTTGGGTTGATCTCCTGACGGATGCTCTGCTCTGTCATTTCATACAGTTTTTCGCTGATTTCCTGTCCTTTCAGCGCTGCTTCTGTTTTTTCACACCGGAAAGGAACCGGAGCCGCTACGCCAAAGGTAATGCGCACATCTTCCAGAATATTTTTTTCTGTATTTACCTTACTTACCACGGAACAGCTTAAGGTTGCAATATCCATGGCTTTTCTCATGGAATACTTAATATAGTTTCCATGATAACCCTGGTATTCCTTTGCAGGAATGATCACATGGGTAAGAATCTCTCCTCTTTTCAGATCCACACGGCCCGGACCCAGGTAAAAATCACGGACCGGAACGGTTCTTCCGTTGTTTCCATCCTCAATGCGAAGAAGGGCATTCAGAGAAAATACCGTAGGCGCGCTGTCTGCGCTGACTGCACCATTACAGATATTTCCTCCAATGGTTCCGATATTCCTGATCTGAGGTCCGCCCACCTGATCTACAGCTTCTCCCAGAACCGGAATGTTTTCCTGAATCACAGGGTCATTGGTAATATGGGAAAAAGTAGTTCCTGCGCCTATATAAATATCTCCGTTTTCTTTTTTTGTGATACCGTTCAGTTCTTTAATGTCACGGATACTCACAAGAGAGGTTCCTGCCATTTTCCCTTCCCGGATCTTAATCAGTACATCGCTTCCGCCGGAGATCACTCTGGTATCCGGATGTTCCTTTAAAAGCCTGACGGCTTCCTCTATTGTGCTGGCATTATAGTAATTTTCAATATCATACATGATTCCGTTCCCCCTTTCAGATCAGTCCGGCTTTTTTGAATCCCTCGATCAGCCGCTGAGGCGCCAGAGGAATTTCATTAAATGCCACGCCGGTAGCATGAAGAACCGCGTTACGGATCGCAGGAGCTCCCGGAATTGCAGGCGGTTCACCTAAAGCTTTGTTTCCGTAAGGTCCCATGGGGTCATCCAGTTCCACAAAATCTGCCTTGATATCCGGTGTGTCTAAAGCTGTCATCAGCTTGTAATCCAGAAGATTGCCGTTAAGAGGCCGTCCTGTTTTTTCGTCCAGAACAAGCTGCTCGCTTAATCCATAGCCCATGCCCATGGACATGCCTCCGTGCACCTGCATCTGGGCAAGCTGCGGATTCAGAAGCTTTCCGCTGTCATGGACATTGATGATGTTAAGAATCTGTATGGTTCCAAGCTTCATATCCACTTCCACCTCTGCAAAGCAGCAGCCTGTGGCAATGGTATTTTTCTTCACCTGTGTGGACACCTCTGCTGTCAGCACAGAGGAATTGCTGAGACTGTAATAGGCTTCCTGTGCCAGCGCCTCCAGAGAAAGTACCTGTTCCTCTCCTGCGTAGATCCAGCCGTGATCCAGAGACAGTTCTCTTGTCTCCTGCTCCGGAAGAAGGGTTTTGGCATAGTCCAGAATCTTTTGGAGAAGTTGTTCTGCGCACTGCTTCACAGCTGTTCCGGTAACAAAGGACTGGCGGGATGCATATGCGCCTGTGTCAAACGGCGTCACATCGGTATCCTGTACTGTGACAATATGGACGTTCTCCACATCCATGTGAAGTGTCTCTGCCGCCATCTGAGAAAAGACGGTATCTGCTCCCTGGCCGATCTCTGTAGCTCCGATCTGAAGCTGAACGCTTCCGTCCTGGTTCATGGAAAGCCGGGCGCCTGCAATTTCCAGTGAAATGGGCCATACACCTGTCTTATAAGAAAACAGTGACATGCCAACGCCCCGTCTTACAGAACCTGTCTGATCTGCATATTCTTTTCGCTTTTCATCCCAGTGAATATATTCCGCGCCTTTTTCCAGGCACTGGAAAATCCCGTTTGTATTGGCTGCAATAGGCTTCAGATAAGCGTCCTCATAATATCCCTGAATCAGATTTTTCCGCCGGAATTCAAGAGGATCCATATGAATCTCCGCCGCCACATCATCCATCAGACATTCAATGGCAAAGGCTGCCTGAGGAATGCCGTAGGCACGCATGGCTCCGGCTGTAGGGGTATTGGTATAAATGGTATAAGCCTCGCCTCTGGTATTTGGGCAGGCATACTGAAGTCTCCATGCAGTAAGACCGTTGGCGGCAATGGCGTGACCATGGGATGCATAAGCCCCCTGGCTGGAATATGCCTTCATATCTTTTGCAAGCAGATGACCTTCCTTATCCACGCCTGCAGTGAGATCATACTCAATAGAATGACGGGTTCTTGTATTGCAGAAGGTTTCCTCTCTGGAAACCTCAAGCTTTACAGGACGGCCGCCTACCTGAGTAGTCAAAAATGCATTCAGAGGCTCATAAAGCACATCCTGCTTGTTTCCGAATCCACCTCCGATATACGGTTTGATCACCCTTACCCTGCCCCAGGGGATTCCCAGAGCCTGGCCGATCACACGGCGGACAATATGAGGGATCTGCGTGGAAGTAACTACAACGATCCTTCCCTTTTCCATATAGGCAAAGGAAATGGGATTCTCTATATGACAGTGCTGGACAATGGAGGTCTTGTAGCTTCTTTTCACAACTGTATCAGACTGCTCCAGGCCTTCATCCACGTTTCCGATAAAAAAGTTGGAACGGGCAAGTACATTGTCTTTTTTATCAAAATGAATGGGAGGATTGCTTCCGTACATGGATTTTCTGGGATGGATCTCCACCGGATATTCCTCATATTCAACCTTGATCAGCTTCAGCGCCCTGGACGCAGTTACTTCATCCTCTGCCACAACGGCAGCAATATCATCGCCATAATAGCGGATACGTCCTGTAAGGATATTTCTGTCCGCAATATCCTGATGAGCAGGCTCCACAGACCAGGGATGTCCCGGTGTGGGATAGCAGTGATCCGGCACGTCTTTAAAGGTAACTACCTTTACCACTCCGGGAAGCGCCTCTGCCTCACTGGTATCAATAGATGTTACGATCCCGTTTCCAATGGTGGAGTGAAGGACCTTGGCAACCAGAGCGCGGTTGAGAATCAGATCATCTGTAAATTTTGCTCTGCCTGTAACTTTTTCATAAGCATCTACTCTTGGAATACTTTTTCCAACCATTTCTTCACCTTCTTTTCCTTTTCTACATGAATTCTCCCATACTGTCTGAGATTTCCCTGAAGCTTTTAGAATATGGAAAAAGCCAGACTGCGTCCAGGGAGTGTGTGTTCCCCTCAGGACGTATGTCCGGCTCCGAACCATGCTACTTTCTTATAATATGTATCCTGAGTCAGAATAAGAACATCAGGAACCATTTCCTTTTATTCATTTTAACATATTATAAGGGTTTTTTCCATTGATTTTTAGTGTTTTTTCTTGAATTATTTTAAAATAATCCCTCTTGTATCCCGGATCACATTCCGCGGACATTTTACCGCGCAGTTTCCGCAGGCAAGGCAGAGCTCGTCATTGATCACCGCCACATTGTCCTGAACCTCCACAGCGTCTGCCGGACAGTTTCTGGCGCAGATCCCGCATCCGATGCAGCTTGCTTCACAGGCCTTTTTTGCCGCTGCTCCCTTATCCTTATTGGAACACTTTACGATAAAAGGATTGTCTGTCAGATGAATATGGATGATTTCCTGAGGACAGGCCTTCACGCAGAGGCCGCATCCGATACACCTGCTTTCCTCAATTTCAGCCACACCATATTCATTATAAAAAACCGCGTCCTTTCTGCAGACCTCAATGCAGGAGGAACAGCTCATACAGCCGTATGTACAGCTGTGGCAGCGTTCTCCGCCGTCACATGCAACATAAGCTGTCTTTTTCGGAAATCTTGCCATAGATCATTCCCCCTTTTTCTTTCTCTCATACGGCGTATTGGCAAGCGGAAGGCTTGTGCGGTACTGACCGTCATATTTATAGTAAGCCCCTGCTATAGCCGGCGCCGTAGGAATGGAGGTGATCTCTCCGATGCCGATGGCTCCCTCTGCTACCTTTAAGCCTTCTTTTTCTACAATGATGCTTTCCACCTCCGGAGCCTGGTTTGCCCGGAAAAGTCCCAGCGTTCCATATTTATTCTGAGGTCTGCAGTCCTTCAGTCCATACTGCTCTGTGAGAGCAAAGCCTGTGGACATGAGCACTCCGCCCTCGATCTGGCCTTCTACAGAAAGAGGATTCACTGCCCGTCCCACGTCGTGGGCTGCCACTATTTTTTCAATCCTTCCGTTTTTATCCAGAATGCACACCTGAGTTGCGTACCCGTAGGCCACATGAGAAACAGGATTTTTTACATCAGAACCCATGGCATCTGTTCTGGCAAGATATTCGCCCAGATATTCCTGTCCCTCCAGCTCCTCCAGAGTTTTATAAGCAAGCTCTTCTTTCAGCTTCTCACAGGCGCGACGGCAGGCTTCCCCTGTAACAAGAGTCTGTCTGGATCCGGAAGTGGTTCCGGAATCCGGCGCATTATACGTATTGGAAGCATCATAATAAATCTGCTCTCTTTTCAGTCCCAGCTTTTCTGATACCATCTGTACCAGTACCGTTCCAAGTCCCTGTCCAATGCAGGAGGCTCCTGAGTGGATCTCTACTTTTCCATTGTGCACATACAGCTTACAGCGTCCCCAGTCCGGAAGCCCGACGCCCACACCGGCATTTTTCATGGCGCAGGCAATTCCTGCATAAGGATGGCTGTCATACACTTCCTTTACCGCTTCCAGAGTCTCTGCAAGTCCGGTGGAATCATCTACAAGCTGACCGTTTGGAAGCTCCTGTCCCGGACGGATCGCGTTGCGGTAGCGGATCTCCCAGGGAGAAATGCCAACCTTTTCTGCCATTTTTGTAAGAAGCATTTCCACTGCAAAGCAGGTCTGGGTAACGCCAAACCCGCGGAAAGCTCCGGCAGGTGGATTGTTTGTATAGTAGGCTTTTCCGTCAATATCAAAATTCTGGTAATTATAGGGACCGGAGGCATGGGTACAGGCTCTCTGAAGCACAGGGCCTCCCAGAGAGGCATAGGCTCCGGTATCTGCTATAACAGCTGCTTTCACACCCTGAATGATACCGTTTTCATCACAGCCCATAGTAAATTCCATGTCCATGGGGTGGCGTTTGGGATGGATCAGAATACTTTCCTCACGGGTAAGCTTTACCTTTACCGGGCGTTTGGTAAGATAGGCGATCATGCCTGCGTGATGCTGGACCGTCACGTCTTCTTTTCCTCCGAATCCGCCGCCTACCAGCTTATTGCGCACCTTTACCTTTTCAGCCGGAAGTCCCAGAAGCGCCATACATTCATGCTGGGTATCGTACACACCCTGGTCTGAAGAATAAATGATCACCCCGTCCTCTCCGTCCGGCTTTGCCACAGCGCACTCCGGCTCCAGAAACGCATGCTCTGTCCACGGTGTCCGGAATTTTTCTGTAAGAACATAGGCGGATCCGGCAATGGCTTTTTCCGCATCGCCACGGTGCACGTGCCAGTGGGCCAGAAGATTTCCGTCTTCGTGAACCAGAGGAGCATCCTCTTTCATTGCTTCATAAGGATCACGAACCATGGGCAGTTCTTCATATTCTACTTTAATCAGCTTTTTAGCCTTTTCCACAAGCTCCGGTGTCTCTGCCGCAACAAGAGCGACCGCATCTCCCAGATAATGAGTGATCTTTCCAACAGGGATCAGTCCGTCCCAGTCCTGCTTCAGATGCCCCACCTTTACGCTTCCGGGAATGTCCTCTGCTGTAAAAACCCCGATCACTCCGGGCAGCGCTTTTGCCTTTTCTGTGTCAATAAATTTTACCAGAGCTCTTGGATAGGCGGAACGAAGAGCGCTTCCGTAGATCATGCCCTCCTCATAGATATCGTCCGGATACTGGCCATAGCCCAGAACCTTTTCACGGACATCCACTCTGGGCACACGCTCTCCCAGCTTCCAGGCATACTCCCTCTTTTCGGGAAGTCCTTCTCTTTTATATTTTGCGGCAAGGAGAATACCGTCTATGATTTTTTTGTAGCCTGTACAGCGGCAGATATTGTTGCGGATCGCATGAGCCGCCTGAGCGCGGGTAGGATCCGAATTCTGGTCAATAAGCCCCTTGGCGCTGATCACCATGCCGGGAATACAGAATCCGCACTGCACTGCGCCTGCTTCTCCGAACGCCCGGTCATAAATCTCTTTTTCTTCCTCAGAAAGTCCTTCCACAGTTATAATATGCCTGCCTTCCATCATAGAAAGAGAAGGAATGCAGGCCTTCTGCGCTTTCCCGTCGATCAGTACATGACAGGTTCCGCAGGCGCCTTCGCTGCATCCGTCTTTTACTGAAGTAAGATGAAGCTTATCACGAAGAAAACGAAGAAGCTTCATATCCTTTTCTTCCTGATATTCCTTTCCATTTACATAAAAACTGAACATAACCTTCCTCCTGACATATATTCAGCACGAGCGCGTCCCTGCACAAAACACAGAGACACGCTCTTTTTCACTTCATTTCAGATCCTGTAATCATTTAAACAGCAGATAGGAATAATCGTCGATCACAGCACAGATCAGCGCGCGGATTCCGCCCGGCACCTTATCTTCCGGATCGTCTGCCTTACACTCTGTTACATTTCCAAGGAATCTCACTCTGCATTCCTTTGTGTCTGCATTCAGTACAGCAAATCCGTCATTTGTGCTGTCATCCATATCCTCTGGTTTTGCAAACAGTGTAAATTTATCTTTGTAAGGAGCGCTTGCATACGGACAGAAGGTCCTGCAGTTTCCGCACTCATTACACATATAATCCACGTGGATCACCTGAGCCATTTCCATTCCGGGTACTTTAACGGAGATATTTGCTCTGTTTGGACATACATCCACACAGTTTTCACATACCTTGCTGCAGGAAAGACATCTTGCACTTTCTTTTGCAGCGTCCTTCTCTTCTTTCAGAACGCCTTTCTTTTCATAGCACTCTGTTTCTGTACCTGTAACTGCTCTGTCAGAAACAACTTCTCTGCCAAGGATTGCTTTTGCAACAAGCTGTGCGTCGCGGATACCTTCCACGATAGTTGCAGCGCCTCTGGCGCCGTCGCCGGCCAGATATACATCTTTTACGCTTGTTTCCAGAGTTTCCTGATCAAGCTTTGCTTTTCCTCTTTCATTTACATTGATGCCGTTGGCCTCATAGAACTCTGCAGGCACTTTTTCTCCAACAGCTACGATCACAGTATCCGCAGGCACTTCCACCATCTCATCTGTCTCTGTAACTCCTGCTCTTCCGGAAGCGTCCATTGTGCCAAGCTCCATTTTCCTGCAGATAAGAGTTCCGTTTTCAAGGCTTACCGGAGACAGAAGCTCTTTAAACTCAACGCCCTCTTCCAGAACCTCCAGAAGCTCCTCCTCTGCTGCCGGCATGTAGCGTTTTGTTCTTCTGTAAACCAGATATACATGCTCTACGCCTTCTGTACGTTTTGCCGCTCTGGCTGTATCCATGGCTGTATTTCCGCCGCCGATTACAACAACGTTCTTTCCAAGATCCACTTTTCCGTCATTTGACTTAAAGTCGGCAAGAAATTTAAGGGCATTTACTGTCTCGCCTTTTTCCAGCTTCAGTGTTCCCGGTTTATTCGCTCCGGTGGCAACGATCACCGCGTCATAGCCCTGCGCTTTTACATCAGCCACAGAAGTGATCTCGGTATTTGTGCGGATTTCCACACCCATTTTTTCAATAAAGGAAACGTCTTTGTCAATAGCTGTCTCAGGAATACGGAATCCCGGAATCACATAACGGATCACACCGCCGAGTTTTGCTTCTTTTTCAAAAATCGTCACAGAAGCGCCTGCTCTTGCCAGGAAGTAAGCTGCAGCGATACCTGCCGGGCCGCCGCCTACAATGGCTACTTTCTTTCCGTTACTCTCTCCGGCACGGATCTCGCCGATCACCTCGTCATAGCCGTTCTCTGCTGCCAGAAGCTTTGTTCCGCGGATATTTACAGACTCATCATAAAAGTTTCTGGTACATTTATACATACAGTTATGTGCGCAGAGAGTTCCTGTAATAAACGGAAGGGCATTTTTATCAAGGATCGCACGAAGCGCGTCCGCGTATTTTTCCTCTCCTGCAAGCCCAATGTATTCCGGAATATCCTGATGAATGGGACATCCGCCCTGGCATGGAGCAAAATAACAGTTCAGAAGCGGAACTTCCTCCTCGTTTTTTCTGTTTGGAAGAGGCTTGATATTTTTTACATGGCGAGGATCTTTCTTTGCGTCCTCAGCCAGCTTTTCAAGAGCCTCCACGTCAATGCCGTCCCATGGCTTCACTCCGTCCGCCATGATCTTTTCTGCCATCTGGGAGAATCTCTGGTATCCTCCTGTTTTTAAAATGGTTGTTGCAACTGTTACCGGCCATACGCCGCAGCCAACGATCCTGTCAATATTATAAAAATCAGCTCCGCCGGAATATGCAATACGGAGTTTTCCGTCAAATTCTCTGGAAAGCTTTGCAGCCAGAGAAATAGACAGTGGGAACAGAGCCTTTCCGGACATGTACATCTCTTCGCTTGGAAGCTCGTTTCTGGTTACGTCTACCGGGAAGGTGTTTGTGATCTTTACGCCAAAGGCAAGGCCCAGTTGGTCTGCCAGCGCCTGGAGACGTTTAAACATCGGGACAGCGTCTTTATACTGCAGGTCATCCAGGAAATGGAAATCGCCGAATGCCATATAGTCATAGCCCATTTCATCCATGGTCTTTCTGGCAAATTCATAGCCCAGAAGCGTAGGATTACATTTGATAAATGTATTCAGATGTTTTTCTTTGTAAAGATGATTTGCAATACTTTCAATCTCATTTGGAGGACATCCGTGCAGGGTGGAAATTGTTGCAGAATTACAGATCTCTGACGGAATTGCTTCAATATCCTCTTTTGTCACATGCTCAAACTGATCCACATGGTCAAGAAGCCATGTTCTGCACTCCTTAAATACTTCTGTATCCCTGGCTTCCTTCATGCAGTTGATAAAAGTATCAATCTTTTCTTCTTTAATTCCTGCAAGATCATAGCCTACGGAAATATTAAACTGGAAGCCGTCTGTTCCTCCAAGACCAAACTCCTTTGCCATTACATGAAGAATAAACCATGCTTTAATATATTCTCCCATAGCCTGAGGCACATAGAGCTCTGTGGACCACTCGCAGTTATAGCATTCGTCCTCTGCCAGGATACAAGGACGGTTAATGCAGGCTGCCAGCTCATCGCCGTCCATTTTCTGAACAGTTTTCAGCTCAAAGAATCTTGCTCCTGCATAATAGGAAGCCACAATATTCTGAGCCAGCTGTGTGTTGGGGCCTGCTGCCGGGCCGATGGGAGTCTCAAGATTTCTTCCGAAAATCTCCATATCCTTTGCCGTATCTGCCTGATAAGCCCTGTGTACGCCAAATACAGTTCCTTTTTCCTTATGTTCTGTTAAAACCCAGTCCATTAACTGTCCAAAAGACATACAGGTCATTTTTTCACTCATAATTATCCTCCTGTCATCCGGTTTCTCCGGTCATTTTTCTTATTTTCCGAAATTGATATCATCTGCAAGCTCTTTTGCGGACTGACGGCAGTCTGCCATGATCTTTGCCTCGTCGCACACAAGAACTTCACGATCCTTCATCAGAACCTCCCCGTTACATACTGTAGTCTGAACCATGCTTCCGTTTACGCCGAACAGAAGATGTCCGTTGGTGTTGTCTGCGCGCATTGGCGTCAGAGGATCATATCCGATCACGATCACATCTGCTGCGGCTCCCGGCTTGAGAACGCCAAGCTCTTTTTTAAAGTAACGGTTGGCAATTTTTGCATTTCCCTCAAAAAGCATCTGCGGAACCTCGCCCCATGCTGCGTTAGGGTCACAGAGATGATGTTTGTGAAGAACGTTTGCCACTTTCCAGGACTCCATCATATCATGAGTATATCCGTCTGTTCCAAGTCCCGTAACGATTCCCTTGTGTACCAGAGCCATGGTAGGAGGGCATCCGCAGGCATTGCCCATGTTAGATTCCGGATTATGTACTACCATAGTATCTGTATCTTTAATGAGATCCATCTCATGTTCATTAATATAAATGCAGTGACCCAGAAGAGTTTTCGGTCCCAGAATATTCCAGTCATAAAGACGGTCAACAATACGCTTGCCATGCTCCTTTAAACACTGATGAAGATCATAGATTCCCTCTGCAACATGGATGTGATAGCCGACGCCCTCCGGCTTAAGCTCATTGCACAGCTCCATTGTCTCATCAGAGATGGTAAAGGATGCATGCATACCCATCATTCCGGCGATCATATCGCTGTCATCTGCAAGAGCATGTTTGATAAAGTTTACGTTTTCCATAACAGATTCTCTGGATTTTTCCATTCCGTCACGGTCTGAGATCTCATAGCAGAGACAGGTACGGATTCCAAGATCTTTTGCCGCTTCCTCAATGGCATTTAAGGAACCTGTAATATGTCCGAAGCTTGCATGATGATCAAAAACAGTTGTCACACCGTTTTTTATAGAATCAATATAAGTAGCATAAGCGGAAAGCTTTGTCTGTTCCAGAGTCAGATGACGGTCAATGGTCCACCACTGTCCGTCCAGGATATCCAGAAATCCCTGAGGATTGTATCCTTTAATACTCAGTCCTCTGGCAAAGGAGCTGTAAATATGTTCATGGGCATTGATAAACGCAGGCATGATCACTCCGCCCTTTGCATCAATAAACTCTGCATCCGGATAAGCTTTTTTTACTTCTTCTGTTCCGCCTGCCATAACGATGGTGCTTCCGTCCATTGCCACTGCACCGTTTTCATAAAAGGTATTGGACGCATCTCGTGTAATCATTCTTCCATTTCCAACAATCTTCATATTAAATCCTCCCTGTCTTGTAAAAATCTCCCAACTGTATACAAATTTCATCCTGTCATTTTAGGAATTTTATACTATTAATGTATCACACTTTTTCCTGTATTTCAATAGTAAATCTAAAAAACATTTTTTTATTCTAAAAATTTTTGTATATCAAGTATTGTCCGCTTTCCGGGTCAATACAGAATTATATTCCAGGAGTTTCTCTGCAATAAAAAAACTGTTCCGGCAGATATTCCGCATATTTTTCATGGAATATTTTGCCGCAACAGTTTTTATAATTCATTTATTAATTCCAGAACTTTTCTGTTCCGGTTCCACAAAACCGGATCTGCCTTCACCTGATATCCGCATCCGTTTTTTACATGCCAGTCATAAAAGCTTCGCCCTGGATATCCGTAAGCCTCCATAATGTTCATAATGGTTCCCCCGTGAACCACTACTGCCGCCCTGCTGATGTGACTGCGGAAACAGGCACTTACAACCCTCTGGAACCCTTCCAGAGTACGTTTCTGAAATTCTTCTCTGCTTTCTCCATTTGGAAAAGGCAGAATCCCACCGCTGTCTACCCAGGCCTGATAATCCGGATTTCCGGATAATTCCAGATAGTTTTTGTTCTCAAAGTCTCCAAAGTCACACTCTGCAAGCTGGTCTATGATCCTCAGCCTTTTTTCCGGAAACAGGATCTCTGCTGTTTCCCTGCACCGCACAAGAGGACTTACGAATACAGCTTCCGGCTCCGGATAGAAAAATTCCTTCAGCTTCTCTTTGCCTTCTTCACACAGAAGTTCGTCTGTTTTTCCAATATACCTCTGATAACGGTTCCCTTCTGTCATTCCGTGACGGATCAGCCATATCTCAGTCATGTTTGATCACCGTACCGATACCGCAGACCACTCTGGTTACTTTTCTGCTGAAGGAAGCAAGCTTCGTACATGTTCTTCCCACAGCCTCCCGGTAAGCTCTCCGAAAAGCGTCAACAGGAACCACTCCGTATCCAACCTCATCTGACACCAGAATTACCTCCGGGTTTTTCCGGATCAGCTCTTCTGCCAGAGCTTCCACGGAGCTTCCTTGTTCCATTTCTTTTTTTATAAATTCATGAAAGCCCACAACGCCCCTGGCGGAAAAAAGTTCTTCTCTGGAGATTTCGTTTCCCTTTACCCAGGAAATTCCCGGATACATTTTTTCTGCAAAAGCTGCCTTTCCCTGAAAGGCGCCTCCAATTACCATTTCCATACTCATCCTTCTCCTTTACCTATATAAGAATCACTGACAGCGCCGCTGTCACCAGCACTATTGCCAGCTCACAGAGACAGAGAAACCAACCGGAAAGATCCCCTGTAGTTCCGCCGAAATACTTCATTGCCATATATCTGTAATATGCAAAAACTCCTGCTGCCGCAAAAAAAGCCGCTGTTCCCATAACAGGCTCTGTCCGGATCATAAGCGCTGCAAGAATGATCAGATAACAGATCAGAGTGTTTCGTACCGGAACGTCCTCGGATTTTTTTGAAAATTCTGCAACCGTTCCATCCTCTCTGGCCTTTGGAAGAGTGATCACACCCAGTCCGGAAAAACATCTGGATACCATAAATCCAAAAGCAACGATAATCATAGCCTGTCTGTCAAAGCAGATCTCGCTGTACGCGCCAAGCCAGCAGAGAAAATAAACGCCTGCCGTGATCACTGCAAAGGCTCCCGCATTGGAATCCTTCAGTATTTCCAGCCGTCTTTTTCGTTCCTGCCAGGAGCTTAAAGCGTCTGCAGTATCCAGAAGTCCGTCCACATGGATCCCTCCTGTAATCAGAACAGGAAGCACTGTCAGAGTCACAGAAAGAAAGGTTACGTTAAATCCCAGATAATTGGCAAGCCATGCGGCCCCAAGAGAAACGGCTCCGATCACTGCGCCGATAAAAGGAAAAAAACAGAACATGTACTTCATGTTTTCCTTTGTCCATTCTGCCTGGGGCACCGGTATTTTGGAGAACATGGCAAAGGCAATCTTAAAGCTGTTCCACAGACTTTTCATGGAAATCCCCTCCTTTTTTATGATATACAGGAATTCCATAGACAACCTCAACAACCGAATCTGCCATTATTCCCAGACGCTGATTGACCTTTCCAAGGACTCTCTGATAAGCTTCTGTCTCCCCTTCATAAGAAGCAGCCTCGGAAAAAATCTCATTTGTTACAACAATAAGATTTTCTGCCTGTGTTTTCAGATTTCGGATTCCCTTCAGAATTTCTACTTCTGTATTCTCATGAGTGCCGTCCTCACGGAAAAATTCATTTGCCACAAGGTTGGACATACACTCCAGAAGTACTATACACCCTTCCGGAACCTTCACACCGGAAAGTCCCGTATAACATTCCACCGTTTCAAAGCCTTTTCCAAAGCGCATATCCCGATGTCTTTTCACCCGTTTTCTGCTTTCCTCATCAAAGGGATACATGGTGGCAATATATATCCGGGGCATTTCTCCGCAGGCAATCACGCAGTCCTCGGCAAAGGCAGATTTGCCGCTTCCGCTTCCTCCTGTTACCAGAATCATCATTTATACCAGCTCCTCATACTGCTCTACTTTGATCTCCTCAAAGGTACTCATGGATTCATAAACTGCAAGTCCCATATCGATAAACGGAAAAAGAGCCACTGCTCCGCTGCCTTCTCCCAGACACATTTCTCCGTGAAGCACCGCTTCTTTTTCAAGCGCCTCAAGAATCATGGCTGCCGCAGGCTCTCTGGATACATGAGAGGCGATCATATAGTCTTTTGTAAGAGGAGAAATTCTCTGAGCCACAAGAGCAGCCACACAGGAAATAAAACCGTCGATCACAACCGGGATCCGGTAAACGGCTCCTCCCATAAATACGCCTGCCATTCCGGCAATGTCCAGGCCGCCTACCTTTGCCAGAACTTCTACCGGATCAGAGGGATCCGGCTCATTAAGCTTTACAGCTCTTTTGATCGCATCAATTTTCCTTTTCAGTCCCTCTCCGGAAAGTCCGGCTCCCCGTCCGGTCATTTCCTCCACCGAACGATTTAAAAGTACAGAAGCCACTGCGCTGCTTGTAGTGGTATTTCCAATTCCCATCTCTCCGGTGGCGATCAGACGATAGCCCTGCTCCTTCAGTCTTCTCACCATCTCAATGCCTGCCTCGATCCCCTGTACTGCTTCCTCATAAGTCATGGCAGGCTCTTTTGTCATATTCCGGGTTCCCATCATGACCTTCAGATCAGAAGGAACCTTTGTATCTGAAGCCATGCCCACATCAACAGGAAATACATCTGTCCCGCACTGTCTGCACATCACGCAGGCAGATGTGTCTCCTTTCAGGAAGTTTTCTGCCACAATGGCTGTTACCTCCTGTCCGGTCTGGGTCACACCTTCCTCCACCACTCCGTTATCTGCACACATGGCTACCAGAGCTCTTTTATCCAGACGCACATCCGCGGAACCTGTAATACCCGCGATCTGCATCACGATCTTTTCCATTTTTCCAAGTGAATGAAGGGGCTTTGCTATGCTGTCCCATCTTTTCTGTGCAGCGCAGACCGCTTCCTGATCCACAGGTCTGATCTGCTTTTTTGCTTCTTCTAATGTCATTTTTCCGCCTTCCCTTCTTTATCCTTTTTTTCCTGTTGTAAAAACAAAAAATTTACTGAATATGTAATTAAGAGCCAGTACAATAAACTGCGTGATAAATTTTCCCATCATATCATTCATACGCAGGATCTCCACCAGAAGCCATACGCCTCCCACCTCTATGACCATAGTCACCAGACGGGCGCTGATAAATTTCATAAAAGGCTGAATGTGATCACGCAGAGTCTCGCATTTGTCCTGAAAAACGAACTTTGAATTCACCATATAGGCAAAAAGAATTGCGGCAATGATAGAGATTATATTTGCCACTGTAAGCTGCAGTCCGCATTTTCTCAGAACATAAAAGCTTACAAGGTTTACCAGGGTGGTGCAGCCTCCAAAAAACACATATCTTACCACGTCATTCCCGTACAGCCGGGCAATCATTTTTCTGATCTTTTCCATTGTTTACTCCTGCTTTTTACTGTATGTTTTTCTGTCCGGAAACTGTCTTACACAGAATCATTCCGCGCATTTTCAGATACGTCTTCACTGCCTCTGACGATCCGGGAAATAATATAGCGGGGACGCCGCTTTACTTCCTCATAGATTTTTGCGATATAATACCCGATGATTCCCAGACTGAGCATAATAGCGCTTCCGATCAGAAGAAGAACGATTACAATTGTCGTATAGCCCTCCACTGCATGTCCGGTAAAATACTGGGCAAGAGAGTATACAGCCAGTGCAAGCGAAAACAGGAAGCAGATCCCACCTCCTACAGTCACAAACTGTAAGGGCACTGTTGTAAAGGCCACAATATTCGTAAATGCATATTTGACCAGGGACCAGGCAGACCATTTGGAGACTCCGGCCTCCCGCTCCCGGACCTCAAAGCTCACAGAAATGGTTTTAAATCCTACCCATGAAGAGGTTGCCCTGAAAAACATATTTCTTTCCGGCATGGAAAGAATGCTCTCTGCCACCCGTCTGTCCATGAGCTTGAAATCAGATGCATTCTGCATATCGACTCCCGTGGCCTTTGACATGATCCCGTAAAAGAATCCCGCGCATTTTTTATGGAGAAATCCTTCTTTTCCTCTGCTGGACTTTACTCCTTCGATCACCTGATATCCCTGTTCCCACAAACGGTACATTTCCACCAGGGTTTCCGGGGGATGCTGAAGATCGCAGTCCATCACCGCTACTGCATCCCCCTTTGCCTGAGCAAGTCCGGCAAATAAAGCAGCTTCTTTCCCGAAGTTTCTGGAAAAGCTCACTCCCAGAATATTGGGATCTTTCTTTCCTGCCTTTTCAATTTCTTCCCAGGTACGGTCTGACGAGCCGTCATTGACCAGTACCAGCTCATAGGAAATCCCTGCATCTGTCAGCACCTCTCCAAGTACGGAGCAGGTTTTTGCAATCATAAGCTCTTCGTTATATGCAGGAAGCACAACCGATAAAACACTCATACCTTTGGTACCTTCTTTTTATTTAATTTCATTCTTACAAATACCAGACAAATGTAACACAGGCCTCCCGCCAAAGTCAAGCAGATGCCGGGCACCAGAAACGGCGTCCTGTATTCAAGCCGGAGTTCATGCTCTCCCTTCGGAAGCTCCAGAGCCATATACATGGTATTGGCCTTTTTAAGCTCTGTTTCCTTTCCGTCCACATAAGCCCGGAAGCCCTTGCTGTACGGTACAGAGATCAGAAGTCCCTTAGGTTCTGAAAGAGAAATATTTCCGGTGATCCTGTTTGTATCCATGCGGATATCTGTCAGAACCTCCTGGTTCAGCTTTTCTGTCTGCTTTGTAATGCGCTCCATAGGCTGACATACGATTTTCAGCTTATCAAACGTATATACGCCCGGCTTTTCAAACGTAAGGGTAATGGATTGTTTCGCAGCTTTTTCATATCCTGTGTTGCAAAGGAAATTATGTTTTCCGCTGTAAGCATTATACTTGTCTGTAAAGATCCGGATAGTCTTTTCAGGAAACTGACCGCCCACTGTTATTGATGCCTTCTGGCTTTCTTTCCAGTATCTCCAGTGGCTGTCCTCATGAAGAAGCTGATTCTGCTCATAACGGGTCATTTTATTCCATTTCTTTTCACTGACCCTATCCTTCGGAGAAAGGCCGTCATAATCCAGTCCCTCCGCAATCAGATACGTCTCGCTGTTTTCCAGACCGTTAAAGAGAAGCTCCAGCTTTGCCCCTTCTTTTGTAACCTTTATTTTTCCGTCCTTCACTGTACAGCCTTTGCCTTTTCTGATCTCAAAAGGAATTTCCTGATCGTTAAATTCCGGTGTGATTTCAGGAAGAGAACTGTCTTCCAGAACAATTCCCTGAAGAAGCGCCTGCTGTTTTTCCGTAACTGTCATTTTTTCATATTCCTCTCTTGGTATAAAGGAATCATAGGTATACCCCAGAGGAAGAGCCTCTTCACTTCCAAATGCCTCGTATATTTTTCCGTTTTTCTTCGCGCTTCCCTCCAGCCAGTAATATCCATAGGGCATATACTGGTATCGGTTGCTTTTTACAACAAAATATTTCACAGAGGCCAGCCTGTCCAGAATCGTTCTTCCGTCCAGATTTTCATAATGCTGCTCCCAGGGCGTATTCAGATACATTTCATCAAAAAATTCTCCGATACTTCCGCTTGCAACACTGAAATAATAGGAAGTACTGTTTGTTCCCATATGCATGGCAGAATTTTCACAGGAAAGGGCATCCAGCTGGTCATAGCGGTACACAGAATCATCCTCTGTATCCAGAACCGCCAGATCTGTGCCTGATTCCAGGGTTTCCATTGCCTCTCCTCTGTCTGCAAACTCTGACAGATAATCCTTTTCCATGGAATACTGATAATAAATATTAAAAAATATTCCCGCTGCAAGAAGTCCGCTCATCATCAGACAGAGATTTCTTTTTCTTACAAAGATAGATCCGTACAAAAGAATCACTGCAGTGGAACATACCAGAAGAAGCATTGCGGACATGTTTCTCTGAGTGCGGGCCGCCTCCGAAAAGAGAGCTACTCCGCAGTAAATAAGAAGCATGACAAACACCTTGCGCTTTTCCCGGATATCCAGTCGAAAAAGCTCAGGATAAATTTTTACAAAAATATAGGCAATCAGCATTCCGTAAACCCAGATCCACCGGTTGGACACATAGGAAAAACCATTGAGCACATGCCCGGCAAAGGGTACCAGAAGAAATACATTCAGAAGAAGGAACCCCGCCTTCAGCGCTGTATTTGACTTTTTCTTTGCAAACAGGACAAACACTCCTGTCATAGAGATCGCCGTGTAACCAGCCACTCCCCATTGGATCATATTTTCTCCGATGAGACAGCTTAAATATTTTTCATAGTAAATTCTGTCATAGAAAAGCGGCACATAATTTTCTGCCTGAAAACGTCCTGTGCCAAACACAGGAAGGATCACAGGCAAAAGAATGATTCCAGCCAGAAGAACAGCAATCACAGAATAACCTGCGAAGACTGCCAGCCACTTTCCAATGCATCTGATGGTTCTTTCCGACTTATCTGTAAACACAACAAAGTAGTCAAAGGCAGCATAGAGCACCATAAAAATTCCAAGCATATAAAAGAAGTAGAAATTCGATACTCCTGCCAGCGCCACAGACCAGATAAATACATAGGGCTTTTCTTTCCGGTAAATTTTGTCAATTCCCAAAAGGATCAGAGGAAGATAGATCATTGGATTGGCAAAATACGGATGTTTCATAGCCGCATAGATCGTCCATCCCGCAAATATATAGATCAGAGAGCCCAGAAGAACTGCCTGCTTTGAATTTTTGTGATAAAAACAGTATCTGCTGAATGCAATTCCCGCAAGATAAATTCTCAAAAAGATCAGAAACGCATACAGATATTCTGTTTTTTCCGGCGATACAAACACAGATAAAAGAGTCAGGGGATCGCCGATCACATAGTAATGGAGCGTTGTCAGTATATCAGACCCGTAACCGATATGCATATCCCACATGGGAATTTCAAATTTGTGCTCCACAAAAACAGAATGAAGAATATTTCTCAGATATTCTCCATAATAAGCAAGGGAATTCAGATGCTGGGGCACGCCGTCATGGCTCCAGATCAGTGATTTCCCGTTCAGATAAAACTGCAGATAAAGAATCAGTCCGATAATCCCAAAAGCCAGAGTATAGATCAGATAATAATCTGTTTTCTTTTCTGTTGAAAATCTTTTTTTCATATTCATAAATTAGCTTTCCTTTAAAAAAGCCGCGGTACCTTTGTACCGCGGCCAAAAGTCTGAATTTATTCAGCATCTGCTCCGTAGAGAGTGATGAGTTTGTTCAGATAATCATATCTTTCCTTAGCCTCAGCCTCGTTCTTAGCAAACAGTCTTTCAGCTTTCTCAGGATTCTGACGTTTCAGAGAATTGTAACGAACCTCTCCGTCAAGGAATGCCTGATAGTCATCCATGTTCGGAGCCTTGGAATCCAGAGTAAATTTGTTCTCTGCTGCCGGATTGAAGCGGAAGTTGTGCCAGTATCCGCACTTAACTGCCAGCTCTTCCTCTGTCTGAGCCTTGGACATACCCTTCTTGATACCATGGTTGATACATGGAGCGTATGCAATGATCAGAGACGGTCCCGGATAAGCCTCAGCCTCAGCGATTGCTTTTACAGTCTGGTTGAAGTCAGCGCCCATGGAGATCTGTGCTACATATACATAGCCATAGCTCATAGCGATGGAAGCCATATCTTTCTTCTTCACTTCTTTACCGCCTGCAGCGAACTGAGCGATCGCACCTGTCGGTGTGGATTTGGAAGACTGTCCGCCGGTGTTGGAGTAAACCTCTGTATCGAATACCATAACGTTGATGTCACGTCCGCTTGCGAGAACATGGTCAACACCGCCGAATCCGATATCATAAGCCCATCCGTCACCACCGAAAATCCACTGGGATTTCTTGGAAAGGAAGTCTTTCTGTGCAAGGATTTCCTGAGCTTTTTCACATCCGCATGCTTCCAGAGCTGCTACCAGTTTATCTGTAGCTGTTCCGTTAGTAGCGCCTACGGAGAAGGTGTCAAGCCATTCCTGTCCTGCTGCCTTAACGTCTTCATTTTCAGCGTTTGCAACAAGATCCTCAACTTTTTCTTTCAGGCCGTCACGGATTGCTTTCTGAGCAAGAAGCATACCATAACCGAACTCAGCATTATCCTCAAATAAGGAGTTGCCCCATGCAGGACCCTGTCCCTTAGCATTTACGGTATATGGTGTAGAAGGTGAGGAGTTACCCCAGATAGAGGAGCATCCTGTAGCGTTTGCAATGTACATTCTGTCACCAAACAGCTGGGTGATCAGTTTTGCGTAAGGTGTCTCACCACATCCAGCACAAGCTCCTGAGAACTCAAGAAGCGGCTGTTTGAACTGGCTTCCCTTAACAGTTGTCTCTTTGAATTTAGCGATAACGTCTTCTTTAACCGGAAGAGTTACACCGTAATCGAAGTATTTCTGCTCTCCCATGTTTGCTTCAAGGTTTTCCATAGCAAGTGCCTTAGCACCTTTCTTGCCTGGGCAGACGTTCGCACAGGAACCACATCCTGTACAGTCAAGAGCGGATACAGTCATTGTGAACTGATACTCATCTTTCATACCAGTCATTGGTAATGTCTTGATTCCCTCCGGAGCATTTGCAGCCTCTTCAGCTGTAAGAGCTACCGGACGGATAACTGCGTGCGGGCAGACATAAGCACATCTGTTACACTGGATACAGTTTTCCGGATTCCATACAGGAACGTTAACTGCGATACCACGTTTTTCATATGCAGCAGAACCGGATGGTGTTGTACCATCTACATAATCCTTGAATGCAGATACAGGTAAGGAGTTACCTTCCTGAGCATTAACTTTAGCCTGGATATTGTTAACGAAATCGATAACATCCTGACGTCCTTCTGTTGCATGAGTCATATGAAGACCTTCGTCCTCAGCGTTCTTCCAGCTTTCCGGAACCTGGATCTCTACAACCTGTTTAGCACCAGCGTCGATAGCTGCCCAGTTCTTCTGTACGACATCATCACCTTTACGTCCGTATGTTGCCTTGGCAGCAGCTTTCATAAGGTCGATTGCC
>OGYI01001148.1_pt1 | contig 27554 bp, 25 predicted proteins | sample 1576521 | NCBI WGS metagenome assembly OGYI01 (sample SAMEA3541484, study PRJEB24748) | human gut metagenome | biome: human gut; feature: human-associated habitat; material: faeces | place: China | collected 2012
GAGCACTTGACTTTTAATCAAGTTGTCCGGGGTTCGAATCCCCGATGCTTCACTTCAAGAAATGCCGGAAATCCTTTGTTTATGAGGGTTTCCGGTCTTTTTATATTTTCTTATAATTCTCAAATAACTCTAATTAATCAAAAGCATATGTCCCATTTGTATCCCATTGAAAATAAGATGTCTCAGATATGTCTCATATAATAGTAAAAATCCACGCTTTAATTTTGAAATTTTCTTAAGGCCAAAAATTTGATTACTGAGAAAATTAGTGATTTTAAAGCGTGGATTTTCATTATTTAGAAGTTATTTAGAGAATTATTGGTTTATTGTTCACTGGTAATGTTCTGCAAGGTATTTTGTGAACGGAGTAAACAGTAATTATTATGGGCGCACGATAGTTCCTGCGCTTTCCATAATTTCTACAATTTCGTACATATTAGTAACGCCACCAACTGCCAGTTTTTCTTTTAAACCATAGAAATCAAGGCAGGTACCGCAGGTGAGAATCTTTACACCCTCGGCTTCCAAAGATTTCAGATCTTCCAGGGAATCGGAGTCTTCGCAGGTAAGGGATGCTCCAGAGTTGTAGCACAGAATGATCTCTGGGAGCTGATCCTGTTTGGTGAGAGCGAAAATGAAGGATTTCATAAGAATCTTTCCAAGCTGTTCTTCACCATTTCCCATGGTATTGGCGGAAAGGACGGCTACAAGACCATGTTTCTTGGAATCCGGGGTGCAGGCTGGAACGGCAGATTCAGCTGCGGGTGTTGAGGTTGTGCTGTTTTCCGGAATCTGGAAGGTTACGGTGAAATCTTTCTTTGTTTTTTTCTCAGAAGAGACTGTAAAGCCTTTGCTGTTGCCAAATTTGGTAAGGTTCTGGACGGCAATTTCATTGTCAACGAGAATGATAAGGGTGCCGCCATTTGTCATTTCTTCGGATTCTTTCTTTGCGTTTACAACTGGGAGTGGGCAGGCCATTCCTCTTGCGTCAAATGTTTTTGTTTCCATGTAATTCCTCCTACTATCTATATTGTATTTTTTGAATTGACATTTTTCAACAGACTCTATAATACAGCAAATATTAAGTAATGGATACTCTGACACAGTAAATTTTTAATATGTCGCGCGAGTAATGTTGAAAACTAATTCGTACTGCATTAGAGCCTGTTTGAAAAATCATTCCCGCAATCTGCACGCCCCACTTTGCGGGAGATTTCACCCGAATTCGGTTGCCGTAGCCCGCTACGGCGCCCTCATCCGAGCGAAATCTCCCACAAATTGTGATGCACATCTTGCAGAAAGCCTGTTTAATAATTAAATTATACACTCATATATGCCCTCTGGATCCAGGTCTTGCTCCTGAAGTAGTTTCTCAAGGGCAGTGCGGCTTGTGGGGGGCGCACACCAGGAAAGTCCGCAGCTGGCAGAGATACTTCTTGGAACCGGAATCAGTCTTCCTGGAGCACCAGTGGCTTTGCAGGATTTCTCCATGGCGATGGCGTCGGTGGTGCAGCGAAAGGTGATGATTAAGCGTTTTTCCTGGGAAATCATGGGGTACCTCCTGATTGACCGCATATTTGGTCGTAAAAATTTTCTTGCTATTAAAGTGCGATATATGGTGCATTACAAACTTTCAGTAGAATAGGAAGTGGTTGTTATTTCACTGGGTTCTGATGAGAGTTCTCCGCAATCTGATTCATTTAAGGATGAAACTGCTCCCTGTTTCGGAGCCTCTTCAGCAGGTGTTACCAGATACCCATGCGAAACCGGTTCAATAGTCTGTTCCATTACCCTGTGAAGAAGCTCCAGGCCGCCTGTACCTTTGAAGGCTCCATAGAGAAAGTTGTTGGAGATTTCTTCGGTGATGGATTCCAGACCTTCCATGATCATGCCTTTGCCTGGTGTTTCGTACCAGCGGATGAGAATTTCATCTTCAGGCAGGAAGAAAATGTTGATTTTTCTTCGAACACATTCTTCAAGGAAAGTGAAGTCCAGCTTTAGGACGGCGGTTCCGTTTTCATCTGTAGTGAAATCTCCGGAGGCTGCAATCAGATAGCTTTCCTCGTGGAGGGTAAGCCAGGATTCTTTGAATTTTCCAAGTCCGGTCGGGATGCTGTGCCATTCGCCGGATTCCAAAAAGTTTACGGAGAAATTGCCTTTTTCACAGGCGAATGAAATCTTTTGCACACCTTCCGTCATATTATTGTGGAAAATCTGGATAAACAACGGGAAAAGACCAATGCTCTGTGGAGAAAGTTCTAAAATTTTGCCATTAAGCTGCTGGGTGAACTGGTAAGGATTCGGTTCAGGAAGTCCTTTCACGTAATTCCAGGTATTCGGTCTGGCGTTAGTACTGTGGCGGAGCCCAGATGGATTTTTTCTCCAGCCGCCTTTTCGGAGGGCTGGAAGTGTCTGAGGCGCGTGAGTGCCGTTTTCAAGCTCGGCAGTCAGGCGGTTCAGGAGTGTCTGGGCACATGGGTTTTCAGGCAGAATATCTGCAGGATGAAAGTTGCGCGGAAAATGCTTGCGGATAATGTTCAGCATGACGCAGTTCTGGAAAAGTTCGTTATTTCCGGCGTTTGTGACGACTACCATGTTCATGTCAGGGTAAACGATTACATTCTGACCAAGCATTCCATTGAATTCAAAGCTGCCCGGGCGGGCTTCCATCCACAGCTGGTAGCCATAGCCGAAAGTACCTTCAATGCTTTCCTTATGCTTGGCGGTGGAGACTTCAACCCAGAATTCCGGGATAATCTGTTGACCGTTCCATTTACCTTTTTGTAGATAAAGCTGACCTAATTTTGCCATGTCTTCGGTGCAGAGGAAAAGTCCCCAGCCGCCTTTGGTAATGCCCTTAGGGCAGGTTTCCCAGAAATATCGGGTGATTCCAAGGGGAGCGAAAAGCCGTGGTTCCAGGTATTCGGTAAGTGACTGGCCGGTGCGTTCCGTGACGATGGCGGACAGAACGTAGGTATTCAGGCTGTTGTACTGGAAATTTTCCCCGGGGGTGCCGCTGATGGAAGAATTCAGGTAGCTGGTGAGCCAGTCGTTTCCAGAGACGATCCCGGATTCGTTGAAAGTGACGCCGCTGGTCATTGTGAGAAGATTTTCTACAGTGACTTTAGGGCGGAAAATCTTGTTAAAGGTGTTCAGCTTTTTCTGGAAAATGTCGTAAATGTTCTCGTCCAGAGAAAGCTTGCCTTCCTCAACCAGAAGACCAATTGCCATGCCGGTGATGCTTTTGCACATGGAATGGGTCACGTGCCAGATCCGGCTGCGGTAGGGGGCAAAATTGGCCTCGCAGATGACCTTTCCATTTCGGAGAACCATGAAATGGTGCATGTCTGTATAGTGTGAAGTGTCCATATCCCGCAGCAGGTCGGCCAGCATGTCAGAGGAAATACCCTGGCTCTCCGGCGTGGCGCGGGGAAATGGCTGCTCGTATGGTTTGTCAAATGGAAATTTAGGCTTTTGCGGGAAGAAATCTACCCGGCTGGCTCCGTCCGTTTTTCCCAGAATAATGTTTGTAATCAGTTCTGCAACTGCAATCTGTTCTTTTGCCATAAGGTGCTCCTTTCTTTGGGAAAGCGGTAAAAGTTGTTGTTAGGGTTATTGTAGCAGTGGGGGACAAGTGTGTCAATAAGGGGTGAAATGGGGAAAATTTATAAAAAATGGTTCTATGGGTTGTATTGGCAGACATAAATATTACTAGTACATCGAAAATTAAGTATCTGCTATATTGACGCAGCAGATGAAAAATCAGACAAGTCAATATGGCAGTTACTTAATATTTGATGTACTAGACCCTGCACAATCACGAAAAGTGCGCAGTTCGCAGAGGAGTTTTTTCAAACATATTCTGGCGGCTGTTTGCTGTGAGCTGTCCGTGCAGTCTGCCGGAGGCAGAAAAAGTGCCCGAAATGGTACAAAGTTAATTGCATTAGGAGACAGCAGCGGTGATAAGCTTTTGGATTTTGGACAGGCATGACAAGAAGGAGGGCCTTTATGAGATTATTGAAAAAATATTTCAACCGGGAAAATAAATTCAGTTTGAAAGAACGTTTCAATATGGTGATGACCGTGGTGACTTGTTTTTTCATGGGAGTGATGAGTGAAAATGGACGGGGTATGCAGGGAATAAAGGGACTGATTGATGAAATCGGCGGACTGGCTGTAAGGATGAATGGATGGCTGAGTGTGGTGACTGGCTGGGAGCTGGGCGCGCATAAAGCTTATGAGATATATGAAAAAGGTATAGTGGGAAGATTTTTCCAGGGAAAGATGCTGGAAGGAATAGATGTGGTGAAGCGTGGACAGGCTTTAGTGGAAAGGGCTGGGCTGCGAGAAAGAAGGGGAAATCGGATACGGGATGTTTCACATGAGAAAGGACTGCCTTGCATGGAACGATGGGGGTGCAGAGGCAGTCCGTAAAGGCATAATCGGTTGATTTAATGTAACTATGAAACCTATATTGTCAGGTGGATATGTAATGGTTGGCTCTGTATATAAATACAGTGAAGCATGGTTGGAATGGCTTAAAATCTGAACCGGCAATATTTGAAAAATTAATTGGTAACTGTGAACTATGTTCACGAAAACATCTCGCGGTATAGCATCTGCGGAATAGTTACATTAATTGTTAAAATGAACTGTAATCGGACAGATTTCGCTGTTGGTGCCGACTCTCATGTTCGGACCCCAGATCCCGGCCCCGGAAGTGACAATGTTGTGCATAGTTCCTTTTCGAAGGTAGCCACAGGAATTTTCCCAGAATAGATGGATAATCAGGTTTCCGGGAAAAATCTGGCCGTCATGGGTGTGACCACAAAGGTCAAGGTCAACACCGGCAGCAGCTGTTTCGTCTAATTCTTTTGGCTGATGGTCAATAAAAATAATTGGTTTGTTCTGATCCAGCGATTCGGTAAGCTGGGATGGAGTGGCTCTGGAGCCTTCTACTTTTTCACAGCGGGAGGCATCCCGGCGGCCGACAATATAAAATTTGTTGTCGATCAGAACAGATTCATCGTCTAGCAGGTGAATTCCTGCGTCTGTAAGAAATTCTTCCATTCTGGGATCGTTGTAGTTATCTTCTGTTCCGTTGAAGGTGAAACCTGCCAGGATTGGTTCGTTCAGGTCGTGATTGCCCCAGCAGGCGTAAACTCCATATTTGGACTTAATTCCTTTTAAAATTTCTTTTAATTTATCTGGTTTGGAAATGGCGTCATATTCATTATCGAAAATATCACCTGCGATACAGACTACATCTGGATTTTCAGTATTGATCTTTTTCACAATTCGTTTTGCCTGGGCGGTTCCCATGCTGTAGCCGAAATGGGTATCAGCGAGAAGGACTATTTTCAGGGAATCCATGCCGTCAACTGTTTTTTCAACGTTTATCTCATAAGGTGTAGTTTTCACATGGGTTACATGAAGGATTCCGTAAACACTGAGGCTGATGATCAGTATGGTGCAGATCAGGCCTGTGATGACGAAAGTGCTGCGGTGCCCGATAAACGGGGCATGGAATATGTATTTCAGTATCAGACGGCCAAAATCAACGACAGCGATTACCAGCAGAATATAGATGAAAGTTCCGAGAAAATAGTTACCTGTATGCTTGAGAATACGGTGCAGGTTGGCCGGCTTTTTGATGAGAAAGCCGGTGAGCAGGGCTGTTGCTAATATTATGTAAACTCCTATAAAGGAAGCGCGAAATGCCATTGTCTGAAAAAGTCTGTGACAGGCGCCCATCCATCGTATCATCCAACGGACAACGTATGCATTGATCAAGATGTATAGGGGTGCGAGAAAGAGTGCGGCCATGAAAAACCTCCGTTATATTTACTTTGAAAATTAGCAGTTACACGCTTTGTTACCGTGTCTGCGCAACAATGGGTACAGTATACTACGGTTAATAAGTTTTTGCAATTGTGCATATAATAAGGAGAAATGAGATAGACAGGAGAGCTGTTGCTTATGCGGGCAAAGCGAGAAAGATTCCTGAAACCTAGAGCGTGTTTGAAAAAGGCTTTCTGCAAGATGTGCGTCACAATTTGTGGGAGATTTTGCCCGGATGAGGGCGTCGTAGCGGGCTACGACAACCGAATTCGGGTGAAATATACCGCAAAGTGGGGCGTGCAGATTGCAGGAATGATTTTTCAAACAGGCTCTAGAACATCAGGTATGCCGATTATTTTTAAGCAATGGCAAAGGGTAGGAAATATATGAGAAAATGGTTTCGGAGCTTTTATTCTTCAGGGCTGTTTATTCCATTCATTTTATTACTACCGTATATGTGTACAATTGCCTTGAATGGGGCTGATAAAGCACTTTTACTGCATTCTCCGGGGGTGGAGGATATGGTTCCGCTGATGTTGATGGTACAGATGAAAGGGGATTATGCGGAGGAAGCGGTGAAAGCTCAGGCGGTGATTGCAAGGTCGGAGGTGTACAGGCGGCTGGAGAATGGGGAAAGTGAAGGAGAAATTCTGGATGAAGTAAGTGAAAGTATCGCAGGGAAAAACAGGGAAAGAAGAGTTGAGCAAATGACAGCTGCGACAGAAGATGAAGAGGTGTTATCCTTCCGAATAGCAGAATTAAATAGTGGCAGGAGTTTTGTTGTTGGGTATGGAGGTGTCTGGAAATTACTGAGTGCGGTGGATAAGCTGCAGCAGTATGGAGCAGCGGCAGAGGCAACAGTCGGGCAGGTTCTTACATATAATGGAAAGCTGAAATTAGTTCCCTATCATGAGATCAGCAGCGGTAAAACCAGGGATGGGAAAGAGGTTTTTCACAGTGCAGATTATGGCTATCTGAAATCAGTGGAAAGTAGTCAGGACAGGGAGGCACCAGATTATGTAAACAGTACATATGTGCCTGCCAGTCAGCTTCCTGCGAAGCTGGTGGTCAAAAAGCGAGATAGTGCCGGTTATGTGACTGCGCTGACAGCTGATGGAAACTGGCTTGAGGGTGAGACTTTTCGCCAGGGCATGCATCTGGCTTCCGCAGATTTTTCAGTGCAGAAAGTAGGAAAAATGGTGCGCTTTTTATGCAAAGGAAAAGGACATGGAATTGGATTTTCCCAGTATGGGGGGAATGAGATGGCGAAGAAAGGGAGTAGCTGGGAGGAGATATTGGAGACATATTTTCCGGAGATGGAGGTTGAGGCAGTGATGGAGATGGAGAGGTGAAAAATGTTGCTGAAAATCGAAAAATTACTTTTATTATAAAAGTTTTATAAAACCCCTTGAATTTTTCAAAAAAAGTGTTATAGTATAACACATACTTGATGACGTGGTAATTAAAACTACATGATAAAGTTTGCAAAAACATTGCAGCTCAGGGATCAAACTGATTGCTTGCAAAGTTGCTTTGGAAAAGTTCTAGGAGGTGCTATCATGAAATTTAAATTAAAAGATCCGGGAAGTGCGATTACACATGGGATTGCTTTTCTTCTGGCAGCAGTGGGAGCAGCGCCTTTATTGATTCGCTCGTCAGAGTGGAGCGATCATATTCATATTGTGGCACTGGGAGTGTTTATTCTTACGATGATGCTGCTTTATGCGGCAAGTACTCTTTATCATTCCGTTGATTCTACGGCGAAGGTGAACCGCAGACTGAAGAAGCTGGATCATATGATGATCTTTGTAATGATCGCTGGAAGCTATACGCCGGTGTGCCTGATTGTTCTTCATAACAAGATTGGATATATACTTTGCGCACTTGTGTGGGCGACAGCAATTCTGGGAATTGTATTTAAGGCATTCTGGGTGACTTGTCCGAAATGGATTTCTTCTGTGCTGTATATTGGAATGGGCTGGTTGTGTGTGCTTGCGTTCATGCCAATTATTCATGCATTGCCTAAGGCTGGATTTGGCTGGCTGCTGGCGGGGGGAATTATTTATACGATTGGCGGTGTGATCTATGCACTGAAGCTTCCCATCTTTAATGCGAAACATAAGAATTTTGGGTCACATGAGATTTTCCACGTATTTATTATGCTGGGAAGCGCGTGTCATTTTATTGTGATGTATTGTTTTGTGGCGAATATGCCGATTTGATGATATGGTAAGGTAAAATATTTTAGACAAGTTTTTTAATAACTTTTAATATTTAGAGGGAACTGTGACCTCCTTTAAAATTCCATCAGGGCTAATTTTTTCGCCCGGGTTAATTGTTTGATTGCATATTCCCGGCTCATGGCTTCTTCTTTGGTGGCGTAGCCTTCGTAGTAGACAAGAGTTACCGGACGTTTGGTTTTGGTGTATTTGGCTCCGTTTTTGCCGCTGTTGTGGGCTTTCAGGCGCTTTTCCAGACAGTTTGTCCATCCGGTGTAAAGAGTACCGTCGGCACACTGGACGATGTAGGTGTAATTCATGGGGCTCCTTTTTGGGTTGTAAGGTGAAAGTTCTTAATGTTTTACTATGAAAGTCCCGGACGGCAGCCAAGAATGAGCCATGCTTGCATGAGCGAATTATTGGATATCGGACGGGCTAGAGCGTATGAGTAAGTAGGGTGATAGCCCGGATTACGAATGCGGTCGGCAGCTGTGGGAGCGCTATAGGCGCGGAACAGCTGACTTTCATATATGGTGATGTCGCCAACAGGCGACATGTCTGTTTAGGAATTAAATAAATATTTATGTAAAGGAGTATCGTCATGCTGTTAACTGGCTGACAATGCTCCTTATTTTTATAAAAAGCAATCGGTAAGCTGGTATATTATTTGCAGTCCAAAAGAATACTATAGCGTGTCAGAATGGCTACCATGGCGGGTTCCGGGCTCTTAGCTGCCTGGAAGGACTGGAAAAAGCAGGTAGGATTTAGGTACCGACTGCGGATTTTCCCACCTGCTTTATTATACGTTGTTTTTTTACTTTTGTGAATGTTGATATTTCATGGACTGAATTTTTTTTACGGCAGATACGTGATCGGGTCGATTGGTTCTCCGTCTTTTTTCATGGCGAAGTACAGGTTACTGCCTTCTTCGCTGTAATAAATGGTAGGAGCTGCGACATAGCCTATGATGGAACCTTTGGTGACGGTATCGCCTTCAGCAACGTCCAGATCAGTAAGCTGACCATAGATTGCCTGGTAGCCGTTTCCAAGCTCCATGGTGACGGTAGTGCCAGTTTGGGCATTATTTTCAATCGAATATACGGTTCCGTTTACTGCGGAAACTACAGGGGCACCTTCCACTGCTTGTACGGAAATCGCAGGGCTCAGTTTATACTGATCCAGAGTTGGGAAGTAAACACTCTGATCCATGCTGTAATCAATGAGAACATGTCCGTTTACCGGCCACTCCATTAATGTATCTTCCGAGAAGTTGATTTCCGGTCCTTTGTGCAGGGAGATCTGGGCGTTTACGCTGGTACTTTCTCCAATGTCAGAGGAGCTGGAAATATCAGCGGTATCGTTAATGTCAGCTGAATTGGTTAAGTCCACGGTATTGTCAAGACTTGCCATGTCTGTTGCGGATGAATTATCTGATTCGTTTATCAAAGACTCACTGTCTAGGATTCCGGTATCGGAAATTCCGTCCAGATCTGCTTCTACCATGTTAGTACCTGCTTCTGCAAGGGACGAATCATCAGTTGAGTTGGCTCCATCTGCTTTGGCAGTGTCATTTTCCTTGGTGCTTTCCAATGGAAGCACTTCCTGAATATGTTCTGGTTTGTTTGCAACCTGGTAAGCGGTCACTCCGAGAACTGCCATAACTGCAAGGAGAGCGCCGTTGAAAATAAATTTTGCTGTTCTGTTTTTCCTCATATTCTTTTCACCTCTACATACATTCTGTTCACAGCTGTTGTACCTGTCTGTATTTATAGGGTGTCCAGAAAATTGGAGGTTATTCATTAATTCATGAAAATGAGAAAATTTAAATTGGTGGCACTTATATAAGCGGCATGGTATAATAGGGGAAAACATGTGCGGTGCTGTGAAAAATAAATGATGTCGGCAGCTGTGGGAGCGCCATAGGCGCGGAACAGCTGACTTTCATATATGGTGATGTTGCCGACAGGCGACATGTCCGTTAAAAAATAATTTACAGGGGGTAACTTGTGGTGAAGATTACAGAGGAGCTTTTGCAGAAAGCTGATCAGATTCCGAATTTCTCAGATGGAGTCATTATGCCGGATGGGGATTACAGATTGATTGAGGAGAAGGGCCATCTTCAGACCATGATGGCGCTTTTGCCATATCCGGAGAAGGAGATTTGGAAGATGATCCCGGAGAATGATTCGGCACTGTTCTGGATGATCGAGAAGACAGGATGTGTGCTTACAGATTATAATTCAACTGTGGGTATGGTGATGACGCGGTCGCAGAAGGAGGTTTTTGATGCACTGGTTGCCCATGGGATTATTTCGCCGGAGTATTTTGATATTACCAGGCAGAGGCAGAAGATGCGGGATCAGGGCAAGCAGGGTAGCACTGTATCTGAAGAGAAAACAGAACAGGATTGTTGAGGTATATAAATTCGAAAACTGCTGTACCATTTAATGGACTTTGAAGAGGGGTTAAATGGATACAGCAGTTTTTTTGTTTCTGTTCACTGGCAGATTGCGGGAATGATTTTTCAAACAGGCTCTATCGAGACGTTGACTGCAGCGATAACAAAATTATTGTTCCATCTGCCGTCCAAGAAACCCGGCAGCAGTCTGCGCCAGAAGCTTTTCGCTGGTGCTTGGAATGTCTTTGTCGGTTCTTCCCATGAGGATGACACTGCCGATAGCATCTCCGGCGGCTATGATGGGCTGGATGACCTGGGATGTGGATGGAGCTGGCTGTTCATCCACCACAGGGACTTTGCCACGGTCTTTGGCACTAAGACATTTGGCTTCTCTGTCATTGATAACAGCTTCCAGCTGGCTGCTGATCAATTTTCCAATGAATTCCTTACTTCCCGGACCGGCAGCAGCTACTACCTGGTCGTGGTCGGTGATGCAGGAAAGCATGCCGGTGGAATGGGAGAGGGACTCGGCGTATTCTTTTGCAAAAAGGCTAAGCTCTCCGATTGGGGAGTATTTTTTCAGAATGATTTCACCTTCACGGTCGGTGAAAATTTCAAGTGGGGTACCTTCTTTGATTCGCAGGGTCCGACGGATTTCTTTTGGGATGACCACCCGGCCCAGATCATCTATTCTTCTTACGATTCCTGTGGCTTTCATTTATCTGTTCCTCCTGTACTTTATGATGCAATTGTGGGAAACAATTGACTTTTTTAAACACACTATAGAGCTTGTTTGTTTTGTGGGTTTCCATATTTTGTAGTGTATGGATAGTATGTGAAAATATGGGGGAATTATGCGCACGAGATGAGGTAATTTTTTTGCTCGTGACAATAAGAAGGTATCATATTCAACAGTTTTTGAAAGGCAATTAGGCGAGTATGATTGGTTTACATAACAAAAAACTTATGAGTTGCCGGCCAGGTTGTGAACGCTACTTCTTGTGCTTGTCACAAGAAGGTTCGTCTTTTTGTGCATCGCAAAGCGCATTACTGTGAATGGAGTGAGCAGTAACGAACGGTGTTACTGTTCACTGGTAGCATTCCGCGAGGCGTTTTTTGTGAACAAAGTTCACAGAAAACCCGAGAATTGCGGCGCGAAATCATGCGAATGCATGATTTCTGTGCATCGCGAAGCGCGTTACTGTGAACGGAGTGAACAGTAACACAGGGTTAGCCCCTGAACAGCAACAAGGCATTAATAAGAACTGAAAAACATAAAAAAACATCTTGATTTTCATGAATACTTATGATATGATACTGCTCAAAGAAAAGGGAGTAGCGGCCATGAAGAGATAAAAGGAAATCCATTTTTTCTGAATGGTGCATAAATGCGTCAGAACGGTAGATGAAACTACCCGCATTATGAGATAATCAGCGAGACTTTTATTTCAGGCATTATAACAGTGCCTGGGATAAAAGTCTTTTTTTTCCCTTTTTGAACGCTTTACAACTATTGTTAGTAAGAGAGATGGAGGAGAAAAATGAGTAAGCGAAATGGAAAAATGAAATATCTGGCAATCGGTGCTGCCGGGCTTATAGCGGCAGGGGGATTGGCTCTGGATACAACTTACCAGATTCAGGAGCAGGAACAGGCAGTACTCACAACCTTTGGAGTGCCAAAGGCAGTGAATGAAACGGGATTACATTTCAAAGTCCCTTTTGTACAGCAGGTGCAGAAGGTAAACACCACGATCCAGGGATTTCCAATCGGATACAGTATGGGGAACAATGAGGTGGTGGAAAATGAAGGAATCATGATCACTTCGGATTACAATTTTATTGATGTGGATTTCTTTGTAGAATATCGAATTTCAGAACCTGTAAAATACCTTTACACCTCTGAGCAGCCGGAAGAGATTTTAAAAAATATTGCGCAAAGCTGTATCCGAACTGTAATAGCAAGCTATAACGTGGATGAGGTTCTGACCACCGGAAAAGGAGAAATCCAGAGCAAGATCAAAGAGATGATTTTGAATCAGATGGAGGAACAGGATCTTGGAATTCAGTTGGTTAACATAACAATACAAGATTCCGAGCCGCCTACTGAAGAAGTGATGAAAGCATTTAAAGAGGTGGAAACTGCGAAACAGGGAAAAGAAACGGCGCTTAACAATGCTAATAAATACAGGAACGAAAAGCTTCCCGAAGCGCAGGCCCAGGCAGACCAGATTATTCAGGATGCGGAGGCACAAAAACAGGTGAGGATCAATGAGGCAGAAGCTGAGGTGGCAAGATTTAATGCAATGTATGAGGAATATGTGAAGAATCCGGAGACCACAAAAATGCGAATGTTCTATGAAACCATGGAAGATGTGTTGCCTGGTATGAAGATTGTGATCGACAACGGAAGTGGCGTGGAAAAGATATTGCCGCTGGATTCTTTTTCCGGAGACTGGAAAACAGAAGAAGATACAAGTGAAGAAACTAAGTGAAGTTAAGATAAGTATCTGATAGAAAGGATAAAAAATTATGAAAATGAAAAAAGCGGCACTTATAGCAGGCATTCTCGGAGCAGTAATAATCGGTTCTTCCATAACTATAACCCAACAAAATGAATACAAGCTGATCCGTCAGTTTGGTAAAGTTGACAGAGTGATCTGCGAACCGGGAATCAGCTTTAAAATTCCATTGATAGAAAGAACACAGTCTTTACCAAAGGAAACGTTGTTATATGATTTGGAAGCATCTGATGTGATTACCAAGGACAAGAAAACCATGATCAGTGACAGCTATGTTTTGTGGAGAATCACAGATCCCCTTAAATTTGCACAGACTCTGAACTCTTCTTTGGAAAACAGCGAGAGCCGAATTAATACGGCCGTATATAATGCCACAAAAAATGTGATCAGCAGTCTTTCCCAGGACAGAGTGATCACAAGCCGGGACGGAGAATTATCGGATATGGTGATGGAAGCCATTGGAGATAATATGGAACAATATGGAATAGAGCTGATTAAATTTGAAACAAAGCAGCTGGATCTGCCGGACGATAATAAGGCTGCTGTGTATGAGAGAATGATCTCAGAGCGTGATAATATTGCTGCTACATATAAAGCAGAAGGCGATTCAGAAGCAAAGGTAATCCAGAACAAGACGGATAAGGAAGTGACCATTCAGATTTCAGATGCGAAGAAGCAGGCTGAGATTTTGAAGGCAGAAGGGGAACAGGAATATATGAAAATTCTTTCCCAGGCTTATGGGGAAGATGAGAGAAGTGAATTTTATTCCTTCGTAAGAAGTCTTGAAGCACTGAAAGCTTCTATGCAAGGAGAAAACAAGACCGTTATTTTGTCATCGGATTCCCCGATTGCTCAGATTTTTGAGGGAAAATAATAAAAATTCTTGCATCTGCCGGTATTGACGTATATCATAAGGTACATAAGGAGTGACAAAAGATGGCGATAGTGAGAAAACACATATATTTTTCCGGGCAGGTGCAGGGCGTTGGATTTCGTTACCGTGCCAAAAATGCGGCGAGAGCCAATGATCTTACCGGCTGGGTGGACAATCTGTGGGATGGCAGAGTGGAAATGGAAGTCCAGGGAGAGCTTTCCGGAATTGAGCGTATGATTCAGGAAATCGAGATGGGAAGTTTCATCCGGATTGAGAATTATCAGATGGAAGACCTGCCTGTGGATGAAAGGGAGTGGAGCTTTTATTCGAAATAAAAAGGGATGCCAGGAGCAATGGGAATTTTGCTTCTGGTATTTTTTTGTGTAATAGGAATATTACGGAGTAATTTCCTATTACACAAAAAACGCTCCGCGAGCAAATAGCAAAGCGGATATTGAAAAAACAGGATTGACATTCAGAAACATGCCCCTTATAATTAGTTCGTGCACGAACAGTTCGAACCCGAACAGTTCGCACATGAACTATTTTGTATGGAAGTATATGAAAGAAGGGAAAGATGGAGAAAAAGAAGAAAACTGGTCCTGATGAGTGCTGCAGGGCGGAACGGCAAATAGGGTATGAGGTTCGTACTCTCAATCAGGTAATTGGGCGTCTGGTGAATTCGTATCAGTCCAAGGTGGATGAAAAAGCCGGAATTAACCGCATGCAGGGGTGGATCATTGGTTATCTGTACCGACATTCAGAAGAGGCTGTTTTCCAGAAAGACCTGGAAGCAGAATTTCAGATGGCGCGTTCTACTGCTTCAGGAATCCTTCAGGCAATGGAGAAGAAAGGGCTTATTACCAGAGAACCTATTCCAAGAGATGCCAGACTGAAGCGTCTGGTGCTTACAGAAAAGGGAATGGAATTTCAGATGGAAATTATGGAGAATTTTGACCGGATCCAGAAAGTATTGAAGTCTGACATTCCCCAGGAAAAACTGGAATGTTTCCTGGAAGTTCTGGACATGATCCGGGAAAATGCCCAAAGAGAGTGCTGTCTGCGGGATGAAAACTAACAAAAAAGAAAGGGGAGAACCTGATGATAAAGACATTACTTGCCCAGGTAAAGGAGTTTAAGAAGGCCTCCTTCCTCACACCGGTATTTATGATACTGGAGGTTGTGGTGGAGACAATGATTCCTCTTGTAATGGCAGATATGATCGACAACGGTGTGGAAGCCGGTAATATCAGTTATCTTTACAGAAAGGGTGCCATTATGGCGCTTCTTGCTGTTGCAGGACTTGTTACCGGTATTCTTGGGGGAAAATACGGAGCATACGCATCCTCCGGTTTTGCCCGTAATCTTCGTAAAGCAATGTATACTAACATTCAGACATTTTCATTTTCAAACATTGACAAGTTCAGTACTGCAAGTCTGATCACACGTCTGACTACAGACGTGACCAACCTGCAGAATGCATACCAGATGATCCTGCGTATGTGTACCCGTGCCCCGGCCAGTCTGATCTGTGCCATGGCGATGGCGTTTATGATCAATGCAAGAATTGCCAGCATTTACCTTATTGCCGTTATTTTTCTTGGATGTTTTCTCGTATTTATTATGAAAAAGGCGACTAAGTATTTCCGGGAAGTATTTGAGAAATATGACGATTTAAATGCCAGCGTGCAGGAGAATATCAGCGCAGTCCGCGTTGTGAAGGCTTATGTACGTGAAGAATATGAGACCACTAAGTTTCAGAAAGCCTGCAATAAAGTTTACGAAATGTTTGTAAGAGCTGAGAAACTGGTAGTTATGAATATGCCGGTTATGCAGTTTACAGTCTATGCATGTATTCTTGGAATCAGCTGGCTTGGTGCGAACATGATCGTTGGCGGCAGTCTGACTACAGGTGAATTGATGAGTCTTCTTACATATTGTATGAATATTCTTATGAGCCTTATGATGCTCTCCATGGTATTTGTTATGGTCACCATGAGCGCAGCAAGTGCAGAGCGTGTAACTGAGGTTATTAATGAAACAGCAGATCTTCATGATCCGCAGGATCCGGTTATGGAAGTTGCAGACGGAAGTATTGAATTTGATCATGTGGATTTCAGCTATAAGAAGGACAGTAAGGAGCCGGTGCTGAAGGATATCAATCTTTCTATCCGCGCAGGAGAAACTATTGGTATTATCGGTGGAACCGGAAGTGCCAAGTCCAGTCTGGTAAACCTGATCAGCCGTCTTTATGATGTAAGCTCCGGATCAGTGAAAGTTGGCGGCGTGGATGTGCGTGACTACCATATGGATAGTCTGCGTAACCAGGTAGCAGTTGTACTTCAGAAGAATGTGCTGTTTTCCGGTACCATTCTGGAGAATCTGCGCTGGGGAAATAAAGAGGCTTCGGAGAAAGAGTGCCGCAGAGCGTGTCAGCTTTCCTGTGCGGATGACTTCATTGAGAAAATGCCGGACAAATACAATACTTATATTGAGCAGGGCGGAACCAATGTTTCCGGCGGTCAGAAACAGCGTCTGTGTATCGCCAGAGCTCTTCTAAAAAAACCAAAAGTACTGATTCTGGATGATTCCACAAGTGCGGTAGATACTGCCACAGATGCACGTATCAGAAGAGCTTTTGCAGAAGAAATTCCGGATACTACCAAGCTGATCATTGCACAGCGTATTTCCAGTATTCAGAGTGCGGACAGGATCATTGTCATGGATGAGGGAAAAATCAGCGGATTTGGAACTCATGAGGAACTGATGAAAACCAATGCCATTTATCAGGAGGTTTATAATTCACAGATAAAGGGTGGTGGAGATTTTGATGAGAATAGAGGAGGTGAGCAGGCATGAGCAATGAAAGACCGATAAAGAAGCCAGGCCGCAGCGGGGCAGCCTTCCGTTCAGGCCCTATGGTAGAGAATCCGGGCAAGATGCTTGGAAGACTGATGGGGTATATTTTTAAGAACTACAGGATCCATATTATTGTAGTTGTGATCGGCATTGTGGTAAGTGTTCTTGCCAATGTGCAGGGAACCATGTTTATGAAGACTTTGATTGACCAGTATATCATGCCTATGCTTCAATCTGAGACTCCGGATTTCCATCCTCTTGCAATGGCAATTCTTCGTGTAGCCTGTTTTTATGCAATTGGGGTGGCGTGCACATATACGTACAACCGTCTGATGATCTATGTCAGTCAGGGCACCCTACGCAATCTTCGAAATGAGATGTTTGAGCGCATGGAAACACTTCCTGTTAAATATTTTGATACACATGCACATGGCGATATCATGTCTATCTACACCAATGATATTGATACACTGCGCCAGATGATCAGCCAGAGTATTCCACAGCTGATTTCCAGTGTGATTACCATTGTCAGTGTATTGGTAAGTATGATTATTTTGAATGTGCCTCTTACCATCGTGACTCTGGTCATGGTTGGAGTGATGCTGGTGGCAAGTAAAAATCTTGCAGGACTCAGCGGCAAGTATTTCATGGAGCAGCAGAAGAATCTTGGTATTGTAAATGGTTACATCGAGGAAATGATGGAAGGCCAGAAGGTTGTAAAGGTATTCTGCCATGAGGAAGAAAGCCTTGAGAAGTTTAATGAGCTGAATGACCAGCTGTTTGAGAGCGCGAATAATGCCAATAAATTTGCAAACGTGCTGATGCCTACCTGTGCACAGATTGGGAATATCAGCTATGTGCTGTGTGCCATTGTTGGCGGCGTGCTGGCAGTAAATGGTGTGGGTGGATTTACTCTTGGCGGCCTGGCAAGTTTTCTTACTTTTAACAAGAGCTTCAGCCAGCCGATCAACCAGGTAAGCCAGCAGTTTAACAGTATTGTTATGGCACTTGCCGGAGCGAAGCGTATCTTCGACCTTCTGGACGAGAAGCCGGAGGTAGATGACGGATATGTGACCCTGGTAAATGTGAAAGAAGAGAATGGTAAGCTGGTTGAGTCCGAGAAACGTACAGGACGCTGGGCATGGAAGCATTTTCACAAAGCCACTGGCAAAACAGATTATATCGAATTGAAAGGTGATATTGTTCTGGATGGCGTTGACTTCGGATATCGTGATGACAAGATCGTGCTTCACGATGTGAAGATGTATGCGAAGCCAGGACAGAAAATTGCATTTGTCGGCTCCACGGGTGCCGGTAAGACGACAATTACCAATCTTCTGAATCGTTTCTATGATATTCAGGATGGTAAGATCCGTTATGATGGCATCAATATAAATAAGATCAAAAAGGGTGATCTGAGACGTTCCATGGGTATCGTTCTTCAGGATACTAATCTGTTTACTGCTACCGTTATGGAGAATATCCGTTATGGAAAACTGGATGCCACAGATGAGGAAGTTATTGCAGCTGCCAGGCTGGCGAATGCGGATGGCTTTATCCGAAGACTGCCGGATGGTTATCATACTATGCTTCGCAATAATGGTGCTAATTTAAGCCAGGGACAGAGACAGCTGCTTGCAATTGCCAGGGCGGCAGTAGCAGATCCGCCGGTTCTGATCCTGGATGAGGCTACCAGCTCTATTGATACCCGTACAGAGAAGCTTGTACAGGATGGTATGGATAAGCTGATGGAAGGCAGAACTACATTTGCTATTGCACATAGATTATCCACAGTCAGAAACAGCGACTGTATTATGGTTCTGGAGCAGGGACGTGTTATTGAGAGAGGCTCTCATGATGAGTTAATTGCGCAGAAAGGTAAATATTATCAGCTGTATAATGGGTGATATGGGGTAAATAAGTAAGAGGTAACGTTTGGAAGGTTCAAGCGTTACCTCTTACTTTGGGTTTTGGAAGATTTAGAGCGTGTTTGAAAAAGGCTTTCTGCAAGAATTTTTCAAACAGGCTCTAGAGCGCGTTATTTTTCACTGGCAGTTTCTTTCTGCGGCAACTGGGCAAGAACGATAGCCCCGAACATTACCACACAACCGATGATTTCCCGGGTGCTTAATTTCTGTCCTAAGATAATCCAGCCGGCGAGGACAGAGATGCAGGATTCCAGACTGAGAATCAGGGAGGCTACGGTTGGGTTCATATTTTTCTGGCCCACGATCTGGAGGGTGTAGGCGACACCGCAGGACATAACGCCGGCATAGAGAGTAGCGCCCCAGGCACCACTGAATGAAGAAAGATTGGGATGCTCCAGAATTATGGCTGGGATAGCAGTGAGGATTCCGCAGACCAGAAACTGGATGCAAGACATTTTTACTCCATCTGTCTTTGGTGAAAAGTAGTCAATGACCAGAATGTGCAGGGAAAACAGGAAAGCACAGATCAGGACCAGAAAGTCTCCCTTTCCAATGGAAAAGCCGTCTGTGATGCAAAGCAGATAGAGACCAATCAGTGCCATTACAACCGCAACCCAGATAAAAGGACTGCATTTCTTTTTCATAAAAAGTCCAAGGATCGGGACGATGATAATGTAGCATGCAGTGAGAAAACCTGCTTTTCCAACGGAGGTGTACTGGATACCAAACTGTTGGAAGTTGGAAGCAAGACACAGGCAGATACCGCAGATTATGCCGCCGGCAATTAAGGTTTTGTTGCGGGAAAATGGATTTGAACCGCTGGATGCCATTGGCTGTCTGTCGGATTCTGTGAAATCAGCTGAATTGCTCTGTGGATTTATTTTATTGAGCAGTAAAATAACCGGGATCAGCACCAGAGAACCGATAATGTTTCTTGTGGCATTGAAAGTGAGAGGGCCGACAGCTTCACCGCCCTCACTTTGTGCTACAAAGGCGATTCCCCAGATCGTTGCTGTCAAAAGGAGAATCAGTGAATTTTTTAATGGTATTTGTTGTTTTTTCATAATGGATTATCCCCTCGTAAAATTTACAAAAATGCCCTCCTTTAACAGGAGGGGCATCATCGTTTAAATTATCTTTCCATCATGCTGATGGATTCAATTCCTACACTTCCACCTCGGACTACTTCGATGCGGCCGAATTCTTCTTTGATCAGTTTGACAACTGCATCATTTTTGGTCGCTGTCTGTACGAATTCCAGAAGCAGGCTGTCTTTACCGTAATCAATGACTCTGGCTTTGAAAGTCTCAGCAATCTGGAATAATTCAACTTTGTCCTCAGAAGAGCAGTTAAAAACCTTGATGTAAAGAATCTCTTTCATGCGGACGAACATATTGGTGAAATCAATAACTTTGATGACTTCTACCATTCGGTTCAGCTGTTTCTTGATCTGTTCGAACGTTTCATCGTCGCTTACAGTTCCGATGGTCATTCGGGAAACGGTAGGATCCTCTGTAGTACCAACGGTGAGGCTGTCCAGGTTATAGCTTTTGCCGGAGAAAAGTCCGGAAATCTTGGACAGAACACCTACCTGGTTTTCTACGTAGAGGGAAATCCATCTTTTTTTCATGCCTTTATCTGCCATTGGATAAACCTCCTGTTAATTAACAATCCATAATTAAATCTTCCAGTGTTCCGCCAGGCTTTACCATCGGATAAACCATTTCTTCAGGATCAATGATGAACTCGATCAGGGTCGGAACTTTGGTATTTTTCTTTGCTTCTTCAAAGGCTGCGGCAACCTCATTTTTATTGAAAACCCGGATCCCTTTGGCACCGTAGCTTTCTGCCAGCTTTACAAAATCCGGTGTATATTTCGGGTATTCCTCGCCATTTGTACGGCGGGAAAGGGCACCGGAGCGAAGATTGGTCATGCTGTAGCGTTTGCCATAGAAAAGCTTCTGCCACTGACGAACCATACCAAGATATTCGTTATTAAATACACAAAGAATCAGTGGGAGCTCTTCCAGAACAGCTGTGGCAAATTCCTGAATATTCATCTGCATTCCACCGTCGCCGGAAATAACGATAACCGGTTTGTCCGGATTACCGATCTTTGCTCCTACACCACCAGGAAAACCGTATCCCATGGTACCAAGGCCCCCGGACATAACAAGCTGCTTGCCTGGTGTGATCTCAGCATACTGGGAAACCAGCATCTGGTGTTGTCCGACATCCGTGACAATGATGGCTTCTTCAAACTGGCAGTTGATCTGGTTAATGATGTCAACCGGACTTAATCTGTCATTTGGACGCATTACAAGAGGATGTTCCTGCTTCCAGCTGTTTATCTCACTGTTCCATTTTTTGCTGGCATAGTCGGAAACGTATTCGGACATTTTTGCAAGGGCATCTTTTGCATCTGCAACGATTGGAATATCTACCTGGATGTTTCTGGAAATAGAGGCCGTGTCAATGTCAATATGGATAATCTGGGCATTAGGGGCAAATTCATGAAGCTTTCCTGTGATTCGGTCGTTAAAACGTGTTCCAATGGAAAAAAGTACGTCACAGTTGCTTACAGCCATATTGGCTGCATAGGCACCGTGCATGCCAAGGTTTCCGATAAAAAGCGGATGGTTGGTAGGGATTGCACCTCGTCCCATAATAGTAGTTACAACCGGAACACCGGTCTTTTCCACTACTTCCTGGAATACCTTATTGGCATGGGAAATATTGATTCCGCCGCCTGCCAGGAAGAGAGGCTTCTTTGCCTTGGAAAGTGTTTTGATCGCACGTTTCAGCTGTCCGATGTGGACACTGGTGTTTGGCTTGTAGCCGCGGATATTTACGCTCTTTGGATATTCTGCACTGCCCAGTTCAGCCATTACATCCTTGGGCAGGTCAATGAGAACCGGTCCAGGGCGTCCGGTACGTGCAATATAGAAGGCTTCCTTGATGATACGTCCAAGATCTTCACGGTTGCGTACAGTGACTCCATACTTGGTAATACTGCGGGTAATTCCTACAATATCAACTTCCTGGAATGCATCGTTTCCAATCAGATGACGTGCTACCTGACCGGTGAAGCACACCAGAGGAACGCTGTCGTAATTGGCTGTAGCAAGGCCTGTGACAAGGTTGGTAGCACCAGGACCGCTTGTTACAAGACATACGCCAACTTTTCCAGTGGTACGTGCGTAAGCATCGGCTGCGTGAACCAGTGCCTGCTCGTGACGTGGAAGGATTACGGTGACATCATCCTGTTTGTATAATTCATCGCTGATATCAATGGTACATGCTCCGGGATAACCGAAAACGTACTCAACACCTTCTTCTTTCAGTGCTTTTACCAGCAGCTTATTGCCTGATATCTGTTTCATTTAGTGAAGATACCTCCTTTTCGCCGGGGAAAAACCCCACAATATAATTATAAAAAAATCTCCCACAAGTTGTGACGCACATCTTGCAGAAAGCCTTTTTCAAACACGCTCTAGAGCAAACGATATTTAATCAATATTATAGCGTTAACGTGGAAAAGTGTCAATAAAGTTCACAGAAAACCAGAGAATTGCGGCGCGAAATCATGCAAAGCATGATTCTTTTGCATCGCGAAGCGTGTTACTGGTCACGGAGGGAACAGTAACACGTTGAATTAAAAGAGATGGGAAAAAGAAAGGGATAACTGGTCAAAAAGTGGATTTTGTGGTAAGATATGCAGAACAAAAGTGTACTGAGAAAGAAAGGAGGAGGTTGAAAATAGTGGAACTAAATAAGGAAAATATGAAAAAGATAAGGTGGCTGATCGCTTTTTCAGTGCTTCTGTATCTGGGAGTGCAGAATCTGGATGTGGTGCTGAAGTATGTGAAAATTGTGTGGGGACTTCTTCTGCCATTTGTGTTGGGTGGAGCTATGGCGTTTGTGCTGAATGTACCTATGGCATTTATTGAGCGGCATGTTTTTGGAAAAGCAAAGGAAAAAGAAGACAGGAGGGGACGTGCAGCAGCAAAATTTGCAAGACCGGTGAGCCTGATCTTTTCCATTGTTCTGGTGGTGCTGGCGATTCTCGTTGTAGTACTGATTGTGGCACCGGAGCTTGGAAGAACTCTGGTAAATGTTGTGAAAAAGGTGGAAGAAGATATTCCGTTAGTTCAGAAATGGCTGACAGATACCTTCCAGAGTGATTCTGAAATTGTGAAATGGGCATCTACCATAGAAATTGATCCGCAGAAAATTATTGATTCTATTGTGAGCGTTTTGAGAAGTGGGGCGGACAATCTGGTATCCTCCACTATTACCGTGACTATGGGACTGGTGAGCATGGCTATGAATTTTGCAATTGGTTTTGTGTTTTCCTGTTATGTGCTCCTTCAGAAAGAGAAGCTGGGCAGGCAGGTCCTGAAAGCAGCTTATGCGATCTTACCTGTGAAAACAGTGGAATATCTGGGACATGTTTGTACACTGGCAAGTAAGGTGTTTTCAAGCTTTATTACCGGGCAGTGCATAGAGGCGGTGATCCTGGGAAGCATGTTCTTTGTTTCCATGACGATCGGAAGATTTCCATATGCAATGCTGATCGGAGTGCTGATCAGTTTTACGGCGCTGATTCCTGTGTTTGGCGGAATTATTGGATGCTGGGTGGGATTTTTCCTGATTTTGATGGTAAGTCCTCTGAAAGCTTTGGCATTTCTTATATTGTTCTTGATCCTGCAGCAGATTGAGGGAAATCTGATCTATCCTCACGTAGTTGGAAACTCTGTGGGACTGCCGGCAATCTGGGTACTGGTTGCAGTGACTCTGGGCGGAAATCTTATGGGAATTGTGGGAATGCTGATTTTTATTCCGTTGGTGTCTGTAATTTATACATTGTTTAAGGAATGGGTGTCTGAGAGGCTGGAGCAGAAGAAGGTAAAAATCAGTTGAGAAAATTTTTAATGAGCGCTGGTTGCTAAATAAAATAAGCGCTGGAAAATAATTGGTTTACATAAAACAAAAAAGCTGCAAAAAAACATCTCCGGGAGGATTAAGAACTTCCGGAGATATTTTTTGCTTATTTTTATGAAGATCAGTCGTTGGTCTGTTTCTGACTTTCTACTTCTGCAAGCTTCATTGCACGAACTTTCAGCGGCAGACCGAACAGAGTGATGAATCCGTCTGCATCATGGTGATCGTACATATCACCTGTTGTGAAGGAAGCAAGAGATTCATTGTAAAGGCTGTATGGAGAAGTGGTTCCGGCTTTGATGATGTTGCCTTTATAAAGTTTGAATTTTACTTCACCAGTTACATATTTCTGTGTGGACTCTACGAATGCCTGGATTGCCTCACGAAGTGGTGTGAACCATTTTCCTTCGTAAACAACCTGAGCCAGCTGGCTGCCAAGTTTCTTCTTGGTTTCCAGAGTTTCACGATCAAGGATCAGCTCCTCAAGCTGTTCATGTGCTTCCATAAGGATTGTTCCACCAGGAGTCTCATAAACACCACGGGATTTCATACCTACAACACGGTTCTCAACGATATCGATAATGCCGATTCCGTTCTCGCCGCCAAGCTTGTTCAGTTCTGTGATGATCTCGGAAACTTTCATTGCCTTTCCATTTAAGGTCTTTGGAACACCTGCCTCAAATGTCATGGTGATTTCGGTCTCTTTATCCGGAGCTTTCTCAGGTGTTACGCTGAGTACTAACATATCATCATAGTTTGGAGCCTGCGCCGGATCCTCAAGCTCAAGTCCCTCATGGCTGATGTGCCACAGGTTACGGTCACGGCTGTAGCTGTGTTTTGCATCGAATGGAAGGTTGATACCATGAGCCTGGCAGAACGCGATCTCGTCTTCACGGGACTGCATGGTCCAAACGTCTGTCATACGCCATGGAGCAATGATCTTGATGTCTGGTGCAAGAGCTTTGATTCCAAGCTCAAAACGGATCTGGTCATTTCCTTTACCAGTTGCGCCGTGACAGATTGCAACAGCGTTCTCTTTTCTTGCGATCTCAACCAGTTTCTTGGCAATAGCAGGACGTGCCATGGAAGTACCAAGAAGATATTTGTGCTCATATACAGCACCTGCCTCAACACACGGCATAATATAGTTGTCGCAGAAGTCATCTACGATATCCTCAATATATAATTTGGAAGCTCCGGAAAGCTTTGCTCTTTCCTCAAGTCCGTCCAGCTCATTTCCCTGTCCGCAGTTAACGCAGCAGCAGACAACATCATAATCAAATGTTTCTTTCAGCCACGGAATCAATGCTGTGGTATCAAGTCCGCCTGAATATGCAAGTACAACTTTTTCTTTCATAATATTTACCTCTTTTCTTTTATCCCTCTGAAACAGATAGGGTTATAAAGCATATTAAATTTTGAATAAATATTCATCGTGATAACGGCTCTTACGTTCTGTACGTTATTCACAAAGAATAATATACAACAATACTCATAAATATGCAATAGTAAATTTGAAAAAAATTTATAAAAACTTTGCATAAAAATGCATCATATAATAGGTAAATACGCGTTGAAATGCACAAAAAAAGATAGATTGAATGGAAAATAAGGAAAAAATGACTATTGCATAATATGCAAAGAAGATGTATAATTCATTCATCATTGTTTATAAAGCACATGTTACTGTTCACTCCGTTCATAAAACGGACATTGTTGCCAGTGAACAGAGTAACAAGTATGAGTTCTAGAGCCTGTTTGAAAAAGCATGCTTTTGACACCATAATAATGGAGGACACTAAAATGATAAAAGCTGGAATTATTGGAGCAACCGGTTATGCGGGAAATGAAATTGTACGTCTCCTTCTGGGACATAAAAATGTGGAAGTAGCATGGTATGGATCCAGAAGCTACATTGATAAAAAATATGCAGGAATTTATCAGAACTTTTTTAAGCTGGTAGATGCAAAATGTATGGACGATAACATGGAAGCTCTGGCAGATGAGGTTGATGTGATTTTCACTGCAACACCGCAGGGGCTGTGTGCTTCTCTTGTAAATGAGGGAATCCTTTCCAGAGCGAAAGTAATTGATTTAAGTGCAGACTTCCGTATTAAAGATGTGAAGAAATATGAAAAATGGTACGGAATTGAGCACAAATCCCCTCAGTTTATTGATGAAGCTGTGTACGGATTATGTGAGATTAACCGTGAGGACATCAAAAAAGCCCGTCTGATCGCGAATCCGGGATGCTATCCAACTTGTTCTACACTTTCTATTTACCCATTGTTAAAGGCCGGAATGATTGATCCGAACACGATTATTATTGATGCTAAATCCGGAACGACGGGTGCTGGAAGAGGGGCTAAGGTTGATAATCTTTATTGTGAAGTAAATGAAAATATCAAGGCTTACGGTGTTGCCACACACAGACATACACCAGAGATCGAAGATCAGTTAGGATATGCCTGCGGACAGGAAGTGACCATTAATTTTACCCCGCATCTTGTTCCAATGAACAGAGGCATTCTGGTTACAGCATACGCTTCCCTGACAAAGGATGTGACCTACGAAGAAGTAAAAGCTGCTTATGATGCATGCTATGAGAATGAGACATTTGTGAGGGTTCTGGATAAGGATGTGTGTCCGCAGACAAAGTGGGTAGAGGGCAGTAATTACGTGGATGTGAATTTCAAGATCGATCCGAGAACCCACAGAATCATCATGATGGGAGCTATTGACAACCTGGTAAAAGGTGCTGCCGGACAGGCAGTTCAGAATATGAATCTGATGTTTGGGTTTGATGAAGCGGAAGGATTATTACAGGTTCCGATGTATCCGTAAAAGTGAAATTGGAGACAGGCTCCGGGCCTGATTTCAGGACTGAGTTACATTGAAAAATAAACATATAATTTGCCTGATCGGGCAAAGGAGGAGTATCAATATGGAAATAATTACAGGTGGTGTTACCGCAGCAAAGGGGTTTAAAGCAGCTGCGGCAGCAGCAGAAATTAAATACAAAGGCCGTACAGATATGGCCATGGTTTACAGTGAAGTTCCATGTGTTGCAGCTGGCACTTTTACAACAAATGTGGTGAAGGCAGCTCCGGTAAAATGGGATCAGAATGTGGTCTATAATCACCCATCTGCACAGGCTGTGATCTGCAACAGCGGTATTGCAAATGCATGTACCGGAGCAGAAGGATATGGCTATTGTAAGGCGACTGCTGATGCAGCTTCTGAGATACTTGGAATCCCTGCAGATAGCGTGCTGGTTGCATCTACAGGCGTGATTGGAATGCAGATTCCGATTGACAGAATTGTAAATGGTGTAAAGGCTATGGCTCCGAAGCTTGACGGTTCTTTAGAGGCCGGAACAGAGGCAGCCAAGGCTATCATGACTACAGATACCGTAAAAAAAGAGGTTGCTGTACAGATCGAAATTGGTGGAAAAACAGTAACAGTTGGCGGTATGTGCAAGGGATCCGGAATGATCCATCCTAATATGTGTACCATGCTTGGATTTGTCACAACAGATGTTGCAATTTCCAAAGATATGCTTCAAAAAGCACTAAGTGCAAATATTAAAGATACCTTTAATATGGTTTCTGTAGATGGCGATACTTCCACAAATGATACTGTTCTGCTCCTTGCAAACGGCATGGCAGGCAACCCGGAGATCACAGAAGAGGGTGCTGATTTTGATAAATTTATGGAGGCTTTGAATTATATTAATACCTGTTTGTCAAAGAAAATTGCAGGCGACGGAGAGGGTGCGACTGCATTGTTTGAAGTGAAAATCGTGGGCGCTAAGACAAAAGAAGATGCAGTTACGCTTAGCAAATCCGTAGTAACTTCTTCTCTTACAAAGGCTGCAATTTATGGTCACGATGCAAACTGGGGACGGATTTTGTGCGCTATGGGATACTCTGGAGTGCAGTTTGATCCGGAAAAAGTAGACCTGTATTTTGA
>OGYI01001154.1_pt1 | contig 27415 bp, 24 predicted proteins | sample 1576521 | NCBI WGS metagenome assembly OGYI01 (sample SAMEA3541484, study PRJEB24748) | human gut metagenome | biome: human gut; feature: human-associated habitat; material: faeces | place: China | collected 2012
CGATTCGCGGTACCAGAATATGATGACCGCTGGTACCGCGAACGGCTACTACTCAGCGATCCAGCTTTGCTGTACGATTTTGATCGAGAGCGCGCGAAATTCGCTTCCGGCAAGCAAAGAAAGCCGTACGCTCTAGTATATGCGTATACGACGAACATGAACGAGCCACATATCGTGGAGTCGATTAAAGCGTATGCGCGGACAAGAGGATTGGAGCTTGTGTCAATAGAGGGCTACCATTCTTGGTGCGACAAGAATGTCGTTTGCGATCCCGTGGATATGCTCGCCTGGTTTTCTTCGGCTTCGGCGGTGATTACTGATACGTTTCATGGAACCATTAGCTCGGTTATCACCCATGCACCGTTGGCTTTGTTCACTCGTCCTACAAATACGGTAAAACTTGGCAGCCTCGTGAACCAGCTCGGTCTCGAGGAGATCCTTGTGACGGAAGAACGTGACGTCGGCGAGGTTCTGAGCCATCCTTTCAGTTATGAAAGGGTAGAAGAAAAAATAAGCGCGCTACGAACGGAAGGTATGTCGTATCTGGATTCCCAACTCGACGCATGCGAGAGGTTGCTTCGATGATCGAAGCCATTTGCGAAGACCTGAAGCACCGTTGCACTGGATGCGAAGCGTGCAAGTTTGCTTGTCCATGCTCCTGTATTGAAATGGTTTTTGATGAGGAAGGTTTTGCTTTTCCGTCAATAGACGATTCCGCTTGCGTGTCATGCGAGACGTGCATCAGGGTCTGTCCGAACAACAGAGCACCTGAATGCGAAAGCCTGGCAGGTGCCTGGAGTTTCCAAGAGAACGGCGATTCGGCTATGCGGAGTTCGTCGGGAGGCGCGTTTCACGCCTTGGGTTTGAGCATGATCGAACAAGGTGGGGCGGTGTACGGCTTCGCTTTTGACGGCGTTTTTGTCGTCATGCGGCGTTCGGACAATGAAGCGGATCTCGATTGGCTTCGTGGATCCAAATACGTGCAAGGGTCGATTGGCGGATCCTATAGACAAATTGAACAAGATATAGCCCGTGGTATTCCGGTTGCGGTATGCGGTACGGCGTGCCAGATTGCCGGATTGCGTTCGTATTTGGGCGATTTGAGCAAAGAGGTTCTCCTGATCGATCTAGTGTGCCACGGAGTGCCTTCTCCGAAAATGTTCGAGAGGCATGTGAGTTATTTAGAGCACCGATACGAAGACGACTTGGTTGAGTTTGTCTTCAGGGACAAACGAAGAACGCATTGGTTGATGAGTAAGCATTTTCGATATCGTTTTGCGCGAGGCGGTGACATGGATGGGGGTTGGAGACTCGATCCGTATTACAACGCCTATCTGAAAGGTCTTACCATGAGGGAATGCTGCTATCGGTGCCCGTACTCGACTGCAGAGAGATGCTCCGATTTGACATTGTGTGATTTTTGGGGTGCCGAGAAGGTCCCTCGCACCGTTGATAGGCGCATCGGCGTTTCGGCTCTTATTGCGCATACAGAGAAAGGACGCAAATCCGCTGCGCGGTTGGCTGCATATGGGGTATTAAACGAAATAGAGGTCCATGAGGTTGTGAACGGCAATCCCAACCTTGAGCGCCCTACGAATCGTCCCGAAGCTCGCGACTGCGTGTATGCCGACATCTCTCGTATGGGATACGACTCGTGGGCGAAGCGGCAAGTGTCGTTGAAAGACCGTGTTCTTTCGAAAATTGTTGACCTGATTCCTCTTTGTGCGGTTGAGCCGTTGCAAAAACTTCGCGGGTGCGGGAGATTGAGGAGGAAGAGTGACTAGAAGCGTTCGACGTAAAAAAGCTCTATTTGTTGTTAACTCCCTGGCAGGAGGCGGGGCAGAGCGAGTCTGCGTATACTTAGCCTACATGATGTCTCAGGAAATCGATGTCGATATCGTGACGTTGTACGAAGATGCTTCGATTCCCGAGCTCGAAGGCGTGCATATTGAAGCGCTTGGTCTTGATCGAGATGCTGGAAAGCTATCCAAGTTTTCTCAACTAATCGCTGCGCGGAGCAGGTTCGATTCTTTCATCGTTCAACGTGAGAAAGAGGGCCGATACGACCTTGTCACGGCGCATTTGACTGCATCTCATCTTCTCGCATCTTTATCTTGTTTGGCAGACAGATGCTTGTATGTCCACCATTCGCTCCCTTCCGCTGTTCGGCAGTTGTATCCCAAGCCCCTTCTGCGCTATATCGAGCGAGTTTATAGTCGTTATCAATCGATATGCGTATCCGACGGTGTGAAGCGGCAAGTCATAGAGCAATTTGGAGCCGATCCTTCAAATATTACCACCATCTACAATGCTGTTCCTTACGAACGCATACGCGAAAAAATGCACGAAAGCATCCCTTTCGAAGGAAGATTCTTGCTCTGTGTCGGGAGGCTTACTCAAAGCAAGCGTTTTGATCGAATGTTGAACGCCTTTGCTGCGGGATCATTTCACCAAGCGTATAGCCTCGTTTTCCTCGGTGAAGGGCCTCTGAAAGACGATTTGATACGTCAGGCAGAATCTCTAGGAATAAGTGCTTTCGTTCATTTTCCGGGCTACGTGGAGAATCCCTATGCGTGGATGAGGCGATCGAGCGCTATGGTGATGACGTCGGATCGCGAGGCTCTTCCGACTGTTTTGATAGAGGGATTGATGGCCGGTGCGCGAGTTGTGAGTGCGGATTGCGATTTCGGCCCCCGCGAAATACTGACAGGGGGGCTCGCAGAGTATCTGGTACAGCCGGATTGCATAAACGGATATGTCGAGGCGATTGAACGTGCGCTTGGGTCTTACCCGTCGCTCGATGACGATTTTATAAAAAGATATGGTGCTGATGAAGTGATCCAACAGTATTTTATGCGGTACGAGGCTGCCATGGGTTCGGCTACGGAGGTTGAATGATGGAAGGAAAAAGCGTCGGCTCATGCCCTACGGCAGGAATAGTCACATTTCATAAGTCGCTCAGTTACGGAGGCTGCCTTCAAGCTTACGCTACGTACCTGCTTCTTCAGGGCTTTGGTTACGAGACTTTTTTTGTGGACTACGAGAACCCTTACGAGGCGCGTATGAAATCGAATGCCGTTTTTCGCTACGGCACTTTTAGGGAGCGGTTAGCTGCTTTCGTGAAGAAAAGCGTGTACCATCAGGAAGAGTTTCAGAAGCGGGCGTTCGAGAGTTTTCATCGGGCGCTTCCGGTGACACCTCGATCTTACGACAATGCCGCTGATATGGACGAAGTATCTGCGGATGTTTTGCTAGTTGCGTCTGATCAGGTTTGGAATCCGAAAATAACTGGCAGCATCGATCCTGCGTTTTTTCTAGATTTCGGCGTGGCTGAAAGAAGGTTATCGCTTGCTTCGAGCATGGGATCCTACAAGCTGTCGCAAGATGAGGCAGTGATTTGTGGGAAGCACTTGGAGCGCTTTCATTCTGTGAGCGTAAGGGAGGAATTTGCTCGAGAGCAAATTCAAGATCTATGCCACTGCGACGTGCATGTGGCTTTGGATCCTACATTGCAGATCGAAGCAGAGCGATGGCGCGAATACGAAACGGAGCCTAAACTTGACGTGTCGGACGGATTCATCCTTGTGTTCATGGTTAGTTCATCTCCGTCCCGATACGAGAAGATCTTGTCTGCTCTGCGAGCGCGATGGGGGATCCCTGTTGTTATGGTTCGCCTAAACTCGAAGAGAGTGGCGGGCGTTGATCATATCATTCCTGCTACGCCCTTCGAACTCTTGTGGCTTATCGACAACGCAACGTTTGTTCTGACGGATTCATTTCACGGGATAGCTTTCTGCTCTAACCTGGAAACTCCTTTTGCGGCATTGCCGAACATCAGCAACAACGTTCGTTTGGAGGAATTGCTAACGAGTATGGAGTTGGAAGATTGCATGATCGATGAGGCCGACTTGGGAACCCTTGCCCTGAACGGTGCTACTTTCGAAGGCGCGCGCGCCGTGTTGGATAAGCGCAGGTCGGAGGATGTTCGTTGGCTCGCAGCAGCTTTGGGAAAGGCGGACGGCAGTGCACAATGTTAATTGTGTAGAACGTGAAGCGTGCACGGGATGCGGTGCATGTGAGGTTGTCTGCCCTGTTCAGTGTATTGACATGATTGTTGATAGGGAGGGGTTTCTGTGCCCGACGGTCGATGAAACTCGCTGCGTCGGTTGTTCGAAATGCCTCCACTCATGTTCTGCTTATCGAAAGCCGTGTTTCAAGGCGCGAGGGAGATCCGTGCTTTTTCGCTCTCTCGAGGGTGGTTCGGAAATTAGTTCGTCAGGAGGAGCGGCTTTTGCGATTGCGATGCACGTGATCGAGCGCGGTGGGGCTGTTGTGGCTTGCTCTTTCGATGATCGAGGCGTTGCTCGTCATCGGGAATTTGAAACAATCGATGATCTTCGTGGGATGCAGGGTTCGAAATACGTGCAGAGCGATGCTCGGGAAGGCTATCGATTGTGCATATCGATGCTCGAAGACGATCGCGAAGTTTTGTTCGTGGGCACTCCCTGCCAGGTTGCGGCAGTCAAAAGGCTTTGCCCAGATAAGAATGGCCTTATCACATGTGATCTTATTTGCCACGGCGTTCCCAGCCCTGCATTTTGGGCGAAAGATTTGGAGTTTCAGAACTCACGTGGTTTCTTGGTTCCTCGGGAGGATGTGCAATTTCGCACCTCAGACAAACGGAGCAGAGCAAATTACGAACTATGCTGCAAAGGAGTGCGCGGCAAGCGCATACCTTACGAAAAGGATCCCTACTACTCTCTATTCGTAAAAAAAGCCTCGTTGCGTGAATCGTGCTATACATGCCCCTACGCTCAAGAGGAGCGCGTGGGAGATGTAACGATAGGGGATTGCGCGTCCCGGGATAAGTATCCCGATTTTCACCCATGCGAATCTGTCTCGACTGTTGTTGCCAATACAAGTGCTGGAGAAGCTGTTCTCGAATCGGTTCTTTCTAAGAAAGGCTCTGATTTTATTGATTTGGATTTTGTCTTAGAGGCGCGTCTCAACGAGAGGCTTCACAAGCCGTCGACGCGTCCTGGGTTGCGTGATTTCGTATATATCGATCTGAATACCCATGACTATCGAAGCTTTGCGGGGAAGTACTGTGAGCGTGTTACGATAAAGTGGAGATTGAAGCGCCTCGTCAAACTCCTTGTTCCTGTTGATGCGCGCGTGTTTTTGAAACGCAAGGCGAGGGGGCTTTCTAATCGTGGCTGAGACCGAAGACGGCAAAAAGGACGTAAAGAAGCTTGCTAAAAATACAGGCTTCCTATATCTGCTTTCGCTATCCTCTCAAATAGTAAACCTTGCCCTCATTCCCTTCGAAACGCGTGTGCTCGGATCTGAAGCATACGGCGTGATAGCTCTATCCGTCGCTATGTCCTCTATCATTACTATCGTTCTCGACTTCGGGCTTATTCTCTCTGCTACTGAGAGGGTGGTCAAGCTGGCCGGAAATGCAGCAAGCTTGGCGCGATTGCTGGGCAACGTCGCGTGTGCGAAGGCTTGTCTTGCGCTTGCGGTCGGTATGGTTATCGTTGTGCTGATTCTTTTCGTTCCTCCGTTTTCCGAATACCGCTCTCTGTTTCTTCTGTACTACCTTGCCTATGCGGTCAATGCCTTTCTTCCGGATTTCTTCTATCGGGGCCACGAGGATATGCGGATTATCACCGTGCGTACGGTGACGGTGAAGGTGTTTTCAGCGTTGCCTATTTTCTTCTTGTTGCGGGGCCCGTCTGACATGTGGGTAGTTCCCGCTTTGCTGCTCGCGGGCAACGCGGCCGCGGTTTTCTTCTCATATTGCGATATTCGTAAGCGCTATCGAGTAGAAGCTCTCACATTCGATGTGAAGGAGTCGTTCGGAATCCTTAGGGCGAGCTTCGGTTTTTTCGTCTCCCGCTTCTCTTCGGTGTTCTATCAATCGATGAACTCGGTTCTGCTTGGTTTTGTGTATCCCGGGCAGGCTGTGGTGGGTTTTTACGGCGCGGCAGAGAAATTCCTTTCTTACGCAAAGGTCGCGTCTTCTCCTGTAGCCGATAGTTTGTATCCGTATATGGTGCGTACGAAAAATTATCGACTCTGCATGAAGGTTCTTGCTCTGGCGATGCCTCTCATTCTGGTTGCTGCGACGTTTGCTTGGGTATACGCGGAGCCGATTTGCTTATTTGCGTTCGGGGAGGGGTATGAAGGGGCTGCAGTGATTCTGCGCTGCTTAATGCCGGCTATTGTCGTCATTTTCCCTACCTACGTCCTTTGCTTTCCCATGCTCGTGCCGATGGGGCTGTCTAGCTATGCGAATCGGTCAAATGTGATAGGCGCAATCGTTCAGGTTGTTCTCGTAGGAGGTCTTTTTGCAACGGGGGCGTTCGGCGCGGCCACCCTGTGCATAGCTGCAAGCATTTCTGAGGTGTCAGTTTTTTTGTATCGTTTCTGGGCTGTGTGGTCGCATCGAAAGCTTATGCACAATGACTCGCAATAAGGTGAGGCGAAAGAACTTACTCTGCTCTTTGACAGCTCATTGCCTCGATGGATTCGTGCGTTGTCGAAGCGCAGTAGTCTAGCAAGCAGGAGATCAGCCGTATGGCGTCGGGTTCGTGCATGCCGCTGTTCGCAAGCGCCAGGGTTAAAGAGGCTAGGCCGCTGAGCGTCGTGCGCACGTCGGTGAGTTCGTCGACGGCATCGGTTATAGTTTCGATGATCGGTGACTGTCGGAACATCTTAACCTCAAATCCGAATCTAAAGAAATAAATCTGTATATTCGGATATTCTAATCCAGAGCTGATGAAAAGGAAATAGCGCTTTTGATCCTCGGCTTTTCGACGCTGCGGTTTGCTGGTAGTCTGTCAGCAGCGAGGAGGAACAATGATGGCTTCCATTAGGTTTTTCAAGCTTTTCGATATGCTTGCGCGAATGGGGTATAAAAAGACCGATCTCAAAACAGAGATAGGGCTTTCGTCAACTACCATCGCCAAGCTCTCCAAGGGGGAGTCCGTTACCACGGACACCATCCTTCGCATTTGCGAGCGGTTCGACGTGCAGCCGGGCGACATCATGGAGTACGTCCCCGACGAGGACTGAGTGCCAAGCACGGGATGAAGCGGGTTTCGGATAAGGTTGACGAACGGTAGTTGCGCAAATAGGGCGGCGTGATCAAAGCATCATTCGTCTACCTCTGGCGTTCCCTTTGTGCGATGCGTCTGCGGTTACGGCCGCGCGGGATCCTTCGACTACGTTCCTGCGGCGCTCCGTCAGGATGACATGCAGCGCGACCTACGCGCTTGCGCTCAGGATGACGGAAAGGTGGGCGGATAAGACGTTGGCGCCGTTCCTTGTCTCGTCGTCGGCGGTTCAGCTTGTGTGGACGCAAAAGGGCGCCCATGACAGTGATCGGGCGGTTTCGGGGCGCTTCTCCGGCACCGCGCGTCCGCCTCCGCACGGTTTCGCTTGTCGATGCGCAGCAAAAACGTCGGTTTGGCACATCTCGACGAACTTCGGCCTCGTTTCCCGAAAAAGGCTGAAGCGAAACCCCAGGTCGTGTTCGGCGGCCTCCTGGGAATATGGCATCCGGGCGGGTCTGGCGTGCCAAACCGGCGATTTTGCTGCACACAGCCACTCCGAAATCGTGCGTCGGCCCGGCTCGACCGCGAACCCGCTCATCGGCTCGGCTCGTCCGCGCTTCCGTGCGCCCGGGCTTCGCTTCCGAGTCTGGTAGGGGAGGGCGGCTCTCGAACCAGCCCTCGAATTCAACAGCTTGCGGAAATTACCTGCACGTGAGCTTGTTTTTCGGCAACTTTGCTATAATGACTGATCGTGTGCATGTATTGCGCGTTTTCCATACCTGCGCACCAGTCGCTGAATATACAAGAAAACGAGGTTGAAATGAGCGAACTGCTTAACCAGCTGTGGACTCCCGAACTGCAAGCCGCGTTCACCGTGGTTGTGGTGCTGCTGGTCATCCTGTATGTGCTGTCCATCGTCTGGGTGGTGCGCGATGCGTACCTGCGCGGTTCCTACTGGTACGTGTGGGCTATCGTGGCGCTCGTCCCGTTGCTCGGCATCATCGCGTACTGCTTGCTGCGCCCGCCGCTGCTGCAGATCGACCGCGACGAGCAGGAGCTGGAGATCGCGCTGAAGCAGCGCGAGCTCATGAAGTACGGCGAGTGCGCGAACTGCGGCTACCCGGTGGAAGCCGACTTCGTGCTGTGCCCGAACTGCCACCAGCGGCTGAAGAACCTTTGCGGCACCTGCAACCATGCGCTCGACCCCACCTGGACCGTGTGCCCGTACTGCGCCACGCCCGTTGCCGGTGGTCCGCGCACGCGTCGTGCCCCGCAGCAGCGCGGCGCTCGAACGCAGCAGCCGCAGCAGGCGGCGACCCAGCAGCAGACGAGGCAGGCGCGCCCCGCTCAGTCCGAGCACGGCGTGCAGTAACCACTTCGCAATGCAATCGAAGCCGCCTCGCGAACAACGGGGCGGCTTCGTTGTTTTGTCGCAAAGGCGGGCGCAAGGCGCGCTCGCTGCGAACCGATCGTGCAGGCGCTTTGTGCGCGCCCGGCACAGGAAAGGAACTATCATGAACATCGTACTCCCCGACGGCTCGAACAAGGAGCTCGCCAAAGGCGCCACCGTCGCCGACGTGGCCGCCTCCATCGGCCCGGGCCTGGCGAAGGCCGCGCTCGCGGGCATCGTGAACGACCAGCCGGTCGACCTCTCCGCGCCCGTGGCCGAGGGCGACTCCGTAGCCATCGTCACCGCCAAGAGCGACGAGGGCCTGGAGCTCCTACGCCATTCCACGGCGCACGTAATGGCTGCCGCGCTCGTCGACCTCTACGGCGACGTGCAGTTCGGCGTGGGACCGGCCATCGAGGGCGGCTTCTATTACGACGTGAAGACGGGCCGCGCGCTCTCGCCCGACGACTTCGCCGCCATCGAGGCCCGCATGGCCGAGATCGTGAAGGCCGACGAAGCCTTCGAGCGCCGCGTGGTCACGCGCGCCGAGGCCGAGGAGATCTTCGCGAATCAGCCGTTCAAGCTTGAGCTCATCGCCGAGCTTCCCGAGGACGCCGTCATCACCACGTACACCATCGGCAAGTTCACCGACCTGTGCCGCGGCCCGCACCTGCCCTCTACCGGCAAGCTGGGCGCGTTCAAGTTGACCAAGCTGGCCGGCGCGTACTGGCGCGGCGATGCCGAGCGCGAGATGCTCACCCGCATCTACGGCACGGCGTTCTTCAAGCAGAAGGAGCTGGACGAGCACGTGCGCAACCTGGAGGAGGCCGAGAAGCGCGACCACCGCAAGCTGGGGCGCGAGCTGGGCATCTACGTCATGGACCCTCTGGCGGGCGCCGGTCTGCCGCTGTACCTCCCCAAGGGCGCGCGCATCATCCGCACCCTGCAGGAGTGGCTGCGCCGCGACCTTTACACGCGCGGCTACGAGGAGGTCATCACCCCGCACATCTACAACGCCGACGTGTGGAAGACCTCGGGCCATTACGGCTTCTACAAGGAGAACATGTACTTCTTCGAGATCAACGAGGGCGACGACGAGAACCCCCGCATGACCGAGTACGCCGTGAAGCCCATGAACTGCCCGGGCCACGTGATGCTCTACAAGAGCGAGCTGCATTCCTACCGTGACCTGCCGCTGCGCTACTTCGAGTTCGGCACGGTGTACCGCCACGAGATGAGTGGCGTCGTGCACGGCCTGCTGCGCGCGCGCGGCTTCACCCAGGACGACGCGCACGTGTTCTGCACGCGCGACCAGGTGGTGGACGAGGTGGTGGCCATCCTCGGGCTCGTGGACCATATCATGTCCACGTTCGGGTTCGAATACGAGGCCGAGATCTCCACGCGTCCCGAGAAGTCCATCGGCACCGACGACATGTGGGAGCATGCCACAAACGCGCTCAAGGAAGCATGCGAGCGCCACAGCCTGTCCTACGACATCAACGAGGGCGACGGCGCGTTCTACGGCCCGAAGATCGACATCAAGGTGAAGGACGCCATCGGGCGCACCTGGCAGTGCTCCACCGTGCAGGTGGACTTCAACATGCCCGAGCGCTTCGAACTGACCTACCGCACCGAGGACAACACCGAGGAGCGCCCCTGGATGCTCCATCGCGCCATCTTCGGCTCCATCGAGCGCTTCCTGGGGATTCTGATCGAGCACTATGCCGGTGCGCTGCCGCTGTGGCTGGCTCCCGTGCAGGTGGCCGTGCTGCCGCTGGCCGACCGTCACAACGAGGCCGCGGCCGAGCTGGCGAAGCAGCTGAAGGCCGCGGGCGGCCGCATCGAGGTGTACGACCAGAACGAGCCCATGCGCGTGAAGATCGCGAAGGCGCAAAGCCAGAAGATCCCGTACATGGTGGTGCTGGGCGACAAGGAGATCGAGAACGGCACGGTCAGCGTGCGCGAGCGCCACGAGGGCGACCTCGGCGCGTGGCCGGTCGAGCAGCTGGTGGAGAAGCTGCGCGAGGCCGCGCTGTAGACGCTTGCTCCCCATCCTCCGCGTGACAGCGACCTCGGCAGCGTGCCGGGGTCGCTTTCTTTTTCACGGTTGCGTACTATATCGGCTTCCGATATACTGACTATATCGGAAGCCGATATAGTTTTGGAACGGAGGGAACCGTGGAATCGATCGCGCTGACCGAGGCGGTGTTCTACATCCTGCTCTCGCTCGACGAGCCGCTGCACGGCTACGGCATCATGCAAAACGCCGAGCGCCTGAGCAACGGCCGCGTGCGCCTGGCGGCGGGCACCCTGTACGGCGCGCTCGACACGCTGCAGAAACGGCGCTGGATCGAGCCGGCGCCCGGCGCAGGGTCGGGGCGCAAGAAGGAGTACCGGTTGACGGGCGCCGGCCGCGATGCGGTGCGGGTCGAGCTCGACCGGCTGCGCGAGCTGGTGGGAAACGGCGAGGAGATCGTGGGGAGGTGGTCGGCATGAAGCGGGTCATGCACCGGCTGTTCTGGGCATGGGATTTCGACCGCGAGGAGGACTGGCTGAACGCCTGGGCCGCGCGCGGGCTGGCCCTCGTCGACGTATGCGGGATCCGCTACGTGTTCGAGGAGGGAGCGCCGGGGGAGTACGAGTACCGTCTGGAGCTGCTGGAGCATACGGCGGGCAGCTCCGAGGGCCGCTGTTATCTGGACTTCCTGCGCGATCTGGACATCGAGTGCGTCGGAACGTACGGCCGCTGGGCGTACCTGCGCCGCCCGCGCGATGGCGCGCCCTTCGACCTGTTCTCCGACATCGACTCCAAGATCGCGCATCTGCGCCGCATCGAGGTGCTGGTGCTGGCCGTGCTCCTCGTCCAGGTGACGACAGCGGCGAGCCTGCTGCATAGAGGCAGTTTCCTGCCGGAAATGCTGCCGATCGCCGTGCTGTGGGCGGCGATCATGATCCTCATGGCGTGCGGGTTCGTCCGCATCGCCCGCAAGCTTCGCCGGTTGAAGCGCGAGCGCGCCGTGCGCGAGTAACTACGCCCTAGGTTGTCATCCTGAGCGCAGCGCTGCAAGGCGCGGAGTCGAAGGATCCCATGCGGCGACAGCGGAAAGCGCCACGGCTGGCGCCGCATGGGATCCTTCGCGTCCCCGCTGCGCGGGGCCTCCCTGCGCTCGCTTCGCGTGCTCGGGAGCTTGACAGTCCGCTGGACTGTCAAATGCTGCGCTCGCTCAGGATGACGAAGGGGGCGCTGGTTCAGCCCAGCCAGAGGCGATAGATGGTGGGCGGGTCGTAGTCGGCCAAAGCTACGCAGAAGCGGGACGGGTCGATGTTCTCGTAGGCCGCCGGATCGCGGAACGTGTTCTCGTAGATGAGGGACGGTACGGTCCAACTGCGCGTTTCTCCGGGCTCGAGCACGTTCCAGCCATCGGGTAGGTGCTTTTCCACGAGGCCGCGGTCGGAGGATTCGCCGTACATTTCTTCGAACAGGTATTTGTCGCTGCCCATCCCATTTTCCAGCGTGTCGTTCGCTCCGTTGGCGTCCTCGCTCCATAGAACGAAACGGGGGAGCGTTTGGGCATGATCGCTTGTGTTCGTCATCGCGATATCGACGAGCAGTACCTTGCATGCGTGCTTGCGTGCCTCGGTGTAGCCCGTCGTCTCCGCATAATGAGGGTACCACTCCGCGAAAGCCTCCAGCGAGACCGTCTTGAGTCCCTGTGCGGCGAACTCGATGCCGCTGGAGTCGTAGAGGTACGATTCAGACGCGAGGCGTTGCTCGCGCTCCTCGTCGGACCAGGAGCTCCGTTCATCCTCGCTGACGCTGAACCATTTACCCCAGGTCAATCCATCGGTTTTGTAAGTTTGCCCGAAGGGGATGTCGACAATCCCTTCTGCGACGTATCGGCTGTTTCCGCTGGCTTCGATGGACGACGCGTAGCTCTCGTCTCCGACGGTCAGCTCGCGCGGCTCGCCGGGGGCGAACTGGAAGGCGAACCAGACGAACGCGCAGGTGGCCGCCCCGATGCAGGCGGCGCCGATCAGGGTCCGTGCGATTCTGCTGCGTGCTGCGCTCATAAGGCTCTCCTTCTTCGTGTTCTTCTGCATCCAACCTAGCACGACCCTCGGCGATGCGGCAATGATGAAGTTTTTCATCACCGGTTCTGCCGGCCGCGCCGGGCGGCTTGCGCTATGCTGGGACGATCCAAGCGGCAAAAGGGAAGGGGCGGCGATGGTTTCGTGGTTGACGGTGGCGGTGCTGGCGCTGACGTGCGTCGTGTACGCCGCGTTCTGCGCGGCGGTGGTGCGGGCGTTTTTCCGCACGCGCGTCAACCGCACGGCGTATCGGGCGGCGGGCGCGTGGGCTGCCTGCTTCGGCGTGACCCTTGTCGGATCGCTTATGGCGCTCGATACGCGGGGCGTCGATGCGGCCGCGACGTTCGCCGCCTGCGCGTGTCTCTTGTCGTTCCCGTCGTGCCTGCTGCTCGAGCGCCGCTGGCGCAACCGCGACATGGCCGCTGCCGTGGCTTATCTGCAGCTCCATCGGCCGGCTCCCCGACCTGCAACGCCGGCTGCCGCGCCGGGGTCGGAATGGGGCACCGGCCTCGACGCCACTTGCGCGCGCCTCGCGCGCTCCTACGACCTGACGCGCCGCGAGGAGGACGTGCTGCGCCTGCTCATGGAGGGCCGCACGTTCGCCGAGGCCGCCGACGAGTTGGTGGTGTCGCTCAACACGGTGAAGAGCCACGTGCGCCGCATCTACGCGAAGATGGGCGTCAACGGCAAAGCCGATTTGCTGGAAAAGGTGTCATCGGCCATCTAGCCCCAACTGGGGCGCGCGGGACGGCTGCGCTTGGTGTACCATACGTTGGACGAAACGGCGCGGCGACGGCGGGGAGGTGCGCGCATGGCGCAGAGGGAACTTGCGAGCTATCGGGATAAGCTCGCTCAGACGAACAGGGAGGCGAAGGCCACGGCGGCAGCGCTGGCCGTCATCGTGGCGGTGTGGCTCGTGGGCGGGTTCGGGCTCGCAGGCTTCGACGTCCAGCTGTTCGGCACGCCTTTGTGGATAATCGCGGGGTGCATGGGCACATGGGTCGCCGCGGTCATCGCCGCCATCGTGCTGGCGCGGTTCGTGTTCGCCGACTTCCCGCTGGACGACGAGGAGGGCCTCGATGGGTAACCTCGCCGCGCTCGTCCCCGTCGCGCTGTTCCTCGCGTTCGCCGTAGGGCTCAGCGTGGTCGTGCGCCACCGCACGCAGAGCGCGTCGGACGGCGGCGGCTTCGTGAAGGAGTACTTCATCGGCAACCGCGGCCTGGGCGGCTTCGTGCTGGCCATGACCACCATCGCCACGTACGGGTCGGTGAGCTCGTTCGTGGGCGGTCCGGGCCAGGCGTGGAGCATCGGCTTCGGCTGGGTGTACATGGCCGTGGTGCAGGTGACGGCGCTCGTTCTGCTGTACGGCATCGTGGGCAAGAAGATGGCGCTCATCGCGCGCAAGCTCGATGCGATCACGGTGGCCGACGTCATCCGGGCTCGCTACGGATCGAACGCGCTCGCGAACTTGTCGGCCGCCATCGTCGTCGTGTTCTTCGGCGCCACCATGATCGCGCAGTTCGTGGGCGGTGCGAAGCTGTTCGAGGCCGTGACCGGCTACTCCTACGTGTTCGGCCTCGTGCTCTTCGGCGTTGCCGTGATCCTGTTCACCACCATCGGCGGCTTCCGCGGCGTGGCGCTGACCGATGCGCTCTGCGGCATCGCCATGCTCGTGGGCATCGTGGTCCTGGCCGCGGGCATCCTGGACGCCGGCGGCGGCTACGAGGCCATCATGGGCTCGATCGCGCAGAATCACCCCGAGATGCTGGAGCCCACGTCCGGCGGCAACATGCCGCCGTCGCTGTACCTTACCCAGTGGCTACTCGTGGGCGTGTTCACGTTCGTCCTGCCGCAGTCGGTGGTGCGCACGATGGGGTACAAGGACGTGAAATCGCTCCACCGCGCCATGATCGTGGGCACCGTCATCATCGGCGCCATGATGATCGGCGTCACGGCGCTCGGCGTGTTGGCCGCCGGCGTGCTCACCGAGGATCTGGCGGCCTACGGCGGCAGCGTGGACAACATCATCCCGCTGGCCATCTCGCGGACGTTGCCGCCGGTGCTGGCGGGCATCGCCATCATAGGGCCGGTGGCCGCCTCCATCTCCACCGTGTCCTCGCTGCTTATCTCGTCATCCTCGGCGCTGGTCAAGGACGTGTGGATGCATTACGCCGAAGCGCGCGGCCGCCGCATGGGGGAGCGTGCGCTGTCCGTGTCGAGCCAGGCGGTTACGCTGGGGCTGGGCGCGGTGGTGTTCGTGCTGGCCGTCGTGCCGCCCGACGTCATATGGAAGATCAACATGTTCGCCTTCGGCGGCCTTGAGACGGCGTTTTTCTGGGTGATGGTGTGCGGCCTGTTCTGGAGGCGGGCGAACCGGACGGGTGCGCTGTGGTCGATGGCGGGCGGTACGCTGGCGTATTGCGCAACGATGGCGCTCGGCTTCAAAGTGGCCGATCTGCATCAGATCGTCATAGGCATCGTCGTGGCTGGCGTGTGCATGGTCGCAGGCTCGCTGGCCGGCAAGCAGGCGCCGGCCAGCCGCATGGAGGTGTTCTTCCCTGATTGCGACAGCGGCGCGGAGGCTGCGAACGGGTCCTCGGCCCGCCGCGCGGGCTAGCGCCGCCGGCCGTCGCGTTCGTCGGGGTGCTCGTCGCGACGTTGTCGCGCGTCCTCGAACATCTGCCTGACGTCGTCTTCGCTCAGTCCCATCCGCTCTGCCGCACGACCCATCTCGTCCATGCGCCGACGGTACTCGCGCACAACGCGCTCGGCCATGCGACGCCGCCGCTCTTCGCGATGCTGCAGAGCCTGCGCCAGCAGCGGGTCGTCTCCGTCGGGACGGGCATCGGGTGCCAGCTCGCGACGCGCTATCTCCTGCGCGGCCAGGTCGAGCGCCTCGTCGATGGCGCGCTTGCGGGCCGAGCGACGTTGCAGCAGCGCCGCTTGCTCCTCCCAGGACTCGCCGTCTCGGCCGCGCTCCTCGCGCCGTGCCGCCAGCCGCTCGAGCGCCTCCTTGCGTGCCAGCATGCGCTCCAGCTCCCAGTGCTCGCGCAGGATGTCGCCGATGTCGCGCGGGTTGCGGCTGATCTCCTTCACGGCCTCGATGGGCTTCGCGTCGGCCACGCGATAAGTGAGCATGCCCATCAGCGGCATGAGGAACACGGTGATGGCTCCGGCGGCCACCAGCACGCTGGCCGTCTCCTGCGACATGGCGTTTGCGCTCACGGCTACCGAGGTCACCGCCACGATGATGGGCAGCGCCGTGGTGCAGTACAGGGCGATGGTCAAGCGGTTGTGCGTGGAGATGCTGCGCGTGTCCTTGCCGGTGGCGAGTGCGACGAATATGGGCACGGTGCGGATGAGCAGGAGCAGCACGATGAACCCGACCAGCACCACAGGCTGTTGGAACACGGCCATGAGGTCGATCTTCGCGCCCGAGGCGACGAAGAACACGGGAATGAGGAAGCCGTACGCCACGCCGTCCAGCTTATGCTCCAGCGCGTGATCGCCCTCGGGAATGATGTAGCGCAGCACGAACCCGGCGGCGAACGCGCCCAGCACGATGTCGAGGTCGAACGCCGCGGAGAGCGCCACCAGCCCCACCAGCAGCAGCACGGTGACGCGCATCATGGTCTGGGAGGTGCCTTCCGCGTTCTCGGTGAGGAAGTTGAACAGCTTGTGCCCGGCCTTCTTCGCCTTCGCGGGAACGACGGCCGCCACCACGCACAAGGCGACGAACGCGAGCAGGATGAGAACGGTCTTCCATTCCGCGCGCGTGGACAAGAGCAGCGCCATGGCCAGCACCGGGCCCAGCTCGCCCCAGGTGCCGTAAGCGAGGACGGATTCGCCCACCTGCGTTCCCATGAGCCCGCGCTCCTTCAGGATGGGCATGAGCGTGCCCAACGCCGTCGTGGTCAACGCGATGGCGATGGCAACCGACTCGAGCTCGTTGGAAAACAGGCCGCTGGCGAAATGCACGAAGAGGAACGCCAGGACGATGGATACGCACCAGGTTGCCAGCCCGCGCTTGCCCTGGCTCCCGGTGAGGCTCTTCGGATTGATCTCGTAGCCGGCTAGCAGGAACAAAAACGCCAGGCCGAGGTCGGACAGCAGCCCTACCGCGTCGGTGAGCACGATGGCGCCCGTCATGTTCGGCCCCAGCAACGCTCCGGCGATGAGCAGGAACACCGTCTCGGGAACCAGCTTGTTGGGGATGAGTTTGGCGACGATCGGGCAGGCTGCCGCGACGAGCGCGATGATGGCGAGCGAAACGAGGTCGACGGTCATAGGTTGCCTTTCGTGCATGTTTGGCATAGGTGCAGGTAAACGTTGCTATTGTACACCCTCGGCTCCGCGCTGATCGTGGTATGCTAACGGACACGCAAAGCGCATCGGTTCGCTCGTCCGTTGAAAGGAACGCCCATGATCGTGACCACTACCCCCTCCGTCGAAGGCTACCGCATCACCGGCTACTACGGCATCGTGTTCGGCGAGGTTATCACCGGCATCAACTTCCTGCGCGATTTCGGCGCGGGCATCCGCAACATCGTGGGCGGCCGCAGCGAGGGCTACGAGCAGGAGCTCCTGCAGACCCGCAACGAGGCTCTGCAGGAGCTGGAGCAGCGTGCGGCCTCCATGGGCGCGCACGCCGTGGTGGGCGTGGACATCGACTACGAGGTGCTCGGCCAGGGCAACATGCTCATGGTGACGGCGTCCGGCACCGCCGTCACGCTCGAGCAGGCCTAGGCGCCCGATTCGGGAGCCTCCAAGGCTGACGCAGGGGCGGGAGCTCCGCTTGCCGCCCTCGCCTCCGCCGGCAAGCCGCGCTTGAGCACGCGGCTCGTGAGCGCCGCGATGACGAGCGCAGCCGCGACCGTGCCCAGCGCCACCGGCACCAGGTCGCCCCGAAGCGCGTCGAACAGGCCTCCGTACACCAGCTGCCCCACCGGCTGCGCGCAGTTCGCCAAGGACATGGCCAGCGCGATCACCTTCCCCACCAGGTGCGCGGGCGTTTCCAGCTGGATGAACGAGATGCCTTGGATGCTGAACATGGTGGCGCAGGCCATGCAGACGAACAGGCTTGCCACCAGCACCCCGTAGGCGACGAGCGGGTCCAACGGAGCGCCCAGCACCACGGCGATGGGCAGAAGCGCAACGGCCGCCACGAACAGGAACACGGGCGCTTGGCGCAAGGTCAAGCGCTTCGCCAGCGCGCCCACCAGAATGCCGCCGGTCAGGCCGCCAAGCGCGAGCGCGCCTTCCGCGAAGCCCATGAACTGGTTCGGCAGCCCGAGTATCTGCGTCACCGTGACCGGCGCGCCGATGATGATGAACGCCGACAGCGTCAGGTTGATGCCCGCCACCAGCAGGATGGTCTTGAGGATGACCGGCCGCTCGCCGCGCAGGAAGGCGAAGCTCTCGGCGATGTCGCCCGCCACCATGCGCAGGACGCCCTGGCTGCGCTCGGCGCGCTGGAAGGGGATGCGCACCACGCACGCGATGAGCACGGCCGACACGGCGAAGGCCGCTCCCGCCACCGCCACCACCGGCTCGATGCCGAACAGCCCGAACACGAGCCCGCCTATCACGGGGCCCACCAAACCCGACAGCGCGCTGATCTGGCTCACGATGGCCGTGGCGCGCACGATGCCCTCGCGCGGCGCCACGAAGGGAACCGCCGCCTGCACCGTGGGCTGGTACACGCTCTGCGCGGCGTACAGCACGATGAGTGCGCAAATGCACAGGCCCACGAGGTCCACGGTGCCGTCGAGCGCGAGGAACGCCGCACACGTGAGCGCCAGCAGCGTGTCGAGCGCGGCCATGATGCGCCGCTTGTTCACGCGGTCGGCCGCCACGCCCCCGATGGGCGTGAGCACGAGGTACGGCAGCCACGCAGCTGCCGACACCGCCCCCATGAGCGCCGCGGAGCCCGTCACGTTCAACACGTAGAGCGGCAGCGCGAACCGCAGCACCGCGTCGCCGAACAGCGAGGCTATCTGCACGATCACGATCGAGACGAACGACCGGTTCAAGAGCTTGTCCACGGGTTCTTCCTTTCTTTTTTCATACCTTCGGTTGGTATGTATCTTGGTTAAAAAAGATGCTGCGTCGAGGCAGCGATCCAACGATGACGAGAAACGCGCGGCAGCGTACCACGGTATGCAGCGGCGCGCAGCGGCCGCGGGGAGCCCTCTCCATTCTTCACCTGCTTTTTCAGTACAAATGTTTCACGTGAAACATCGAGCAGCGGACGAGGTGCAACCGCAGTCGGGCGACGAGGCGCTACCCCAGCAGAGACGCACGACGCAACCGTAGCCGAAAAAAACAGAGCACCGCAACCACCACGGGCGATCCAGCACTCAAACAATCATGCGCGCTCCCCTTTCTCCTGCAGATTGCGCTCGTAGCCGTCGCGGAACTCCTCGAGCATGCCGGCGATGCGGCCGGGCTGCACGTCGAGGCCCATGAGGTGCAGCAGCTCCACGTAGTAGCCCATGCGGCGGCGCATCTGCTCGGCGTCGGTCAGGCGGAACGCGGGGCTCACCCACAGGTTCGCCAGCATGAGGATGACCTCGGCCATCTCCTGCGGATACTCCGTGCGTATGGTGCCGTCGGCCATGCCCTCGCGGATGATGGGCTCCACGAACTGCGGAGCCACCTCGTCGATGATCGACTGGTACTGCATGCCCAAAAAGCGGCTGTTGCGCACCGGGTCGGGCGCGATGGCCACCTCGGCGCTCAGGGGCAGCTGCGGGCCCTCCATCGAGGCCTCGAACAGCGCCTGCATCTTCTCGAGGCCGGTCATGCGCGGATCGTCGCGGATCTCCACCAGCAGCCGCATGAGCGGCTCGCTCTCGCGATCGATAGCGGCGTTGAGGATGTCCTCCTTCGATTTGAAGTGGTGGTACACCGCCCCCTTCGTCACGTCGAGCTGATCAACGATGTCTTGGATGGTGGTGCGCTCGAAGCCCTTCTCGCGGAACAGGCACATGGCTGCATCGAGGATGCGATCCACCGTCTCCTCAGGGTACTTGTTGCGCGCCATGAACATCTCCTTTTCGATAGAGCGAACGGATACTTTATATGCAGCATCCGAGCGAAACCCGCGCTGCATCGCTCCCTTCGTGCCGAAAACCGATGCGTCGTTTTTCTAAAACATACCGACGGTATGTATCTTACGACACTGGAGCCTAGGGAGCAAGGGCGAACTTCGCAGCGATGTGAGATACTGGGAGGCGGCTTTGGACAGGCGGCGAAGAAAGGCAGGGGGCGTGACGGCAAAGCGAAGCGAACGGAAGCGTCAGTGGGGTGCGAAGGCGTTTACCATCGTGCTGTTCATGGCGGCCGGCGCCGCGGGCGGCTACCTCATCGGGTACGCCATGAGCGGCGGCGCGGACGACCCGCTCGACACCGTCGCCTGGCTCGTCGCGGCCGTCGTGCTCTTGGTCGTTGCCTGCATTTTGCAGGTCGTCGTCCACGAGGCGGGGCACCTGGTGCTCGGGCTGGCGACCGGCTACCGGTTCCGCTCGTTTCGCGTGGGCAGCCTCATGCTCGTCGAGCAGGACGGACGGCTTCGCTTCAGGCGATTCTCCTTGCAGGGAACGGGCGGGCAGTGCCTCATGGGGCCGCCCGACCTCGTGGACGGGCGCATCCCCTACCGGCTCTACAACCTGGGCGGCGTGCTGGCGAATACTCTGGTCGCCCTGGTAGCGGCAGCCCTCGCCTTCACGCTGCCACAGAGGCTCGCGGCGATCTTCTTCGCGTTCCTCGCCCTCGTGGGCCTTGCGTTCGCGCTGGCAAACGGCCTTCCGCTCACCGTCGGGGGCGTGAACAACGACGGCAAGAACCTGCGCTCGGCAGGCGAATCGCCGGAAGCGCTGCGGGCGTTCTGGACCATCCTCAAGGTAGGCGAGGCCCAGGCGGACGACCTGCGCGTGAAGGACATGCCCGCCGCCTGGTTCGTCGTGCCAGCCGATGCCGAGCGCCTGCGCAACCCCCTCATCGCGTCCGTGGCGGTGCTCGCCTGCAACCGGCTGCTGGACGAGGGCCGCGCCTCCGACGCAGCAGACGCCATTCGCGACCTGCTGGAACGCGAGACCGGCATGCTCGGCCTGCATCGCTCGCTGTTGAAGGTGGACCTCGCGTACTGCGAGCTCATGGGCGAGAACCGCGCAGAGGAAGTCGAGCGCGTCCTCGACGCCGACGCCCGCAAGTTCATGAAGGCCATGAGCAGCTTCCCCTCCGTGCTGCGCACGCGCTACGCTCAAGCGCTCCTCGTCAACTGCGACGAGGAAGCGGCGCGGCGCATTCGCGAGAAGTTCGACCGCGCAGCGGCGCGCTACCCCTACCCGAGCGAGATCGAGGGCGAGCGCGAGCTGATGGACGCGGCCGACGCCCGCTTTCGCGAGCGAGCCGCGCACGCAACCGACGTAACCGAGGAAGGAGCGCAACGATGACTGCGCACGAATGGCTGGACGCCTACCTGCTGGGCATGCCCGGCGCGACGACGGACTACAAGGTGGAATGGGAGTGGCAGCGCTATCAGGTGGGCGGCAAGATGTTCGCCGCCACCATGCAGCCGGGCCCGCAGTACCATGAGTACGCCGGCCGCCGCCTCGTGTCGCTCAAGTGCGACCCCGCCTGGGCCGAGCAGCTGCGCGCCGAGCATCCCGACGACATCCTCCCCGGCTTCTACGCCGACAAGCGCCATTGGATCTCCATCGACCTCGACGGCGACGTGCCCGAAGACCTGCTGCGCGAGCTATGCGACCACTCCTACAACCTCGTGTTCGCCAAGCTGACGAAGAAGATGCAGCGAGAGATAGCTGAAGGGCAGTCCTAGTCCGGCAGCGCCAGCTCCACGACCAGCACGTTTCCGTCTAGGTGCGCGGATAGGCGCATGCCCATGGCGGCGGCGAGGCTGGCGGACACGGCCAGGCCGAGGCCGCTCCCAACCTCGCTGCGGGCGGCATCGACCCGATAGAAACGCTCGAACAGGCGCTCGGGATCGAGGGCGGCAGGGTCGGGCACCTCGTTCGCGAACGCCACGCAGGCTCCGCGCTGCTCCACCGCAAGCGGCCCCGAACCGTGGCGCAGAGCGTTCGCCACGAGGTTCTCGAAGATGCGGGCGAGGGCCTCGGCGTCGGCTTCCACGGAAAGCCTCTCGTCCTCGAAGTCCACGCGCGGCTCCCACCCGCGCCGCTCGAACGCGGGGAACTGCCCCACCAGCACATCGACCAGCGCCGGCAGCACGGCCACAGGAGCGAGGTCGAGCGCGAGGTCGGGGTCGTTAGCCTGCGCGTAGGCGAACAGCTGGTCAAGGAGCGCGCCCATGTCGTCGAGCCGCGCCTCGGCGGCGGCCAGCCGGCGGACGCGCCCGGCCTCGTCGCCCTCGTCCTGCGCGAGGCGCAGGTACCCCTTCGCACCCATGAGCGGCGTGCGGATGTCGTGCGAGAGGCTGGACAGGTCGCGCTGGAACTCCTGCTGGCGGCGCTGCCCCTCGAGCCGCTCCCACCCAAGCCCTTGTACACCTGCTCCAGCTGGGCGTTCACCGCCTCGGCCAGCTCGGCGAACGCCCGCCCGGGCAACTCCACCGTCATGCGCACGTTGCTGCGCACATCGCGCCCGCGCAGGAAGCGCGCCATGCGGCATAGCTCCCGACGGAAGAGGAGCGTTGTCGTGCCCGCCCCGACGGCCAAGCACGCGAACCCCACCAGCACATACATCATCCGCACGCCCTCCTTGCCCTACACGTCCCTGCGTCGGCACGCCGTGAGCGACAGCGCCGCGCACGCGGCTGCGATCGCTCCGAACACGATAAGCGCCTGCGCCGCCGCGGGAAGCCCGGCCACGGCGGACGCGCCCGCCTCGAACAGGCCCGTGCCTCCCGCCGCCAGCCGCTGCTGCACGGACAACGGCAGCCATTGCACCGCATCGCCCACCAGCGGCATGGCCGGCGCGAGCACCGCGGCCGCCCCCAGCACCATCGATTCGAGGAAGCCCGTGGGCACGAGCGCCGCGAACACGACGCCGACCGTCTTGCTGCGCGTCGCCCACGCGATGAGCGCGCCGAGGAACGCGTAAGCCGTCAGAACGAGCCACGACAGCACCGCCCAGCTCCCATACTCGCCCACCGTCTCCGTACGCTCGTAAGAGAACCCGAGGACCGCGTACACCGCATCCGACAGGAGCATGCCTGCCAACAGGAAAACCCCGCACAAGACCGCAATCAGCACGAGCTTCTCCGCGAAGTACGCCCGGCGGTCGCCGCGCCCCGCGAGCACGTTCTTCGCGAACCCCGTGTCGAAGTCGGACGAGGCCAACAGCGCCGCCAGCACCGCGAGGATCAGCCCGAGGAATCCCACCATGAACGTGTTGCCGTACGAGTAGGTGCGACTGCTGATGACCTTCTCGTTGAGCGCCTGCACCTCCTCGGCGTCGAGGCCGGCGCCGTTGGGCGACGTGATGGTGACAGTCGCGCCGCTCTGGCGCGCCTCCTCCTGCGCCTGCTCGTTCACCATCTGGGCGAACTCGGGCGTGGTGGCAAACCAGACGAGCCCGGCCGCCCCCACCACCACGAGCGCGAGGAAAGCCAGGCCCACCCACAGCATCTTGCCGTGCACCAGCCTATAGACATCGGATTTCAACAGGTTAAACATGGCGCGCACCGCCTTCCTCGTCCGACACGGCGCGCGCAGCCACCTGCGTGCCGCCTTCCATGAGCTCCACGAAGTAGTCCTCGATATCCCGGCGCACCGGACTCAGCTCCAGCACCGTCTGGTCGGCGTCATGGAGAAAGCGCGACACGGCCGTCGTGTCGTAGTCGCCCGCAACGGAGAGGGACCCGTCGGGCAATGCGCTCAACCTAACCTGGGGAAACGCCTCCTCCACCAGCGCGAGCGTGCGAGCCGGGTCGGTGGTGCGCACGCGCAGGCTGTCGCCGCACTCGGCCTGCATCTGCACGGCGGTCATCTCGCGCACCATACGGCCTTCGGCGATGACGCCGAAGCGCGTGGCCACGCGGTCGAGCTGGTCCAGCACGTGCGAGCTGATGACCACGGTCACGCCGAGCGTCTGGTTCAGCCGCACGATGAGGTTCCGCATGGCGCGCGTGCCCTCGGGGTCCAGGCCGTTGAACGGCTCGTCGAGCAGCAGCAGGTCGGGCGAGCCCACGAGCGCGAGCGCCAAGCCCAGCCGCTGTTTCATGCCGAGCGAGAAGCCCTTGGCCTTCTTCCCGCCCACGCCCTCGAGGCCCACGAGCGCAAGCGCCTCGCGGCAGCGCGCCGATGCGTCGACCACGCCCAAGGCCAGGGCCTTCGCCATGAGGTTCTCGTAGGCCGTCAAGTTGGGGACGATGCCCGGTGCCTCGATGAGCGCGCCCACGCGCGACATTCCCGCGGACGGCGCGGCTTCGCCGCGGACGTCGGCGCCGGCGCGCCCGCCGAACAGCTCGATCTCACCCTCGGTGGGCGCGACCAGCCCGCACACCATCTTCATGACGGTGGACTTCCCCGCCCCGTTCTTTCCGACGAACCCGTAGATGTCCCCCTGCGCCACGTGCAGGTCGAGCCGGTCGACAGCGCGCTTGCCGCGGTAGGACTTCGTGAGCCCCCGCGTCTCAACGACGTTCATGAACGCCCCTTTCCCTTCGCCTTCTCAACATGCTTCCAGCTTACGGAACAGGGTTTCAGGAAGGATGAACCAACCTTTAAGAAAGCTTGAAGATGCGGGACGCTCCTTTCCGCGCAGGTCACGCGCCCTCGTCGATTGCTAGCTTGAAGCCGAGGCCCCAGACGGTGCGGAGGTAGCCGTCGGTGCCACTGGGCTTCAGCTTGCTGCGAATGTTGGACACGTGCACGCTGACCGTGCTGTCCTCGACGGCGTAGGGTTCGCCCCACGCCAGTTCGAACAACTCCTGCTTGGTATAGACCTTCTTCGGGTGAGCCGCCAGCAGCTCCACAATGTTGAACTCTGTGCGCGTGAGCGGCACGTCTACGCCACCCGCCGTCAGGGTACGGGCGGCGCGGTCAATCTCCCATGCACCCACGCGCAGCACGTCACCATCGGGTCGCGGCGCTTCGACACACGCACGGTGGCGCAGTTGCACCTCGATCCGCGCAAGCAGTTCATCCAGGTCGAACGGCTTCGCCAGGTAGTCGTCCGCGCCGAGTTTCAGCAGGTCAATCTTGTCCGCAGGAGTCGTGCGAGCGGAGGTGATAATAAGAGGGGTGGCCGCACCTGCGGCACGGATGAGCTTCACAATCTCTTCGCCCGGCAGCCCCGGCAACATGAGGTCGCACAGCACCACGTCGAACGCTTCACCCTGCGCCTGCACCCCCTCCAGCACGAGCCGCGCCTCGGTGCCCGAAAACGCCGACGTACACGCATAGCCCGCCCGCTCCAAATGCGTGGCAACAATACCGCTGATGTGCGCATCGTCTTCCACGATAAGCACGCTCGCTCTGCTTGTCCGCTCGCCCATGTTCCACCTTCTCGCCCTCTCGTGCATTCGCCGTCCTCGACGGCATTGTAACCGACCGGCCTGTCGCACGCATTCGGCAGGCGCAGCTCCGCCACAGGGGAATTGCCGCGCAAGCCTCCGGTGGCAAAGAAGCTATACTGAGGAATGACCACCACACCCCTCTTGCTGAGGAGCTGTCCATGAGTATGCGAATCAAAAGCGGAAAGCCGTCAACCCGAGCACCGCACCTTGCACGCTGTCTGCTTGCGCTGCTCATCACGCTACTGCTCGTTCCTACCGTACCGTCTGACCAGGCTTGGGCGGACGAGCCAAGCGCAATCGACACCCTCGTTCAGCACGGGCAACGTATGGCCAGCGTCTATCAGGCTGCCATCGATGCCGGGGAAGACCCCGCCTACGCGCTGTCGGGCGTGGCGCAGGAAGCCCGCGACAGCAACGAAACTGGTATCGCAACGTTATCGAACGCCATCCTGCCGTCTGAATACTACTTGACGAATGCAGGCGCCGTCACCGACGTCAAGTTTCAGAACCCATGGGGCTCGTGCTGGTCATTTGCAGGCGTGGCGGCACTCGAGAGTTCCTATCTGAAAGCAAGCGGCGCAGCAACGGGCGGCGGCGAAACCTCGGACCCGCTCCTGAGCGGCTTGACGCGTTCCCCCGATTTATCCGAGCATACTCTCGCTTGGTTCAACCACGAAGCACAAACCGAGCAGTCGGCCGGGTCACAAGCGGGCGAAGGAACGTTCTACAACGAAGGCAAAAACACGAAGGGCAAACAGGTTTTGGGAGGCATGCCCTACCAGGTTGAATCGGCTTGGGTTGCGTGGCAATGTCTTCTGGATGAAAACACGGCACCCTACACGTACTATGACGAGAACGGGTTCCACACGCAGGACGGGTCATGGTGGGCGATGGATTTTAATCATCCCGTTGAACCCGCCGCAGGCGACATGAGTGACACCCGCAACAAGGATTGGTCACTTGATCCCTCGTTGCGCACCGCCGAAGATACCGGCATCCGCGTCAGCGAAACCATCGAGTTGCCAAGCCCCGCCACCACCGACCAAGACGAAGACACCGGAACAAAAACCTATAGGGGATACAACGGCGCAGCCACCGAAGCCATCAAGCAGACGCTCATGGATACCGGAGCCGTAAGCATTACTTACCTATCCGACAATTCCATGCCCAAGGAATCGGGCGAAAGATTTAACAGTGATTATTTCTCGTACGACGAGTGGTGCCAGTACAACAACAGTCTCGAACCCACAATCGACCACTCAGTGACCATCGTGGGCTGGGACGACGACTACTCCGCGGCAAACTTTACCGGCACGATAGGCGGTAGCCCCAGCGAAGGCGACCCCACGTACGGAGCCTACCCCAACAACGGCAACGGCGCTTGGCTCGTAAAGAACAGTTGGGGCTCCGATTCGTTCTGCGACGACCGTGGATATACCCGCGATGACCTGCTAAGATGGGGTATCCCTGACGAGAATGGTTACTCCGGTTTCTTCTGGTTGTCGTACTACGATCACACCATCGACAATCCCGTCGCATACCGCATAGCGAGCGCCGAGCAAACCTATGACAACAACTATCAGTACGACTATTTAGGCGTGGCACAACAACCCGTCACGCCCACCATGTTTGGCGACATCGCAGTGGCAAACGTATTCACAGCCGATAGCCCTGAAGTGTTGAAAGCGGTTTCGGCTTGGACATTTTCGCAAAACGCTACCGTGCACACCAAGGTGTACCTTCTGGACGATAACGCGACAAGCCCAACGGAAGGAAAACTCGTTGCGAAACAGAACCAAGCGTTCCCCTTCGCTGGCTTCCACACTATACCGCTTGATACGCCCATACAATTGAACAAGGGACAGCGCTTCGCGGTGGTCGAGAGCATACCGACCACCGACACCGATCCCGTCACCGGCGAACCTGTGCAAGCAGGCTATCTCAATCTGGAATCCGCGTACAACACCATCCTCACGCAATCGTATGAAACAAGCTCACGAGCGATCGCCAACGATGGCGAGAGCTACTGCACCCTGGACGGCGGCGAAACATGGGATACCGTCTCCGACGTAAACGAAGACCTAGCGGAAGCTTCCGGCGGCGAAGCCGATATCATCTACGGCAGCGCCCTCATCAAGGCGTTCACTAACGAAGCTCCTCCGGCAACACTCGACATCCAGCAGGGCACCTCCACGGTCCCGCTTATCGCGAAAACCTACGACGGACAAGCTCTGACCGTTCGCGATGTAATAGCGAACGCCGCCTACGGCTCCCAACCTGCCGACGAGGCCGATCTATCGTTCAGCTACGTCTCGCACACCGGCGCCCGCGCTGTACCCCAACCGACAGCCGGCCTGCCCGCCAACGCGGGC
>OGYI01001157.1_pt1 | contig 27387 bp, 18 predicted proteins | sample 1576521 | NCBI WGS metagenome assembly OGYI01 (sample SAMEA3541484, study PRJEB24748) | human gut metagenome | biome: human gut; feature: human-associated habitat; material: faeces | place: China | collected 2012
GAAACCAAGATGGCATGTCAAGGAAGCTATTCATTATACAGTAGATTGGGCAAAAAATTATTTTGAAGGACAGAACATTTCTGAATGTATGGACAGGCAGATAGAGGAATTTTTAAATGGAGGAAAGAACCATGTTTGAGAATAAAACAGAAAAACAGGCGAAAGAAGAAATTTTAGGTCTTGTTAAAGAATATTGTGAAACATTTCATAATATAAAGAAAGAATTTAAAGAAGGGGACAGAATTTCTTATGCTTCCAGAGTCTATGATAGCGCAGAGATGATAAATTTAGTAGACAGCTCTTTGGAATTCTGGTTAACATCCGGCCGTTATACGGATAAATTTGAAAAACAACTGGGCGAATATTTGGGAGTAAGGTATTGTTCTTTAGTAAACTCGGGTTCTTCAGCAAACTTAAATGCGTTTATGGCATTGACATCACCGCTTTTAGGTGATAGGAAAATTGAACGTGGCGATGAGGTTATTACTGTAGCAGCGGGATTTCCAACAACTGTAACTCCAATTATTCAGTATGGAGCGGTCCCTGTATTTGTTGATGTGACAATTCCTCAATATAATATCGATGTCAATGCACTTGAAGAAGCGTATTCGGCTAAAACAAAAGCAGTTATGATTGCTCATACATTGGGAAATCCATTTGATTTGAAAGCAGTCAAGGAATTTTGCGATAAATATAATCTCTGGCTGATCGAAGATAACTGTGATGCTTTGGGTTCACGGTATACAATTAATGGAGAGGAAAAGTTCACGGGGACTATAGGTGATATCGGTACTTCCAGTTTCTATCCACCACATCATATGACCATGGGTGAAGGAGGAGCTGTTTATACAAATAATCCATTATTAAATAAATGTATTCGTTCTTTCCGTGATTGGGGACGTGACTGTGTATGTGCATCTGGCCAGGACAATCTTTGTGGTCATCGTTTTGATAGACAGTATGGTGAATTGCCATTAGGCTATGACCATAAATATGTATATTCTCATTTTGGATATAATCTTAAAGCAACAGATATGCAGGCAGCTATTGGATGCGCGCAGTTAGAAAAGTTTCCATCTTTTGTAGAACGTCGTCGTCATAATTTTGAACGATTAATAAAAGCTTTAGCTGGTATTGAAGATAAACTGATTTTGCCAGTAGCCTGTCCGGACTCAAATCCAAGCTGGTTTGGATTTTTGCTTACATGTAGAGAGGGAGTGGACCGAAATGAAGTAGTCCGATATGTAGAAGATCATGGTGTTCAGACGCGGATGCTTTTTGCTGGAAATTTGATTAAACATCCATGTTTTGATGAAATGAGAAAAACAGGTGAAGGTTATAGAGTGGTCGGAAACTTAGAGAACACAGATCGGCTTATGAAGGATACATTCTGGGTTGGGGTATATCCAGGAATGACAGATGAAATGATTGATTATATGGCAGCAACAATAATCGCAGCGGTTAATGAATAGGGATAATTAGTATTATTTTTGTTTGGGATAAAAAGGGAGATTACATATGAAACAGAGATTGGCAGATTATATAGCAGATTTTCTAGTATCAAAAGGAATTGAAGATTGTTTTATGATTACGGGTGGTGGCGCAATGCATTTAAATGATGCATTAGGTCATAAAGAAGGATTGAATTGTATTTATAGCCATCATGAGCAGGCAAGTGCGATTTCAGCAGAAGCTTATGCGAGGGTGGATAATAAGATAGCAGCTTTATGTGTGACGACCGGTCCAGGAGGAACAAATGCTCTTACAGGCGTTGTTGGAGGATGGTTGGATTCGGTACCAATGTTGGTTATTTCTGGACAGGTACGTTATGATACATCTGCGCGTTATATGGAACAATTTACGGATGGTTTACCGCTCAGAGCCGTAGGTGATCAGGAGTTTGATATTACTAAAGCGGCTGGATGTATGTGTAAATATGCGACAATGATTGAAGATCCGATGCAAATTAGATATGCTTTGGAAAAAGCGTATTATATGGCTATGGAAGGCAGAAAGGGACCAGCATGGATTGATGTACCGGTTAATTTTCAAGGGTGTTATATTGAAACAGAAAAATTGGAAGGTTTCGATCCGGAGGAGGAGAGATTAGGTAATTGTAATGAGTTATCTGAAGAGCTCATTTGTGATATTATTGATAAAATTAGACATGCTGAAAGACCTGTTTTATATGCAGGAAATGGTATTAGATTATCTGGTGGCTATAATGAATTCAGGAAAGCGGTTGAATTATTAGGTATACCTGTTGTGACTTGTTGGGATTCAATAGATGCTATAGAGTCAGAAAATCCATTATATGTTGGTCGAGGAGGGATTATGGGAGATCGTCCTGGAAATTTTGCTGTACAGAATTCGGACTTGGTGCTGGCTGTTGGCAATCGTTTGTCAATCAGACAGGTAGGCTATAATTGGAAAACATGGGCTCGGGAAGCTTATGTTATCATGGTTGACATAGATCCGGCAGAATTAAAGAAGACTACATTACATGTTGAAATGCCTATATGTGCAGATGCAAAGAAATTTTTCGAAAAGCTTGTAATTAAACTGACGAGTAATGAAAAAATATTATTTAAAAATGAAAAATGGTTACAAATATGTGCAAACTGGAAAGCAAAATATCCAGTTACGCAGCCTAAACATTGGGAAGAAGACGGTATGTATGCAAATGTGTATGCGTTTGTTAATTATTTAAGCAGTCAGTTACCGAAAGGGAATATGACAGTTGTTTCTAATGGTAGTGCGTGTGTTGTCGGAAGTCATAATTATGAAATAAAAAAAGATGCAAGATTTTTAATCAATAGCGCAATTGCAAGTATGGGCTATGGATTGCCGGCCGCAATTGGGGCATGTGTTGCCATTGGCAAAAAAAATACAATTTGTCTGGAGGGAGATGGAAGCATTATGATGAACCTCCAAGAGCTACAGACAATAATAACAAATAAATTGCCGATAAAAGTTTTCCTGATTAATAACGAAGGATATCATTCCATTCGCCAAACGCAAAATAACTTATTTAAGGATCATTCAAAAGTTGGTATTGGACCAGAAAGTGGCGATTTGAGTTTTCCATCTTATGAGCGAATCGCGAAAGCGTTCGGCTATCCTTACTATTCTGCTCACAGCAATGTTGAAATGAAACAGATCGTTGATAGTGTGTTAAAAGAAACAGGCCCTGTTTTTTGCGAAATATTTGTATCACCAGAGCAGAATTTTGAACCAAAGAGTTCAACGAAACGACTTGAAGACGGTAGCTTATTTAGTCCACCATTGGAAGATTTAGCGCCATTTCTTCCAAAAGAAGAATTAGAGGAAAACATGATTATTCCTTGTATATCATAGAAAGAGGAAAACATGAAACGAATTGTAATTACAGGACCAACAGGGGCTATTGGGATTGCGATTATACAGCGGATGATCAAAGAAAATATTGAAGTGTTGGCAATTTGTAATCCAACATCAAACCGGATTGACCGTATTCCCAAAAGCCCGTTGGTGACTATAAAAAAATGTGATTTAAATGATATAAAAAAATTCTCTGTAGATAATAAAGAATCATATGACGTTTTTTACCATTTAGGATGGAATGGTACTATAGGTATTGCGCGTAATGATTTGTTCATGCAAAATGCAAATATAAAAAATGCAATAGATGCAGTTGATTTGGCAAATAGGTTAGGGTGTCACACATTTATTGGTGTAGGTTCGCAAGCAGAATATGGGCCGACAGAGGAGATTTTGAAGCCAGATACAAAGACGTTTCCAGATACGGGATATGGCATGGGAAAATTGTGTGCTGGCATGATGACACGGCTTAGATGCGAACAATTAGGTATGAAGCATATTTGGATTAGAGTTTTGAGCATTTATGGTCCCTATGATGGTTGGGGTTCTATGATAATGTCAACGATATGCGATTTCATGTCTGGAATATCACCAAAAACAACGAAGGGTGAGCAACTTTGGGATTATTTATACAGTAAAGATGCTGCTGAGGCATTTTATCTTGCAGGCCAACGTGGGAAAAATAGTGCTGTCTATTGTTTGGGAAGTGGTGAAGCAAAACCATTGAAGGATTACATATGCACAATTCAAAAAGTTGTTAATCCGAATATAGATGTAGAGTTTGGAGCAATAGAATATTCACCAAAACAGGTTATGTATTTATGTGCAGATATTTCGGCATTAAATCAAGATTTGGACTTTAAACCAGAAACGGATTTTGAAGATGGTATTCGAGAAACCTGGCTATGGTGTAAAAATAATAAGGTGGAGAAATAGGATGAAAACAATCAGTGTTATGATTCCTTGTTATAATGAGGAAGAAAATGTAGTACCAATCAGCGAGGCCGTTGTGGAGATTTTTCAAAAAGACTTACCTGAATATGACTATGAAATTGTATTTATTGATAATTGCTCTACTGATCATACGAGAGATTTATTGAGATTAATATGTAGCAAAAATCCTAAAATTAAGGCTATTTTGAATGTTGCCAATTTTGGACAATTTAATTCTCCATATTATGGTTTGTGCCAAACGACAGGAGATTGCACCCTTTCTTTGTGTTGCGATTTTCAAGATCCTGTTGAATTAATTCCTGTATTTGTGAAGGAATGGGAAAAGGGATATAAAATTGTAAGTGGAATCAAAACATCCAGTAAGGAAAATGGAATTATCTATTTTTTACGTAGTATATATTATAAAATGATAAAAAAGATGTCTTCAGTTGAAATGATAGAACATTTTACAGGATTTGGCTTATATGACAAGACGTTTATTAAATTGTTAAAAGAATTGGATGATCCTATTCCGTTTATACGAGGGGTGGTCGCGGAATATGGATACAGGCGGAAAGATATTGAATATGAACAACCAAAACGGCGAGCAGGTAAAACTCATAATAATTGGTATAGTTTATATGATGCAGCAATGTTAAGCTTTACTTCATATACAAAGGTAGGATTGAGAATTGCTACATTTGGTGGAATGATTGGAGCAGTATTGAGTTTAATAGTAGCAATTGTATACCTAGTTATGAAACTTATGTGGTGGAATACATTCCCGGCAGGTATGACACCAGTAATTTTAGGTGTATTTGGGTTAGGTTCTATACAGCTTGTATTTATTGGCCTGCTGGGCGAGTACATAATGAATATTAATACGAGAGTTATGCATAAGCCTCTTGTGGTTGAAGAAGAACGAATTAATTTTGATATTTAAATAATTAGAAAGATACGTTGCGGAGGAAAAGTATGTCAAGATTTAGTAAATATGAGAAAATATTATATATACTTGCAGTGGTAGTTTCTTTGGCAACTATTGTCTGTATAATAAGAGATTTTGATGAGATTAAAACTTATTATAAATATAAAAAAAGTGCAATCATTCAGGAAGAGGAGAAAAAAGCGTATATAAACACTTTATTTGATGGAAATGGTACTGAAAAAAATCCATATACAATTAATAATGTGAACCAATTAAAGAGTTTAAAATTGTTAATTGAAAGTGGAAACAACTGTGCGGGATTATATTTTAACCAAATGGCAGATATAGATTTACAAACAGAAGAAACATGGTGGCCAATTGGAAATGATTCTGTGCCGTTTTGTGGAACATATGATGGCGGTGGTCATGTTATTTCTAATTTGCGGTTGACAGAGGATGATACTTCTTTTTTTGGAAATTTAGGAGGAAGAATAAAGAATTTAGGTGTACAAAATGTATACTTTGAAGCAAGCAATAGTGCGGTCTTTGCAAACTCTGTTCAAAAGAATGCTACGTTTATTAACTGCTATATTACAAAGGTTAATGTTACAAATTCGGTCTTTGCAAATGGCTTGTTTGCAAATGATTTTTCTGGAGGAATACTTTTAAATTGCATTAGTGATGGACGGTTACCATTTGTAACATATGCAAATGAAAGTGGTACATCTATTTATAATTGTACAGGAAATATTGAGCTATATGATGCAAATCAAGTTTTGAATGTTAATAAAGATAATAATAGTGTGTTTAAAGATTTTTATGAAACATGTAATTTTGAACAGGTGAACAATGCATTGTGTACATTAACGAAGTATAATATTACTGGGAATTATAATAAGTTGGAGATTACTGAACGAGGAATTCTGCAATTCTCAGAAGAAACAGTTTTGGTAATAAATGATCAACACATGGTACTTTTTTGGAAATACATAAGAAATATTTTAATTTATCTTATATTTTTTATAATTTTGATTGTATGTTGTTGTGCTTTTTCAAGAAAATTTCATTGGAATTTGAAAAAGTGTATTGTGTATACATTATTGAGTGCCTGTGCGTTGCTGGTGTTCGGATACGGTTATTTGTCAGAAGGCACTTCTTTTATGGCATTGTTATATGATGGAATATCAGATGGTAGATTAAAAGTTTTTACTGATTTTTTTGATTGCCTTCGACCTGGCTTTAATCCTTATGCCGGCGGTGATAATGGTATAAGTACGATTTATCCGCCATTGATTACCCTCTTGTTTGCAATACTAGGGAAATTTATTCCCAAAAGTGAATTATTTAGTTCTATTGCGGCGAGAGATAGCCAGATGGGAAGTGTTTTGTTTGTTCTTTGCATTGTCGTAACAACAATTTTATTCTATGAAGTGATTTTTAAGTTTAAGAAAGGCAATAAAACAGAAAAGGTTTTCTTTAGTTTGTTGTTATTAACAACTTATCCAATGATTCATTGTGTTGAAAGAGGCAATGTTACTATTTTATGTGCAATATGTATTGTTGTTTTTTTATTTTACTACAGAGCGGAGACATATGGAAAAAGACAAATTGCCTTGATTTCATTGGCGATTGCTGTAGGAATAAAAATATATCCGGCAGTGTTGGGAGTTTTATTGTTACGAGAGAAAAGATACAAAGACACATTAAATTGTATAGCATATGGAATTACATTGAATATTGTGCCCTCACTTTGTTTTACTACAGGATTGTCATCAGTTGTATATATGGTAATTAATGCAACAACGATGATTTCCAATAATTCTGTTATTGGTGGAAAAATTGATTTGCCGCATTTGATACAGATGCCAGGAGAAATGTTTGGTGTAAAATATGATTTGACAGGCTATTTGACTATTATAAGTGTATTTATTTTGTTGATTGCGATAGTTGTAGTTTTGTTTAGTAAAATGGAAGATTGGAAGATATATTCTGTTATCATATTAAGCCTTATTGTTTTGGAATCATTTTCGCCATTCTATTATTTATTATATATGATTGCGCCATTAATGCTCTTTTTGGATTCTTCTGTCGAATCTAAAATGAAAGAGATTGTATACTCAGTAATGTTTGTAGGAATATATATGACATTTGCCACAACACATAAGTATCCTTTTTATGCTTTTGCACCAAATCAAGTAATTTGGCAAATGACTCCCATAAGTGGGTTTTTTACTATGGCTTTTTTAGCAGCTTTACTTATTGAGGGCGTGTATAGGTGTATAGGACGAGTAAAAAATATAAAAGGTGCGAAAGTCAAATGAAATTAAAAAATAAATTTATATTGAATCAATTGAAAAGGTTTATGAGCGATTCATTTTGGAGCTTAGCTGCTTTAATGTTAATGAACATAGTTGCACAATTTATTGTTTATCCATTTTGGTCTAGGAAATTTGGGGATGAAATATACGGTAATATTGTATATATTATGTCATTAATTAATATCTTTGCTGTTTCAATTGGCATTGCTACAAATTATGCACGTATGGCTGAAAGCGCAAAAAGAGAAACAGTTAATGGAGATTATAATCGGGTTCTATTGGGTGGATCGTGTATTTCTGCATTTATTTGTATATGTGTGGTAATTATTAGTAATCTGCGAATGTCCGTGATAGATTTATTGTTGATTGGACTTTTGTGTATCTTAACAATGTGGCGTTATTATGCAGATGTAGACTATCGATTAAACTTAAACTATAAAGGGTATTTTTCCTATTATGCAATCATAAGTTTAGGGTATCTTATTGGGTGCATTTTGTTTTGGGTTAGTGGTTGTTGGACTTTAGCATTAATACCAGGAGAGTTTATTGGGTTAGTATGGGTATTAAAGGCAGGTAAAACTTTAAAATGTAAACCTTTCCAAGTGGGCGATAAATATAATGAAAATAAAAAAGTGATTTTTTCATTAATTGTAGCGAATTTAATTAGTAATATTATTTTTAATGGAGATAGGTTGTTGTTACAATCATTGTTAGGAGGGACCGCAGTAACTATATATTATCTTTCATCCTTAATTGGAAAAACAATGAGTTTGGTTACTACTCCATTAAATAGTGTCATAATTGGACATTTAGCTCAGTATAAAGGAAATTTTTCAAAACGCATGATAAATATAATTTTAGGAGTTACGATGGTATCAGTTTTGGCAGGTACAATGATTGCGGTACTAGGATCACATTGCGCAATATATATTTTATACCCAAGTAGTTTTTCTACAGTCAAGTCGTATTTTTTTATAGCAAATATGGCGCAAGTAGTTTATTTTGTTACCAATATTATTACGACAATATTATTACGTATTGCTAAAACAAATTGTCAATTAATCATCAATGCTGTTTATGCAATTACATTTTTGGGAATGTGCATACCAGCAACTGTGATATATGGCATAGATGGATTTTGTGTGGCTATATTGTTAGTGAATATTATCCGTTATATTACAGCAATGCTATTTTGTTATTTGAAAGTAGGAAAAAAGAAGGGGTATTAGCAATGAATTATGCAATCATATTATCGGGAGGAATCGGGACGAGAATGCGTTCTGATGGTTTTCCAAAACAATATATAGAAATTAATCATAAACCAATTTTGATTTATACTTTAGAGAAATTTGAAAATAATTTAGAAATTGATAAAATTATTGTAGTTGCAGCAGAACAGTGGGAAAATAAAATAAAAGAATGGTCAGATAAGTATGGAATTTCAAAACTATATAGTATAGCATCTCCGGGTGAAACTCGTCAAGAATCAATTTTTAATGGCCTAAAGGCATGTATGGAAATAAATGGTGAGGTTGATGATAGGGTTATCATCCATGATGCTGTCAGACCTTTGGTAAGCGATCATCTTATTTCATCATGTATTTCTGCTTTAAATGAATACGATGGATGCTTACCGGTACTTCCTGTCAATGACACGATTTATCAAAGTACTTCTGGAAATGCTATTACTCAATTATTGAAGAGAGAAACTTTATTTGCAGGGCAAGCACCAGAAGCTTTTAGATTAAGAGAATATTATGAAATTAATGCGGACGCCACGAAAGAAGAACTTGCAAGGACAAGAGGTACAAGTGAAATTGCATATAAACATGGAATGAATATTTGCCTTATTGAAGGAGACGATATGAATTTCAAATTGACAACGCCAGCCGATTTGAATAGATTTCGAGTACTTATTAATGCTCAAAACAAAAAATTTGATTTGAAGTAAGGAGATCTGATAAGAAGTGAAGGCATATGTTTTGCATTCAGTGAATGATTTAAGGTATGAAGATGTAAAAAAACCAGAACTTAGAGAAGGATGGGCTTTAATAAGAGTAAAAGTATCAGGAATTTGCAGTTCTGATATTCCAAGAATTTTTACTAGTGGCACATATCATTTCCCAACAATTCCAGGACATGAATTTTCTGGGATTGTGGAATCTGTTTGTTCTGAAAAAGATAAAGGGTATATAGGCAAACGTGTAGGGATATTTCCTCTGATACCATGTAAAGAATGTGAGTATTGTAAGGCCAAGAATTATGAAATGTGTAATGATTATGATTATGTGGGTTCAAGGCGAGATGGTGGCTTTGCTGAACTGGTTGCAGTTCCTGTGTGGAATCTGATTGAGCTGCCAGATAGTGTATCGTTTGTTCAGGCAGCTACATTAGAGCCATTTGCTGTTGCGTATCATGCAGTAAAGAAAGCTTATGTGAAAAGTACAGACACAGTGGCAATTGTAGGGACTGGAATGATAGGTTTCGCAGCTGCTCAGTGGGCATCTGTGTTAGGAGCTAAAAAAGTAGTTGTGATAGGTCGTACATTAAGGAAAAAAAAATATACTGACTGTTTTGATAATATCCATTATATTGCATTGAATGAAACAAGTGAATTGAAAGAATATGATAAAGTGATTGAAGCTGTAGGGTCTAATGAAGCATTAAATACTTCTATTCAGATTACAAAACCAGGGGGTATAGTTGTTTTGATGGGAAATCCTTCTGGTGAGATGAAATTGCATAAAGATATTTATTGGCGAATCCTACGTAAACAGATAACATTGACAGGGGCTTGGAATTCTTCATACGAAAATAATGGAGCATGTGAGTGGAGTGAAGTTTGTAAAGCAATGGCTTCACGATCAATAGAGGTAGATTCTTTGATTTCTCATCACTTTAAGCAAGATGAGCTCATAGATGCGTTGCTTGTAATGAAAGAACACAAAGAGGTTTATACAAAGATAATTGTTGAATGGAATTAATATCTACATATTTTATGTTTAATAATTTAGAGTGAAAAGGAGCAACTATGAAAATAGAAGAATTGCATAAGATATTATATGATATCTTATGTGAAATAGAAAAGGCTTGTCAAAAGGAGCATGTACAATATATGCTAGGCGGAGGAACAATGTTAGGAGCGGTTCGACATAAAGGTTTTATCCCGTGGGATGATGATGCCGATATCTGTGTATGGTATTCAGACTATCCGGCTATGCGAGACGCGTTAAGGGCACATCTGCCAGAGCATCTATGTTTGATTGAACCAATGGATTTAGCACCTAATTTTTATGATTTTGTATATAGGGTGGTAGATACAAGATATTATTGGCATAGTCCAACCGTGGAAGATGAGTTTTATGATAATAAGCAGAATCATGTTTGCGTTGATATTTTTGTTGTCGCAAACGGAGCAGATTCTTTAAAAGGAATAAATATATTGGCATTTAAACAAAAAGTTCTATATGGATTGGCAATGGGACATAGATATCCAAAACTTGTAGAGGGCACTTTGTTATTTAGGATAATACATAACTTATTATTTTTTATTGGAAAAAAAATTTCAATTAATAAAATATTAAAATGGCAAGATGCAATGTTTAAAAAATATTCTAAAAGTGAGAGCGAATATTGTGTGATAACAAATGATATTCCTAAATATTTAGGATTACCCTATAGGAGTTCTTGGTTTAGGGGGGTTGTATATATGCCATTTGAAGAGACAATGTTGCCAGTTCAAAATGGATATCATGAGAAATTATCATTGCAGTATGGGGATTATATGAATCCACCCTCTAATAGAGACGAATATATTCAACATATGCAGTGCGAATGAAGGAATGTATATAATTGAATAAAAAACGAGGGATTCTAAATTTCACAAAATAGTTAAAGGAGAAATATACCTAGATGGTATAGGTGGAGAAATGTTATTCAATTCATATGATTTTATGTTGTTTTTTCCGATTGTGATAGCTATATATTTTATAATACCAAAGAAAACACGATATATATGGCTGTTGATTGCAAGTTATTATTTTTATATGGGATGGAATGCTAAATATGCAATATTAATTGCAGTTTCTACTATTATTACATATCTAAGTGGTGTTTTCATAGAAAGAATAGATTCGAATAAGGAAGCTAAAACCGTAAAGGAGATTATGCGATACAAGAAATGGGTGGTAGTTTTTAGTTTTGCTACAAATATAGGCATATTGTTTTTCTTTAAATATTTTGATTTCTTGTGGGAAAATATTCAATTTCTTTTTACACAATTTGGTGTAACAGTAATTGAAAAACCATTTGATGTGATATTGCCGGTTGGAATTTCTTTTTATACTTTTCAGGTATTAAGTTATACTGTGGATGTATATCGTGGGGATGTAAAGGCTGAAAAGAATATATAGAAGAGGTGATGATAATTATCAATCATATGATTTAATGGCAGATAATTACCAACAACAAGTGTATAACATTGAGTTGAAGGAAATTAATGACATAGGAACATATATTGATAAGGTTCAAAACGAGAACTATCTTGTAGTTTATACTATGCGGGGGAAATATAACAGTATTGAGAATTATAATGAGGTTAAAAATAAGCTGATGTCTATAGGCATTAAGATTGATGAAGTTGAGGGAGACACCGTCTGGGTAGTTCAAAATGGAGAGATCCTGTTTACATCAAGTAGTATGGAAGATAGTTTATGGCATATACAACTTGGACAGGATAATAAATTAATGGTGTCTGTGTCAGGTCTACCGAATCAGAGCATTGAGGTCAATTTTAATAATACCATATACCAATCAGTATCTAGTGGACTTAATATGTTCGTATATGACATGGGTACAGAGTCTATGGTACAAAGTGCAGGTTTTATGATTCAAGAGAATAAATTACTATATAATAAAATAGTAAGATAAGACATAACTGTGTTATCATATTTATAGAAATTTAAGATATAATTTTGAAGGTTACTTCTGGGATATTATTTGAAATTTGGATGGGATATTCTTGGATTGCACTAACAATGATATGAATGAGATTAATAGTGCGGGTATTGATTTTGTAGATGACGAATCCAAAAAAGAAGTGTAGAGAGCGATTTTATCTATAAACGAATGAATTTTCAGGGAGTTCATAAATTGATGAATTTATCACATTGAAATATTCAGGAGGGAAGGGGGAAAGATTTTTAAGCAGGATTGATAATATACATTTTGTAGTAATTGAGAATAAGATTGCCTTTACAATGCTCTTTTGACCAAAAGAAATGATGCCACGGATATTTTTAAGAAAACTGTATTTAGGGGAGTAGCAGTTAGAAGATATCATTATGGTTGGTTGTGAGTTAATGCAGTCTGTCAATATTTCATTATCAAAAACATAGTGTAGATATTTTAGATTACGATATTAGAAAGAAAGGATTATAGTGTTTTTGATTCTAAAAACATTATAAAGGGAGAAAGATGAATAATGTATTAGAGAAAATTTGTAAATTTGGGGTTGTGCCAGTTGTTGTATTAGAAAATGTGGAGGATGCGGAGCCTCTTGCAAAAGCTCTTTGTGAAGGTGGGCTCCCATGTGCTGAAATTACTTTTCGAACAAAGGCTGCTGAAGAAAGTATTCGTATTATGTCAGAAAAGTTTCCTCATATGCTTATTGGTGCAGGATCGGTTATTACAACTGAGCAAGTGGATAAAGCAATGGGGGCTGGAGCAAAATTTATTGTTAGCCCGGGTATAAATACAAAAATTGTAAAGTATTGTCAAGAGAAAAGGATTTTGGTTACGCCTGGATGTATGACACCGAGTGAAATTGAGCAGGCAATAGAATGTGGTCTTAGTGTAGTTAAATTTTTTCCTGCGGAAATACTAGGAGGAGTTGAAATGGTAAAAGCTATAGCAGCTCCTTATGGTAAAATGAAATTTATTCCAACAGGTGGTGTAAATGCTACAAATGTTAAAGATTATTTATCATTTAATAAAGTTATAGCATGCGGAGGAAGTTGGATGGTCAAAAGTGATCTTATAAAAGAAAAAAATTTTGATAAAATTGTAGAACTTACAAAAGAAGCGGTTGAAATTGTCAGGAAAAGTAGGGGAGAATAGGTATGAAAAAGAAGATAATTACGTTTGGCGAATTAATGCTACGGCTGGCACCTCAGGGATACTATCGATTTGTTCAAGCAGAAACTTTTGGCGCAACATATGGAGGAGCAGAGGCAAATGTTGCTGTTTCTCTTGCAAATTATGGACTTGATGTGGCGTTTGTTACGAAACTTCCCCCACATGAAATAGGACAAGCTGCCGTAAATTCACTTAGAAGATATGGGGTTGATACGTCTAAAATAGTGAGAGGTGGAGATCGTATTGGTATATATTTTCTCGAGAAAGGAGCTTCGCAAAGACCTTCCAAAGTAATTTATGACAGAGTTGGTTCTTCTATTTATTCAGCATCTAGGGAAGACTTTGATTGGAAAGAGATTTTTGAAAACGCGGAATGGTTCCATTTTACTGGTATAACACCGGCTTTAAATGATAACGTAAAAAACATTTGTCTCGATGCATGTAAAGTGGCAAAAGAAATGGGTATTAAAATATCTTGTGATTTAAATTATAGAAATAAATTATGGAGCAAAGAAAAAGCACGTCAAGTGATGAGTGAGCTTTGCGGTTTTGTAGATGTGTGTATTGCCAATGAAGAAGATGCGGCTAATGTATTTGGTATTTATGCCAAAGATACAGATATATATTCTGGTAAAGTTAGTAGTGAAGGGTATAAAACAGTGGCAAAGCAGCTTGCGGATAAATTTGGCTTTGAAATGGTGGCCATTACGCTTCGGGAGGCTGTTTCTGCAAATGATAATTATTGGTCTGCATTGCTTTATGATAAAGAAAACTACTTTTTTAGTCCAAAATATGAAATGCATATTGTGGATCGCGTAGGTGGAGGAGATAGTTTTTGTGGGAGCTTAATTGCGGCAATAATGGAAGGTTATGATAAACAAATAGCAATTGACTTTGCCGCAGCTGCGTCCTGTTTAAAACATTCTATTGAAGGAGATTACAATATGGTAACTGTTGATGAAATCCTTAGATTAACAAGAGGGGACGGTTCTGGACGAGTGCAAAGATAGATTAGCATACTGAAAGAGTTAAATAAATGTTTAAGTATTTTTCGAAGAAGTTGATTTTTCAGCACTTATTTGTAAAATAGATCGACGGAGTTATATGCGATGAATTGTATGTGCTGTGTTAGATTCTAAAAAGTATGAGATAGTATCTTTAAACAACAATTGCTTTTTAGCGATATTAGTGCATGAATACAATGGTGAGTCGTACAATTAGAAAGCTCTGAATACTTGGAGATTACATTTGTTATGTAATGGATATAGTGGTTTTAGGAGAACTAAATAATATCTGTCCCTTTTTAGATTGAAATTTTTTAATACATTTATTGTAAATCTCGAAAAAATAGTAAAAATATCATTTTAAGGGAAGGATATACAAAAATGTCTCAAATTAAAAATTTTAAAAACAATATAGTTTGTATGGGCATTACTGTAATTATTGTCATTATTTGTCTTTTTCTTGTATATAGATTATGGAGTGTCAATCTTGCAGAGATACCGTTGGCTTCTAGAGATGATGGAGTGTGGGAACTGGCGTCTCATAAGATGGTTACTGAAGGAAAAAAGATGAGTTATACTTCAGAACGATTGGGAGCCCCCTTTGGGTATGAGGCCAAAGATTTTACAGCTGCTTCGTTTCTTCCAAAATTGTGGATGAATTTATGGGCATTATTGACAGACAATTATATTTTGGGCTTTAATTTAGGCTATTTATTTGCGTATATACTTTTGGCGATAGTTGCGTTATTTGTTTTACTTAAACTTGGGGTTCGAGCAGAAGTATCAATAGTAGCAGCTGTTTTATATTCTTTTCTACCATATCATATATTGCGTGGACAAGTTCATTTTGCGTTATCCTTTTATATTGTTGTGCCTGTTTCTGTGTATTACATTTTGAAACTCATGGGAAATGAGAAGTACAGCATAAATAGAAAATCTATTGGATTGTGGATAATAGCAATGATTTTGAGTGGCATGGATGGCATATATTATGCTTTTTTCTCATGTTTCTTTCTTTGCGTAGCGATTTTTTATAATGTACTTAACAAAGCGCCTTGGAAGAAAATCATAGGCTGTATTTTTAGTATTGGGCTCATATGCATAGGCGTATTACTTTCGGTAATTCCTAATTTGATATATTGGTATGAGAACGGGATTAACAGAAGTGCAGTAGGAAGACAGTCATCAGAAGTTACATTCTATGCTTTACGACTGGCACAGTTAATATTGCCTGTAACAAATCATAGGATAGAGTTTTTAGAGCGGATTAAAGCGGCTTATAACCGAGTTATTATAATTACGGAAAGTGATTGGGCAACTTTAGGGCTTTGCTTTACGGTTGGTTTTATATTATTACTCATTCATGTTTTTAGAGCACATAATGAGAAAGAAGAATCTATATTCACAAAACTTAGTGTGTTAACATATTGTGGATTGGCATATGCGACTATCGGTGGTTTTATTGAAATTCAAGCTGTTATTTTTTCGTTAATAAGATGTGCAAACAGAATTTCGGTTTTCATTGCCTTTTTTGCTTGTATATCGTTTAGTATAGTGGTTGAGAAGGCTCTTAGTCATTTTAAGGGACAGAAAAGTTATGTCATTCATATAGTATTATTCTTGATTCTTTGTATAGGTATATATGACCAAGCGCCAAACAATGATTCAGAATGTTATTCAACGTTTTATGATTCTGATACAAAGGCATTTGTTGCTGAAATAGAAGCAACAGATCCGGAAGCGATGATTCTTCAGTTGCCAAATGTATCTTTTCCGGAAAATGGAACAGTCAATGAAATGAAGGACTATGCTCATTTTGTAGGATATTTGTATTCGGACAAGTTACGTTGGAGTTATGGCGCTATGAAAGGCCGTGAAGGTAGTGTCTTGTTGAATAATTTATGTAGTTTATCGACGGAGGAGATGGTAAAACAAGCTGCTGAGATTGGATTTGATGGGATATATATTGATCGATATGGGTATAAAAGTGATGAGGCAGAAATATTAGAAAGTACGATTTACGAAATTACGAAGCAAGAACCAATCGTAAGTGCTAATAATAGGTACGTCTATTTTTCGTTAGGACAATATATAATAAATAATAATATTAGTTTTAACCAGAAGACTCTATCAGAAAATTTAATTATAATTGTCAACGGTGATGGCATGTATAATAAAGAGACAAATGATAAGTATGAATGGTATTGGTGTCAAAATGATAGTAGTATAATAATTGCAAATTATTCAAATGAAGAATTGACTGTTGGCATGTCGTTTGAAATAGAGGTATATGGTAATCAGAATGGAACAATAAATATTAGTTGTGGAGATTCTAATGAGACTATATATATCGATGGTAATAATCAAAAACAAACTTTTAATAAAGATTTTTATGTGTTACCAGGCGAAAATGAAATTGTTTTTACATCTGATATGCAGAATATATCTATTGAAAATGGACAGAGACAGATATGCTTTAGGATTATTAATGAGGATATTAGTGTAGAATACTAATAGGTATCAAATCAAATGGCTGTGTATTGGATAGAGTGTTTTGATCGTGTTCTTGTAAAAGTAATAGGTAGATGTGTGTTAAGGTCTTCTATGGTATAATTTCAATATCATAGGAGACCTTATGTTATGGTTTTCTGTTGTGTAGATTGTTGAAAAGGTTTATAATTAAATCAAGTGAAATTTATTGTATTTCCGGGGGAGGAAAACATTATGAAACGGAGAATTATAGCTTTAATGTTGGCTGGAATATTGTCTATTTCAAGTCTGGGTGGAGTGGATGTATATGCTGTGGAAGATGGGGAAACAGAAAGTCAGACGGAGAGTAATGTTGAAACGGATACTGAAGAAAATATTCCTATAGAAACTGAAACTAAGGAAAGTGTTTTTGTGGAAACTGAGACGGAAGAAGAGACGAAAGAAAGTCTGGTTGAAACAGAAGAGGCTTTGGAGACACAGTCCGATGTGAAGGGGATTATGAACGCGCAGGAAGAGCTGGACACAGGTAATGTTGCGGCATCGGACTCTGAGCCGGATGTGACAGCACCGGAGATTGATGTGGACAGTCTGAACGTCGATGTGAAATCAGCAGGATTGGGAGATAAAGTTAAAATAAGTTTAAAGGTAACGGATGACGAGAGCGGAGTTAACAATGTATATGTTTTTTATAGCAACCCGCAGACAAAACAAGACGAGGCTGTCATATTAAAATATAATAGTGTGACAGGCAACTACGAAAAGACACTGAGCATAACAGATAGTACCGTAGTTGGAGTATGGCAAGTAAGCTTTATATATGTGACAGACATGGATGGAAATTTAAAAACTTTGAGCAATGAAAAGATAAAACCAAACAGTCCATCAAAGGCAAATTTAGAGGCCGGAGATTATGAGGTGTTTCGGGATGAGGAAGCTCCAACGTACTCGGAAGATTCGTTGAAAATATCAAAAGATAAAATTGGAGTTAATGAGACGATGGAAATAACATTTTCTGCGACGGATGTACATGGTATATCTTCGGCGAGGATTGTTTATGAGAAACCGGTTTCTGGGACGGAATGTGAATTAGAGTGTTCATATGATGAGCTGTCAGGCGTCTATAAAGCGGTCATGGAAGTCGGAACTTATATGGAAGCCGGCCAGTGGAAGGTAAAGAAGATTGTCGTAGAGGATAATTATGGCAATGTACTCAATCTGCATAATTCTTCGATGGTTCCAGATGCAGGAAGTACGGCAGACTTAGATTCTGGGAATTTTATCGTCGAAGGAACAGAGGAAGATCTGAATTCGCCGAAAATTGATGAGACATCAATCTCCGTGGAGGGGACGGCATTGGCTGTAGGTGATTCATATTGTGTTTCTTTAAAAGTGACAGATGACTTAAGTGGAGTGGACAAGGTCGTTGCCCAGTATTTAATGCCAAACGGAAAGTCGTATAAGCTTGTTCTTGAGGCATCTGAAGGAAACCTTTACCGGGGAAACTTTCTTTGTGAAGACAGTACACTGGAAGGCAGATGGACAGCGCAGTCGATAGAAGCAACAGATAAAGCAGGAAACAAAATAATACTTGAAAAAAATCTTGATGCTTTATCCTTCACTGTTTATAAGTGCTCAGTTGAAAGTTTACGGTTGGAATCCGGAAATGATGTTGTGCTTGAGTATAGCAGTACGGATGTGAACACTTATTATACGGTTGAATTTGCTGCACAAAATACAGATCATGTTTTATGCAACAAATCAGCGGTAAGTACCACCATTCTTGGGGATGGTTCAAGAGTATATACAGTAAAATATACTTTAATGCCGAGAGCTGAGGGAAGTACGATTATCGAAGTACGTGACAGTTCGACAAAAAAAGTCTATAAAGTATATGATACGACAGTTGATCAAGCAAATTATAGTGGCTGCATGGGGCAGGATATTGTACTCAGATTTTCAGCTGGAATAGGTCAGTATTATACCTTATCAAGCGGAAGTGAATACGGTACAATTAAAACCCAGTCTTATCGGAAAACATCGAGCAGCGGGATGTTTGGCGTTTTGGAGGCTTATACCAATGAATGTATGCTTCATTTTGATAGTGTAGGGAAATATAATATTGTATTGACCGGAGACGTGAGTGGCGACTCGGTTGTTTTGAGTATCGATATCGGAGAACATGACTGGAATACGGAGTACACGGTGGATAAGTTGCCGACATGTACCGAGAAAGGAAGTAAGAGTATCCATTGTAAGGTATGTGATTCGATTAAATCGGATTCAATGGAAAATATTGATGCAAAAGGACATGTGCCAGGGGATTGGGAGATTCTATGGTCGGCCACGGAAGATACAGACGGAACGAGGGTTAAATACTGCCAGGTGTGTAAAAAGGAAGCAGAACGGGAGTCAATTCCGAAGATAGCAACTTATTATGTGACCTATGATGCAAACGGTGGCACGTTGCCAATAACTAATGATGCTGGAGAGGCCTATACAACATATCCGGTGCGTGAACGTGTGGGAGATAAACATAGGATAGAGTTTAATTATTTTTTCTATCATCCTGAGTGGGACTATACAGTGACTTGCCATGGAAATGGAGAGGGGGCAAATACTATTGATTATCAGAGTTCGTTCCAATTTCTGGGATGGAATACAAAGAAAGATGGCAGTGGCACATTTTATAAAGTTGAAGACTATACAAGTTTAGAAGAGGCTACATATTCTGGAAATAAAAATATTACTTTGTATGCGCAATGGGCAACGAGGTATTTTGAGGAACGATATGTGGAGAGACCAGGCTATGTGTTCAAAGGCTGGTATACCCAGAAGCAGGGCGGAAAAAAAGTTACATCAAAAACAGTTATCAAAGGAGATACGGACGTTTATGCTCAGTGGGAACCGGGAAAGTTTTTGCTGGATGCTAAGCAAATCTTTGTAGATATCGGTGACATAAAAACTATAACAGCATCTGTCACTTCTGGGCAGGAAGATTTTGATGTTTCATGCACTTGGGATGGAGGCACGCAGGACCGGCAGATCATACATGCAGATAGATATCTGAATACAGTGTCTGTTCAGGGGCTCCATGAAGGAGAAGCGAACGTCTACGTAAGTATTAAAAATTCTGGAGTGTATTTGCCGCCTGGAGTAAGTAAGGAAGCACAGTGTAAGGTCATTGTTAAGGGATTTGCATGGCGATTATATGAAACGCTGCTGAAAAGGGATGCGGATATAGCCGGATGGAGAGCCTGGCTGCAACAACTGGATACAGGAGCGATAACAGGGGCTCAGGCAGCGGAAGGTTTCATTTTTAGTGATGAATTCGTGAACCAAAACCTGTCAAATGATGAGTTTGTCGAGCGCATGTATACGACGTTTTTAAACCGTCCGTCGGATCCTAAGGGAAAGGCAGAATGGGTTAACTGTTTGGAGAGTGGTGTAAGCCGCCGGGGAATTTTCTATGGGTTTGCAGAATCTTGGGAATTTACCCAATTATGTGACAAGTATGGCATTATTCGCGGTAGTGTCGAGTTGACTGAAGCGCGGGATAGGAATGTCGGAATCACTAAATTTATTTCCAGATTATATACAAAAGCGCTGGGAAGGAATACGGATGTTCAGGGGTTGAATGCCTGGGCAGATGTCATTTTAAGTGGCCGGGAGACTCCGGAGAAGGTCGCTTTCGGGATATTATTTTCGGATGAATTTAAAAATAAAGGGTTGTCGAATGAGGAGTATTTAAATGTACTGTACCGAGTATTTATGGGGAGAGAAGCAGACCCGGTCGGTTTAGCAGCCTGGAAGAAGATGTTAGATGAAGGCTGGAGAAGAGATGTGATTTTTTATGGATTTTCAAAGTCAGATGAATTCAGTGAAATCCTGGGTTCGTTTGGATTACAACAGACGGTGGGTGAAGCCGTATATGTGACAAGAACAGATGCGAAATACCATACAGCAAATTGCAGTAAGATTCGGGATAATCAGACGAATGTATTGTTGCTTCAGGACGCACGGAGTATTGGATATGAAGTTTGTCCAGAGTGCCATTAGATGAAACAAAAAGGGGAGGATAGGATATCATGGTATGAAAAAAATAAAATTTTTAAAAGGTTCAATTTGTCTGGTTGTCAGTTTATGTTTTGCGCTATCATCGATTTCAGTTTTGGCTGAAGAAGAACTGCCAATAGCAGCCATGGATATAGAGACGTCCGAAAGCAGTGAAAATTCAGGCACATTGACAGAAGATGAGACTGTAGAGACGGAAGACAGCTTAACAGAAGAATTTTTCGGAGAAGACATAGAACCTTCAGAAACTCTTCCTGAGACAGAAATATTTTCTGAAAAAGCAAATCATGCAGACGATGTAGTTATGACTGTGGAGGAAACAGAAGCGCTTAGTATTTCTGTAGATTATACAGAAGGCATTTCTTGCGGACAGGAGATTATTTTTACAGTGAATGCTTCCGGAGGTTCTGGCAATTATAAATACAGGCCCGCCGGTCTTATGACAGTAGAAGATGGCCAATTGGTAAGTGTTTATGATGTAAGTTATGGGAATAATGGTTCCTATCGGAAAAATAATGAATTTGGCTTTACTTTTTATGCATCCGGTACATATTATATCCGTTTCAGTGTTATGGATATGACTACGTTTGAAACGAAAACAACCGGGTTGTATGAATATACGCTTAACATACAGGATGCGAGTTATCCGTCTGTCATGCAGATCGTTAAGACAGTAGCGGCTCAATGTAGGAATGAATGTGCAACAGATTTCGAAAAAGCTTTATGGCTGCATGATTGGATTTTAGATAAAGGGGATTATGATTATTCATACAGCTATTGTTCTGCAGAAGGAATTCTTGCCAGAGGGAAAGGTACCTGTGAATCTTATCATAGGGCATATGTATTGCTTCTTAACGAAGTCGGTATTGAGACCGGCCGTATTACAGGTAATGGACACGTCTGGACGGCAGTAAAAATGGATGGTGAATGGTATCAAATTGATACAACCTGGGATGATGGCGGAGAACAGATGAAGGGAACGATTTATGAACATATGTATTTCGGCGTGACCGATGAAATTATCGGTCTTGTGCATACGGATCACCAGTTGGCAGTACCGGGCTATGAATCGACAACATTGGAAAATAATTACTTCATCAAGACAGGGCAGGTTAAGCAATGGTCAGATTCGTTTGTGGATACTATTAAGCAGAATTTGGAAAATGGAGAAACAAAGTTTGTTTTGAATGTGAATAGTAGTATGCCGGATAACTATAAAAATGTTATTTACAATCTTGTAGCGTATGAATTATCAAAAACAGATTGGGACGGAAAAGACCTGGATATTTCCTACACTGATGATTGTTTCACTTGTGAGGTGAAGGCAGTATCGGATGATGAGACAGTAACGTATTATGTAACCTATGATGCAAACGGCGGCGAATTGCCAATAAGTAACGGTGGGGGAGAGGCTTATACAACATATCGGGTGTGTGAGCGTGTGGGCGATAAACATACAATTGATCTTGATTCTTACTATAGGCCTAAAAGGTTTTATAAGGTTACATATCATGGCAATGGCCAAGGTGCAAAAACTTTTGAATTCCAGAATTATTTTAAATTTTTAGGGTGGAATACAAGGAAAGATGGTAGCGGAAAAACTTATAAAGCAGGAGATGTATATTCCGAGAATAAAGATATCACTCTGTATGCGCAATGGTCAACGGAGTATTTTTCAGATCGATATGTGGAGAGACCGGGCTATGTGTTCAAAGGCTGGTATACCCAGAAGCAGGGCGGAAAAAAAGTTACATCAAAAACAGTTATCAAAGGAGATACGGACGTTTATGCTCAGTGGGAACCGGGAAAGTTTTTGCTGGATGCTAAGCAAATCTTTGTAGATATCGGTGACATAAAAACTATAACAGCATCTGTCACTTCTGGGCAGGAAGATTTTGATGTTTCATGCACTTGGGATGGAGGCACGCAGGACCGGCAGATCATACATGCAGATAGATATCTGAATACAGTGTCTGTTCAGGGGCTCCATGAAGGAGAAGCGAACGTCTACGTAAGTATTAAAAATTCTGGAGTGTATTTGCCGCCTGGAGTAAGTAAGGAAGCACAGTGTAAGGTCATTGTTAAGGGATTTGCATGGCGATTATATGAAACGCTGCTGAAAAGGGATGCGGATATAGCCGGATGGAGAGCCTGGCTGCAACAACTGGATACAGGAGCGATAACAGGGGCTCAGGCAGCGGAAGGTTTCATTTTTAGTGATGAATTCGTGAACCAAAACCTGTCAAATGATGAGTTTGTCGAGCGCATGTATACGACGTTTTTAAACCGTCCGTCGGATCCTAAGGGAAAGGCAGAATGGGTTAACTGTTTGGAGAGTGGTGTAAGCCGCCGGGGAATTTTCTATGGGTTTGCAGAATCTTGGGAATTTACCCAATTATGTGACAAGTATGGCATTATTCGCGGTAGTGTCGAGTTGACTGAAGCGCGGGATAGGAATGTCGGAATCACTAAATTTATTTCCAGATTATATACAAAAGCGCTGGGAAGGAATACGGATGTTCAGGGGTTGAATGCCTGGGCAGATGTCATTTTAAGTGGCCGGGAGACTCCGGAGAAGGTCGCTTTCGGGATATTATTTTCGGATGAATTTAAAAATAAAGGGTTGTCGAATGAGGAGTATTTAAATGTACTGTACCGAGTATTTATGGGGAGAGAAGCAGACCCGGTCGGTTTAGCAGCCTGGAAGAAGATGTTAGATGAAGGCTGGAGAAGAGATGTGATTTTTTATGGATTTTCAAAGTCAGATGAATTCAGTGAAATCCTGGGTTCGTTTGGATTACAACAGACGGTGGGTGAAGCCGTATATGTGACAAGAACAGATGCGAAATATCATACAGCGAATTGCAGCAGGATTGGGAATAGCCAGACAAACGTATTGTTGCTTCAAGACGCACGGAGTATTGGATATGCGGCTTGTCCAGAGTGCCATTAAATGAAACAAGAATGATTAGGAGGATTCGAATGAGAAAACGTATAGGAGTAATAGTTTTATCGTTATCGTTGGCTATGACGCCAACAATGAATGCTTTTGCAGCGGATGAAACAGAAGTTACGGAAACAATGCCAGAGACAATCGAGGAGACGGTTATAGGAACAAAAACAGAAACGATTACTGAAACATCAGAGGAAACGTCTTTGCAGGAAGAAATTGAGTCGATAACTGTTGGAGCGACGGAAGAAACGATAGTGGAAACAGAGGATGGAACAGTTTCTGAGACAGAGACAGAATCTAGGGGATTTACGGAGCAGCTGATCGAAGAACATTCGGAAGAGGGAATTTTGGAAGAAGCGCCGGATGAATTTTATGCATGTTATGATGGAATCCTGGATTTTACGGATCCAAATTCAGAAATTATTCCGTTGATCCTTCCATGTACTTATAATTATTCAATGGCACATGAAGTATTGAGGTTGGTCAATCAAGTTCGTGCAGAATATGGAATAGCGCCATTGGTATGGGATTCTGAGCTGGAGGAAGCAGCGTGTGTACGCGCAGTAGAATGCAGCCTTGTTTTTGACCATACGCGTCCGAATGGACAGAGCTGTTCTAGTTTGACAGATAAAATGTATGGAGAAAATATTGCGGCAGGATTTGGAAGTGCAGAATCCGTTGTTGCTGGTTGGATGAATTCAGCAGGGCATAGAGCAAATATTCTGAATCCAGATTTTAAATCCATGGGTGTAAGCGCTGCTTATAGTGATGGAGTCATTTACTGGTCTCAGAATTTTGGCATTTCGAACGGGGATGGGCATTATATTGCAGATGGACAGGAAGGTATGGCGTTGATTATCGAAGCCAGAGGCACAGAGGCGGCTTGTCAGGTAAAAAACTTTGTAATCCGTCTTTACGAAAAAGTATTGGGACGAAAGGCTGATCCTGTAGGATTGGCGGAATGGTTTAATCAATTGATTTTAGGTAATAATACTGGAGCTGATGTGGCACAAGGCTTCTTCTTTAGCGACGAGTTTAAAAGTAAGAATACGTCCAATGAGGCCTATGTTGATGTTTTATATGCTACCATGTTTGACCGGGCGGCAGATCCGAGCGGTAAAAGTGCTTGGTTGGATATATTAGATACTGGCTTCTCAAGAACATATGCCTATAGAGGTTTTGTAGAATCGCAGGAGTTCACAAAGTTATGTGAAAGTTATGGTATTCAGCGCGGCTCGGTGACATTAACGGAACCAAGAGACCAGAATGATGGTATTACACGTTTTGTGTCGCGTTTATATAGCAAGGCTTTAGGTCGTACACCGGATATTTCCGGTTTAAATGCCTGGACGAATGTGATTCTAAATAAAGAATCATCGCCGGAAAAAGTGGCTTTTGGATTTTTCTTTTCAGATGAAATGAAGAAAAAGAATCTTTCTAATGAAGAATTTACCAAAGTGCTTTATCGGGTATTTCTTAACAGGGAAGCGGATAGTGCCGGTCTTGAAAGTTGGGTGAAGTTACTCGAAGACGGTATGCGTCGACAGGCTGTTATGTATGGCGTGTCTAAATCTCAGGAATTTGGAGATATTTTACGGTCTTTTGGATTAGAGCCGACGCAGGGCACAATTGTCTATGTAACCAGCAGTGGAGAAAGATACCATAAAAATGGCTGTAGAACAGTCAGGGGGAATACACTTCCGTTAATCATTGAAGATGCTGAGAGTATTGGATATACACCGTGTGGTGTATGTTATAGATAATTGAAGAATAATAGGATGGTTTAAGTCAGGAGATTTAAAAAGATCTCCTGACTTTTTAAGAAGTGTTAAAAAAAATACGCCAAGCGATATATTATAAACTTAAATATCGATTAGATGATGCTGAGGAACGCGAGATGAAAATTAAAAAAACAAGAGATTTTTTATGTATCTGGATATTTCTTTTAATCTTTTTTGTGCTTGGTAAGGGTGTATATGCAGAAGAGACAGACGGAATTCCGGAAGAACTTTTAGAGGAAATTGAGGAAGAAAATGTTTATACGGATGACATTGGAGGGGACATACTTTTTTCTGAAAACTATGCCGTACCATTCAGTGGAACGATTGAGTATGCAGAGGATGCGGAGACTGCTGTTCAAATATTGCGGCAGCAGATGATAAATCGCAATGGCCTGATTTCAATTTATTATCATGGGGAATATACAGAAGGTATGTCTGCTGAGTTTTTGGAACGGGCGGTGGCCTATGATGATACATTACCAGGCATGGCGGGAGATTATCTTCGATATCATTTTCAGCGTGTTGTTCGTCGAACATATAAAGGAGTGAATGAGGACGGCGAATATATTCGCTTTGAATATGAGATTTATTATTTGAGTTCGTATGATCAGGAACTTGCCGTTAACGAAAAGGTTTGCGATATTCTGGAAGAATTGGATGTGTATTCGGCGGATCGAGAGATGAAGATTCGGAGTGTTTATGCTTATATAACGTCCCATGTGCGTTATGATTCTATGATTTATGAAACATTTAATGTACATTCGGCTTATGGCGCTGCAGTTGAAGGAAAAGCTGTTTGCCAGGGATATTCTTTATTGTTGTATCGGCTTTTGCAGGAGCTCGGCATTCAGAATCGAATGATTTCGGGCGAGGCTGGAGGCACCAGCCATATTTGGAATATTGTGGAGATGGACGGTTATTGGTATAACATGGATGTAACATGGGACTGGGGAAAGGACGAGCAGTTTAAATGGTTATTGGTCGGGGCTGAAAGCTTTGACAGATCTCATATTAGAGACAGTGAGTTCATGGCAGAGGCGTTTTATCATATGTACCCCATGGCCTTAAAAGACTATTATAAAGAACCTGTAGAAGAACCGATAGACCAGGTGGAAGCTTTTGTGACGCGTTTATATAAAGAAATATTAGGACACCCCGCAGAGTTTTTTAAATACCTTAATAAAATACTTCTGGTCATGAAAGCCAACGGCCTCAGCCACCTCATAGATCTTATAATTGCCGGTCATCAGCATCCGCTTGGCAGCGCTGATCCTGAAATTTTGTAAAAAAGCGCTGAAGTTAATCCCCGCTTTTTGCATGCATAATTTGTGGAGGGAGACGGCTGCGAAAATAATTTAAATTTTTTGGTAAGTATAGTATAATAAGGAAACGTAGCTCTTATCATCGACCTGGC
>OGYI01001166.1_pt1 | contig 27264 bp, 26 predicted proteins | sample 1576521 | NCBI WGS metagenome assembly OGYI01 (sample SAMEA3541484, study PRJEB24748) | human gut metagenome | biome: human gut; feature: human-associated habitat; material: faeces | place: China | collected 2012
AGTTTTCACAACTTTTCGTTGTTCTCAACCGCTCATCAACAGCTTATTTAGTATACCTCTCCCGATACGCTTTGTCAACACATTTTTTCATTTTTCTCAAAAGTTTTTGCGTATAGCTTGCTCTCCCCTTGTCCATACTGAATCCCGAGGTGAATTTCCATGAAGTATTTCTGCAATCTTACAGCACTGTTGTCCATTGATCAAACGGCTAACAACTGTTTTTACGCACTTTCGCCGGAAATCCGGCAGCGCATTCTTCCGCACAGCGCACAGCTGCACACGCGTGAGGAACTTCTGCTCTGCGCCTTCCGTCTGCTGCTGCCGCAGGTACAGCAATAGTAAAAATCCCGAAGCCTATCGCCTCGGGATTTCTTCTTATTTCGCCGCCAGCAGCGCAAACGCCCATATATCCCGCTCGGAGGCTGTGCCGGAAAACAGCGCGAGGCCGCCTTCGTGCACCGTATTCCATCGGTCGAGCATGACGTTGAGCCACGCACGGTCGCCTACAATGTATCCGCGGAACCCGGTCACGATCAGCACAGCCGGAACGGGTGCGAGCGCCAGTAGCCGCAAACACGGCAGCAAGGAACGGCGGCCAGATATGGATTTGTACGTTCGCCGGGTCGATACCGCCGAATCTCAGCCTGCTTCATCGTTTACTCCTATGACTCAGCATACCACGCGGTACACTTCATTGATATCCTGCTCGGCCGGCAGCTCCATGATGCCGCACGAGCCGCTGCCCTCCATGCGGGCGGTCTTGATGCCCGAAACCGCACTCAGCACCAGTACGCCGATGCGGCTGTCCAGTCCGCTGAGATCCTGCTCATAGTGTCCTGCGGAAAAGATGAGCAGGCGCGTAAAATAACGGTCCAGATGCTCCATGACAAAGTACCGCAGACCCGAACCGCCGGTCTCCTGCACCGGAAAGCTGAGCCAGCGCGGCAGAAGCTCGTGAAAATCCCGCTCCGTGCATATCTCAAACCGCTCTACGCCGTGTTTCGTTGGTACGACGGTGCAGAACGGCACGCCGCGGCGAATCAGCTGCCCGGCAATGGACGATGCAATGGCGACAGCCGCATTCAGCTCCTGCTGTGCCTTCGGTCCGGCCAGATGGCTGCGGCCGAAATCCGGCAGCAGCGCGATATTGTAATGAGGAGGGTCGCTCGCCTGACGGACGATCAGCTCATCCGTCTTGCCGGACAGCTTCCAGTGAATGGTTCGTATATCATCACCCGGGACATAATCGCGGATATCGAACATTTCGCTTGCATCGCTGCCCTTGCGGTTCTGCATGACACCGTCATTGCGCGTTGCGCCGATCGTTGCGCTCGACAGCTCGGTTGAAACGCGCACCTGGTGCGGATAGACCACCGTGCAGATTTCGGTGAACGGCTTTGCCTTGCTGCTGAACAGTCCGAACATATCCCTCACCTGCACCGAAATGCAGCGGAACGTGACCTTGCCGCACCAGACGAGCGGCACGCCGATGGTATACTCCTGCTGATCGTCCGCCAGGTCAAACAACAGATGTTTATGCACGCTCACGCCGAACATATCGTTGCGGGATTCCACCTCGACCTTGCCCGCCTCGATACGCAACATATCCAGAATGTCGTTGATGAGCGCGAGCATGTGATCGGACAGCTCATCCGCCTTGGTCAGATACTGCATCGCCGGTGCATTCACCTCGAGGTGGTTCTCCGCAAGCGTCAGCATCCGATAATGCCGTTCATCGGGGTACGGATCTCGTGCGACATGCGCGACAGGAACGTGGTCTTGGACCGGCTCTCCTCCTCGCTCTGTGCAAGACGTTCCTCGTACTGTTCAATCCGCCCGCACAGCCCGGTCGTACGGCTGAGGCAGAGCAGATCATATCCATTGTCCTCACCGCGGGTCACATTCAGCTGCACCCACTCGCCGTTCTTTGACCGAAGGACGGTCTCGAACGGCTGCGCTCCGTCCCACGCACGGTATTTCTTCCAGACGAAAACGCCTTTCTGCCCGTCCTCCAGCGCGTCCGCAAGCAGCATAACATCCTGCCGGAGCTGCTCGAACGTCACACCGAGCAGGCTCTGCATATCGTCTGCCGCACAAATCGGCAGCAGGTCGTGCTGACGCATGATACGGCATACGTCATTGCTCTGTCGATCCATGTTGTACAGCAGAATCTCATCTGCCCGCCGGAGTGCGCTCCTTTTTTTATCCGTGCACTGCCTGCGGTTCCGCAGCGCAGCACACAGGAGCACAACCGCCAGCAGTGCCTCAGCACAGCCGATCACCACCAGCGGAAAGTGCTCACCCAGCATTTCCAGCCAATCCGTTATGTGCATTCCTTCACCTGCAAAATTCCATTTTTACTCTTTTCTATATTTTTCATCCAGTCGACACCTACATATCCATTTATACATAACAGCTCCTATATCTGTCGATTTACAACATTTTCCCCAATGCAACCGCTCTCTCCGACAACCCCCCCAAAAAAAAGCACAAAAAGGATACAGAACAGTACCGTTCTGTATCCTCTTGTATCAATTCGGTTTTAAGCTGAATTACAGCTTTGCCAGCTCGGATGCAATCAGCTTGTTGATGATCTGCGGGTTGCCCTGACCCTTGGAAGCCTTCATGCACTGGCCTACGAGGAAGCCGGTAACATTCTTGCCTGCCTTGAAGTCGGCAACAGCCTTTTCGTTCTTGGCGATAACGTCCTGTACGATGGCGAGGATAGCGCCCTCGTCGGATACCTGCTTGAGGCCCATGCGGTCAACGATGGCCTCAACGGTCTCGTCGGTCTCGAACATGCTCGGCAGAACCTTCTTGCCGGCGTTGCCGGAGATGGTGCCCGCCTCGATCAGCTTGACCAGAGCAACCAGCTTGTCTGCGGTCATCTTGGTCTCGCGGAGGCTTACGCCCTTGTCGTTCAGGTACTTGGAAATATCGGACAGGATCCAGTTTGCGGCAGCCTTGGGCTTAACCTGCTTTGCAGCAGCGTCGAGCAGCTCGGCCTTCTCAAAGCTGTCGGACAGCAGACGCGCCTCCATGGCGGTCATGCCGTACTCGTTGAGGTAACGCTCGTAACGGGTGATCGGCAGCTCCGGAACCTCGCTCTCGATCTGGTGCAGCCACTCGTCGGAGATCTCTACGGCGATCAGGTCCGGATCCGGGAAGTAACGGTAATCCTGTGCGTCTTCCTTGGTACGCATTACCGTGTTCTTCAGCTTAACGTCGTCCCAGCGGCGGGTCTCCTGCTGGATTTCGCCGCCGTTCTCTACAACCTCGATCTGGCGTGCAATCTCGTAGTCGATCGCGCGGACCGCACCGGAGAAGGTGTTGATGTTCTTCATCTCAACACGGGTGCCCAGCTCGGTGGAGCCTTCCGGACGGATGGAAACGTTAACGTCGCAGCGGATGGAGCCTTCCTCCATCTTGCAGTCGCAGATGTCGAGGTAGGACAGGGTGGTCTTGATCATTTCAAGGAATTCCTTCGCCTCGGCAGAGGAATGCAGGTCGGGACGGGTTACCATCTCGATCAGCGGTACGCCGCAGCGGTTGAAGTCAACGATGGTGCCGTCGATCTCGTCATGCAGCAGCTTGCCCGCATCCTCCTCGAAGTGGATGCGCTCGAGACGGCAGGAGTGCTTCACGCCGTCCACATAGAAGAATACCTCGCCGTTCTCGCAGATCGGCACATCAAACTGAGAGATCTGATATGCCTTCGGCAGATCGGGGTAAAAATAGTTCTTACGGTCAGCCTTGCACAGCTGATTGATGGTGCAGCCGGTAGCCTTGCCCATCTTGGCAGCGTAGTGTACAACCTGCTTGTTGAGTACCGGCAGTGCGCCCGGCATACCGGTGCAGACCGGGCAGGTGTGGGTGTTGATCGGTGCGCCGAAGCCAGTGGAGCACGAGCAGTAGATCTTGCTCTTGGTGGACAGCTCCGCATGCACTTCCAGACCGATGACAGCTTCGTATTTCATGTTTGTCTTCCTCCCTTACAGTGCAGCGATGATGTTCTTGAGACCGGACGCCTGCTCAAAAGCCAGACCGGCGTTCAGCAGCGTCTGCTCGCCGAAGCGCGGACCGATGAGCTGCATGCCGACCGGCATGTGGTTCTCATCAAAACCGCACGGCTGAACCAGACCCGGCAGACCGGCGATATTGACGGAAACCGTGCAGATATCGCCTGCGTACATCTCGAGCGGATTGGTGGTCTTGGAGCCGATCTCGTAAGCGGTGGTCGGCGCAACCGGCGTCAGGATGACGTCGCACTTCTCAAATGCGTTTGCAAATTCCTCGCGGATCTTGCGCTGTGCGGCACGAGCCTTCTTGTAGTACGCATCGTAGTAGCCGGAGGACAGAACGTAGGTGCCCAGCATGATGCGGCGCTGAACCTCGGCGCCGAAGCCCTCGGAACGGCTCTTGGTGTACAGCTCGATGATGTCATCGCCTGCATTCGGGGTGCGGTAGCCGTACTTTACGCCGTCGAAACGGGCAAGGTTGGAGGAAGCCTCTGCGGAGGAGAGGATGTAGTAGATCGGCAGTGCATACTCAACGAGCGGCAGAGAGATCTCGAATACCTCCGCGCCGAGTGCCTTGTACGCCTCTGCAGCCGCCATAACGTTCTTGCGAACGGCATCCGAGATGCCCTCACCGAAATACTCCTTCGGCAGACCGATCTTGAGACCCTTGACGTCAGCGTTCAGGTTGGCGCGCAGCGAACCTTCAAACGGGGTCTTGACAGAAGTGGAATCGTGCAGCGGATCGTGACCGGTAACCGCATCGAGCAGCATGGCTGCGTCCTCGATGGAGCGGCCGAACGGGCCGATCTGGTCGAGAGAAGATGCGAATGCGATCAGACCGTAACGGGAAACCGCACCGTAGGTCGGCTTCATGCCGACAACGCCGCAGAAGGACGCCGGCTGACGGATAGAGCCGCCGGTATCCGAGCCGAGCGCCAGCGGAGCCTCGCCTGCTGCAACAACAGCAGCGGAGCCGCCGGAGGAACCGCCCGGTACACGGTCGAGACCATGCGGGTTGTGGGTCGGGTGCATAGCCGAATTCTCGCAGGAGGAGCCCATTGCGAACTCGTCCATGTTGGCCTTGCCGGTGATGACCGCATCGCAAGCAATCAGCTTCTCCATAACGGTTGCATTGTACGGCGGCTTGAAATTGCCCAGCATCTTGGACGCGCAGGTGGTCAGCGTGCCCTTGGTGCAGATGTTGTCCTTAATGGCGATCGGGATACCGGCCAGCGCGGACAGTTTCTCGCCGCTCGCGCGCTTCTTGTCAACCGCTTCTGCCTGTGCCAGCGCGGACTCCTCGGCTACGGTAACGTAGCCCTGAACCTTATCCTCTACCGCCTTGGTGCGGGCAAAAACGTCCTTTGCCAGCTCTACTGCGGAGATTTCCTTTTTGCCGAGCAGCTCGGACAGCTCGGACGCAGTTTTTTCGTAAAGTGCCATGATTCTGTCCCCTCCTTACTCGACAACACGCGGAACTGCTACGCCGCCGCACTGGAAGTCCGGTGCATTCGGCTCGATCAGCTCATCCGGCGTGAATTCCTGGATCACTTCGTCCTCGTGGAACGCATTCTTGCGCTCGGTGTTGATAACATCGGTGATGTCGCCCAGATCAAGCTCAGCCAGCTTGTCCACCATTGCGACGATACCCTGCATGTCATCGGCCAGACGGTCGAAAATGCCGCCGGTCGAATCCAGACGTGCCAGGGACGCGATGTGCTCAATTTCTTTTCTGGAAATTGCCATGTCGTTTGCCTCCTAATTATTTATCTTAAATCTATGATACGAATTTTATGATCTATCGTAGGACGGGGTGCCCTACGGCATATCTTATTTAAGCGTTTCCGCTGCCTTCTTCAATCATCGTCTTAAACTCTTCCTCGGTCAGCACCGGAACACCCAACTCCGCCGCCTTCTGCAGCTTGCTGCCGGCATTCTCGCCTGCGACGACATAGCTGGTCTTTTTCGAGACCGAACCGGCCGCTTTGCCGCCGAGAGACTCGATCAGATCGTTGATCTCCTTGCGGGTATAGAGCGTCAGGCTGCCGGTTGCCACAATGGTCTTTCCGGCGAGCAGGTCGCTCTTTGCGGTCTTTTCACCGATGAAGTTGACGCCGTGCGCGCGCAGCTTCTCGATGAGCGTATGCGACTGCGGCAGCTCCCGCCATGCGGCGATGCTCTCCGCCGTGGTCTGTCCGATGTCGCGGATCTCGGTCATCTCCTCGACCGGCGCAGTCAGCAGCGCATCGAGCGAGCCGAAGTGGTCGCTGAGGATGCGCCCCGCCTTCTGTCCGACATGCCGGATGCCGAACGCGAACAGCAGCCGCGACAGGTCGCGGGTCTTGCTCGCTTCAATCGAGCGGACAAGATTGTTCGCCCAGACGTCCACCTTTTTACCGAGCGGCAGCAGCTGCTCGACCGTCAGGTCGTACAGGTCAGCCGCCGACTTGACCAGTCCGGCGTCGATCAGCTTTTGCAGGTTGCCCTCGCCGCAGCCGTCGATGTCCATCGCGTCACGCGACGCAAAGTGCATCAGGTTTCGCAAAAGCTGCGCCGGACACGAGGCACTCGTGCAGCGGATAGCCGCCTCGTCCTCATCGTCGTACACCGGCGCACCGCACACCGGACAGACCTTCGGGAACTCGTACGGAACCGAATCCAGCGGACGCCGGTCCTTTTCCACGCCGATGATCTCCGGAATGATTTCTCCGGCTTTTCGGACGGAAACAATGTCGCCCACGCGGGCATCGAGCTGACGGATAAAATCGCGGTTGTGCAGCGTTGCGCGCGAAACCGTTGTACCGGCAAGCCGTACCGGCTCAAGCACGGCATTCGGCGTCAGCACGCCGGTGCGTCCCACCGTGATGACGATATCCTTGAGAAGCGTCTGCTTGACCTCAGGCGGGTACTTGTACGCCGCCGCCCACCGAGGGAATTTCGCGGTCGAGCCGAGCGTTTCACGCTGCGCGAAGGAGTTGACCTTGACAACAGCACCGTCAATGTCGAAATCCAGCTCACCGCGGGTCTCGCCCATGTTCTCAATCTCGCGCTGCACGTCCTGCGGGTCGGTGTAGACCGGATAGCGCGGACTTGTCGGGAAACCGAGGCTCTTGAGGTAATCAAGCGCCTGCACATGGCTTTCCATCGGCAACTCATCGCTGTTCTGAATGTTGAAGCAGAAGATGGACAGCTTTCTTTCCCGCGTAATCCTGCTGTCCTTCTGCCGCAGAGAACCGGCAGCCGCGTTGCGCGGATTGGCAAGCAGCGGCTTTTCGTGCAGCTCCAGTTCGGCGTTGAGGGCATCGAACACGGACTTTTTCATGTAGACCTCACCACGCACGATCAAATGCGGCGGCGCGTTCTCCAGCTTTTTCGGGATGTCCTTGATGGTTTTGAGGTTCTTGGTTACGTCCTCGCCCACCTGACCGTCACCGCGCGTCGCACCGCGGACGAACACGCCGTTCACATATTCGAGTGCGACCGAAAGGCCGTCGATCTTGTACTCGACAACGTACTCCGCCTGTCCGACGGCATTCTCCACACGGGAATAGAACTCGCCGAGTTCGTCAAACGAGAAAACATCCTGCAGGCTTTCGAGTGGGTAGGCGTGCGTCACCTTGGCAAACCGGCTGCTCGCCGTGCCGCCGACCCGCTGGGTCGGAGAGTTCGCGTCTGCCATCTCCGGATGCTCGGCCTCGAGCGTGCGAAGCTGACGCTGCAGCATGTCGTACTCATAGTCGGTGATCTCGGGCGCGTCCTCGTTATAGTATTTTTCGTTGTGATACCGCAGCTGCTCCCGCAGAGCGGTAATCTGCTCACGCACGTCCATAATAAAACTCCTTTGGTGTGAGCAAATACTCACACAGATTAAGTATACCAAATGACGAGCAGTTTTTGAAGTATTATTTTCCGATTTCGTGAGAAATATCCGAATTTTCCTCGTAATCGCGGATTTCGCCGAGCAGATCAGAGCCGGAGCCGCCGATATAGGTGTACCGTTCGGGCACCGTGCCGACGATAACCGTGTCCGTGACCGGGTATGTCGAGACGATTTCCCGGTCTTCCCCGCCAAACGGCGTGAGAATGCGGAAGCCGGCGTGTACCTCAATGAGAATCCGGTGGCGCGTCTGGTTGATGCCCGCCGAGGTAAACGCGCTGACGAACTGCGCCTCCATCTGAGCAAGGCCCGCAAGACCGACCTTCACCCTCGGGCCCATTCCGGTAAACAAATTGGGCGCGAATACCGTGCCGAGCGGCACCTCGGTCTGCGTTTCCTCCAGATAATCCAGCCGGTCAAACAGACCGTTGACGATACGCGCCTTCACCTTTCCGACTGCGATAATATCCGTACGCAAGGCCGTGATGCGGTTGTCGCTGTCGCGCTCAAGCACCACAAGGTCGGCAAATTCGTCCGGATGGGAGAAAACCTCGTCCTCCATCAGCGTGTTGATCTCCTTGATGGCGCTGTCCTCGCAGACGTTGACGGCGTATTCCATGAAAATGCGCTGAAAGCGTATGGTCAGCAGACCAAGAAAAACCGCTAATAGCAGTATCAGCATGGCAAGCGCCAGTCTCCTGCCGTTTTTCCGTCTGCACCGCATAATACCACCCCAGACAGTATATGCAGTCGAGGGAGGAGATAGGAGTGAATGGTGGTTTACGTTTCATGCAGGGCGGGCTGTGGTCAGCCTGCCCTACGGTATGGGTAAATCAATAAATTTCACTTCTACCTTGCAAAACGCTGTCCAAAGCAAAAAAGAAGCACCTGAAACAGGTGCTTCTTTGCGCTTGTTATGAAACCGGAGAGGGATTAGTCCTCTTCGTCCTCGAGCAGAGCACGGATGGACAGAGATACCTTCTTCTTCTCGTCGTTGATGTCGATGATCTTAGCCTCGACAACCTGGCCAACCTCCAGCTCGTCCTCCGGCTTTGCGATGCGGTGATCAGCGATCTGAGAAATGTGGATCAGGCCGTCAACGCCCGGTACGATCTCAGCGAATGCACCGAACGGCATGAACTTGAGGATCTTAACCTCAGCAACAGAGCCGATGTCGTACTTGGACTTGAATACGTTCCACGGATTGTCCTCCTCGCGCTTGTAGCCGAGGGAGATCTTCTTGTTTTCCTTATCCAGACCGATAACGAATACCTTTACCTTGTCGCCAACAGAAACGACCTCGGACGGGTGCTTGATGCGGCCCCAGGACAGCTCGGAGATGTGAACCATGCCGTCCACGCCGCCGATGTCTACGAATGCGCCGTAGGAAGTCAGGGACTTAACGGTGCCGTCGTACTCGTTGCCGATCTCGATGGTGTTCCAGATCTGCTCAGCAGCAGCCTTGCGAGCCTCTCTCTGGATCTCACGGATAGAACCAACAACGCGCTTGCGCTGACGGTTGATCTCGGTGATATAGAAGGACTGCTTGGTCTTAACCAGCTGGCTCATCGGCTGATCCTTCGGTACGCCGGTCTGGGATGCCGGGATGAATACGCGAACGCCGTGTGCAGTTGCAACAACACCGCCGCGGTTCTCCTCAACGATAACACCCTCAACAACGGTGTGCTCCTCGTAAGCCTTCTCAACGGTCTCCCAGCCCTTCAGCTGATCAACGCGCTTCTTGGACAGAGTGATGGTGCCCTCGCCGTCGTTTACGCGAACAACAACAGCTTCGATCTCGTCACCAACGTGGATGTTGGCAGCTACGTCATAGTTCGGGTCGTCAGACAGCTCACCCAGCGGGATATACGCAGTGTGCTTAACGCCCAGATCTACCTGTACGTCGTTATTGGAAATACCTACAACGGTGCCGGTTACCTTTTCTCCATTATTTAAAGTCTTGAAGGACTCCTCCAGCATTGCTGCAAAGTCCTCACCAGTTTCAATCTTGGTTTCTTCGCTCATCATGTTACTGACCTCCTTAATTATCCATGCCGGTGTGGATGCTCCCGCCGTGATCCCGATGTGCTGGTGCTGCCCGAGCTCCTGCGTAGTAAGCTCTGCCGCGTCTTCGATGTAGCGCACATCCGAGCACAGCGACCGGCTGATTTCATACAGCCGTTTGGTGTTGGAGCTTTTCTTATCTCCGATCACGATCATTTGATCCGATACACCGGCAAGCAGACGAGCCTCCGACTGGCGCTCATCCGTCGCTTTACATATTGTATCAAAAATTTTGAGGTTTGTACACCTTTTTTTTATAAGTCCTACGGAAATATTCCAAATTGACCGGTTGACGGTGGTCTGTGCGACCAGAGAAATGGGTTTATTTTCCATTTCGGGCCGTTCCGAGAAGGCTCTCGCCTGCTCCTCACCCTCAAGCACGATCGACTCGCCGCACCAGCCCTGAATGCCCACAACCTCCGGATGTCCGGCGCTGCCGAGAATGACAATCAGCCGTCCGTCCGCGCTCTCTTTGTCCACTATTTTGTGTATTTTCCGCACAAAAGGGCAGGTTGCATCAAAGATTTCGCACTTTTTTGCTTGAAGCAGCGTGTATACATTCCGCGGTACACCGTGCGCCCGAATGAGCACGCCGGCACCGTCCGGAATGTCCTCCAGCGCATGCGCGGTGTGCACACCGAGCTTCTCCAGCCGCTCAATTTCGTGCATGTTGTGAATGATTTCACCATAGGCATAAATTTTTCCGTTTTTTTTCGCCTGCTGCTCGGCGAGGTCCACGGCACGGCGCACGCCAAAGCAGAATCCGGCGGTTTTAGCTACCGTTACGCTCATACCTGCTCCTTCAGCGCGTAGATGCGGCGCAGGATATCATCCGCGATCAGGCCGTAGTCCTTCTGCTTCGGATCCGGCGTGAACGGCTTGCCGATCACGACTGTGGCTCTGCAGCGGAAACGCTTGCCCTCGGTGATATACATCGGCAGGATCGGTGCCCGGGTCTTGACCGCCAACATAGCCGCGCCCTTTTTGGTCTCGCCTTCGGAGGCATGGCGCGTGCCCTGCGGGAAAATAATCAGCTTCTGACCGGCACGGACACAGCCGAGTGCGGTCTTGATGGCAGTGATATCCGCGCCCTCACGGTCGATTGGAAAAGCGCCGAGCGCCGCGATCAGCCACGCGAATATCTTCTTCCGGAACAGCTCCTTTTTCGCCATTAGGCGCAGCGGCGTCTTGCCGCCGAGTGCGACCGCCGCAAACGGCGGGTCGGACAGCTGCACATGGTTCGGACAGACAACGCAGCCGCCCTCCGGGATGTTTTCGCGTCCGATCACGCGGTAACCAAAGAAAATATGGAATGCCAGCGCTACCAGTGGCACAACCAGAGCCTGGAACCAGCGGTGGTATTTGAATTTCATGCCTTTTCCTCCGTTTTTTCACGAATAATACGCAGAACGGCTGCTATGCTCTCCTCGAGCGTCAGGCTGCTCGTATCCAGCAGAACCGCATCGTCCGCCTGTTTGAGCGGCGCAACGGCTCGCGTCATGTCCTGCCTGTCGCGCTCGTTGATATCGTGCAGGATGCCGTCCATCGTCACCTGTTGGCCCTTCTCAATCAGCTCTTTATAGCGGCGCTCCGCGCGGGACTGTGCAGACGCGGTCAGGAAAATCTTGACCGGCGCATCCGGCAGGATGACCGTGCCGATGTCGCGGCCGTCCATCAGGATGCTGCTGTTTTTCGCCATATTGCGCTGGGTTTCCAGCAAAAACCGGCGTACTTCCGGCACAGCGGATACCTTGGACGCGTAGTACGAAATCTCCGGTGTACGAATGGCTTCGGAGACATCCTCGCCGTTCAGGAGAACGTGCTGTGCGCCGTCCTGATAGGTCAGCTGAATGGCAATCTCCGGCAGGGTTGCGATAATGCCTGCCGTATCCTCTCCGGCAATGCCCCTGCGGCACACCGCCAGACCGATGGAACGGTACATCGCACCCGTATCCACATATACATAGCCGAGTTTTGCCGCGGCAGCGCGTGCCACGGTGGATTTTCCGGCCCCGGACGGGCCGTCAATGGCAACCGAAATGTACTTCATCATGATTCCTCCTCCGCAGCCGACAGACCCGCCAGACGGCCCGTGGACCACGCAATCTGCAGGTTGAAGCCGCCCGTGTAGGCGTCCACATCGAGCACCTCACCTGCGAAATACAGGTGCGGCAGCTTTTTGGACTCCATGGTTTTCGGGCTGACCTCGCGGACGGACACGCCGCCCGTAGTGATAATCGCCTCGGCGATTGGACGCTTGCCGGAAATCTCGACCGGAAACGCCTTGAGTACGCGCAGCAGCGCCGCACGCTGTGCCTTGGTGATGGAATTGACCTTCTCGCGCGGGTCGATGCCGCTCTTTTCAATCACCACCGGGATTATCTTCTTAGGCAGCAGCTCACCGAGCGCGTTGATAAAATCGCTGTTCTTGTGCTTGTCAAAATCCGTGAGCAGACGCTTGTCGAGCGTCTTTTCGTCCAGCGCGGGCTTGAGATCAATCTCCACACGGTACTTTTTGCTGCCGAAATGGCGCATATGCGCACTCGCGGACAGCACCAGCGGACCGGACAGACCGAAGTGCGTGAACAGCATTTCACCGAAGTCTGAGTAGAGCTTCTTCTCGTTTTCATACACGGTCAGCTGCACGTTGCGCAGGCTGAGACCCATCAGCTTTTGACAGGTGTCGCCGTCCTCGACCAACGGCACGAGCGACGGATTTGCGGGCACAACCGTGTGTCCCGCCTGCTTCGCGAAGCGATAGCCGTCACCGGTCGAGCCGGTCTGCGGATAGGACGCGCCGCCGGTCGCCACGATAATGCGATCCGCCTTGTACGCCTTGTGACCGGCACGAACGCCTGTGAGCACACCGTCCTCGATGAGCAGCTCGTCTGCGGTCGTATGTACGATGGTCACACCCGCCCTTTTCACCCACAGGAACAGCGCATCGATGATGTCGGCTGCCTTGTCCGACTGCGGGAACACGCGGTTGCCGCGCTCTGTTTTGAGCGCCACACCGCGGCTCTCGAAAAAATCCATCACGTCCGCCGGACCGAAGCCGCCGAGCGCGGAATACAGAAAGCGCGGGTTGACCGGCACGTTGCGCAGAACCTCCTGCACATCGCAGTTATTGCACACGTTGCAGCGGCCCTTGCCCGTGATAAACAGTTTGCGGCCAACTTTTTCGTTGGTTTCCAGCAGCGTCACCTGCGCGCCCTGCTCCGCGGCAGTGCCTGCCGCCATCAGACCGGCTGCGCCGCCGCCGATTACGATAATGTTCAATTTATATCGTCCTCCGGTTTTTCATATACGTCGTATTCTTCCCAGATGCGCTCCAGCTTGTTAAATGTCTGCTCAATCTCATCGCGGCGGCTCATGCCGACGGCCACGATCAGTGCGTTGATGACCGACAAGGGCGCCACGAGCGAATCGACAAAGCTCGCCATATCGCTGCGTGCGAGCAGCACGTGATCGGCCACACGCGCCAGCGGCGACAGCTGCGAGTCGGTCAGTGCGATAACGCGGGCACCGCGGTCGCGGGCGTACTTCATCGCACTCAGCGTGCGCTTGGAGTAGCGCGGGAAGCTGATGCCGAACAGCACATCACCCGGTCCGACACGGAGCACCTGCTCGAAAATCTCGCTGACGCTGTTCGTATGTACAAGCGTCACATTTTCAAACAAAAGGTTGAAGTAAAAGCCTAAAAAGCTGGCTAAAGCGCTCGAGGAGCGCACACCGAGGATGTAGATCCGCTTGGCGCCCATGAGCGCGTCCACCGCGCCCTGAAAGGCGTCGCGGTCGATCTCGTCGAGCGTTACGCGGATCATGTCCGTATCCGCGTGCAGCACGGTCTGCAGTACATCGCGGCCGCCCATGCGGTCGCCCGCAACCTCCATGCGCTGCACCGAGGTCAGCTTGTTGCGGATCATCTCCTGCAGGGCACGCTGCAGATGCGGATAGCCGTCATAGCCAAGCTCGGTCGCAAAGCGCACGACCGTGCTTTCACTCACGCCGACAGTCACACCCAGACGGCTCGCGGTCATGAACGCAGCCTTGTCGTAGTGCTCTAAGATAAAACGCGCGATCTGCTTCTGACCCTTGGAAAAGCCGGGCAGCTCGCTTTGAATTTTTGTGATCAGGTCATTCATTATATTCTCTCCTGCATTGCATTCTCTGCATACATTCCTGCATTTGCACGATACTATTGTAAGTGAACCTGCAAAAAAATGCAAGAGCATATGGGTGCAAATTGCAAAAATACGGGGAGAACCCCGGGAATTCCGGGATTATTCCTGCACGTCGGCAGCGATGTCCTGCAAATAGCCGATCTCCTCGTCAGTCAGCTCGCGCCATGCACCGCTCTTGAGATGCGGGTCGAGCGGCATCGTGCCCATTGCCACGCGCTTGAGGCGGCGGACCTCCAGACCGCACTTCTCGCACATTTTGCGAATCTGGCGGTTGCGGCCCTCGTGGATGGTCAGGCGCAGCTTCGCGCTGATTTCGTCACGGTCAATGGTAACAACCGTTGCCGGACGGATGCTGTAGCCGTCAATCTCCATCGGCTCTGCGAGTTTCGGGATGTTTTCCAGATTGCCGCGTACGCGCACCTCATAGTGCTTTTCCACCTCGTGGCGCGGATGGGTCAGCGCGTTGAGCAGATCGCCGTCGTTGGTCAGCAGCAGCAGACCCTCGGAGTTGTAGTCCAGACGGCCGACCGGCACGACACGCGCACCGCAGCCGCGTACCAGATCGGCAACCGTCTTGCGGCCGTGCTCGTCCTTCATCGTCGTGACATAGCCGCGCGGCTTGTACAGCATTAAGTATACCTTTTCCTCAGCACCGCCGATAGGCTTGCCGTCCACGAAAATTTTGTCACGGCGCGGATCGGCCTTGTCACCGACCGAAGCCTTTTTGCCGTTTACCGTTACGCGACCGCCGTCGATCCAGCGCTCCGCCTCACGGCGGGAGCACAGGCCTGCCTGAGCCAGTAATTTCTGCAGTCTTTCTTCCATTTATGTTACCTCTTTCGTGTTGTTCTATTGTTTTAATGGAAAATGAATGTGTCGCCTTACAGGCGGAATTTAATTACGCCGCGCTGTGGCGATTCCGACGCAGCGCGGATGGAACTCGCGCAAGGATAGCGCCATTCCCCATTCTCCATTTTCAATTCTCAATTTCTAAACCGTTCCATAATGCGTTCAACGAAGGATTTTTCTTCCGCCGGAAGCAGCGATTCCCCGCCGTAAACCAGCGTATCGCGTCCCAAGACGCAATCCCCGAGCCGATACTCCATCGAACCCGCCTGTGCCGTCTTCACGACCGGTGCATAGCAGATTTTCTCACCGTAGCGCACGCGCTGCAGTTTCTCCTTTTCACCCGGCAGCAGATACGCCGTCACGGTATTTTTCGCTGTGAGCGGTACGGACGCAGTATCGCCGCCGAATACGCGCGCGTTTGCAATCGTGTCTCCTGCCTTATGCAGCGTGACCTCGCTGTACTGTGCGAAGCCGGCGTCAAGCATCTCCATGTGATCGTTCCAGTCGTTCGGGTCATTGAGCGTCACCGCGATGATGGTGCGCCCGTTTCGCTCGGCCGCCGAGACCAGACACCGCCCTGCCGCCCGCGTATAGCCGGTTTTCACGCCGATCGCGCCATCATACATGCTCAGCAGACGGTTGTGATTGCTCAGCGCATGCCCACTGACCGTGCAGCTTTTTGTCGAGACGATCTGCCGGAACACCGGGTCCTTGAGGGCCGCCGCGGTGATCTTGGCCAGCTCATGTGCGGTGGTGTAGTGCGTGTCGGACGGCAGGCCGTTCGGATTGTCGAAATGCGTGTCCATCAGACCGAGTTCCGCCGCTTTGGCGTTCATTTTGCCCACAAAGGCGGTCATGCCGCCGCACTCTCCCGCGATGGCGACCGCCGCGTCGTTGCCGGACGCGAGCATGAGTCCGTACAGCGTATCCCGCAGTGAGAGTGTCTCACCCGCTTTCAGGTACATGGATGAGCCTTCCACGGCGGCGTACTCCGGCTTTACGATATACACGCGGTCAAGGTCACCCTCGCCGAGCGCGACGAGCGCGGTCATGATCTTGGTGGTGGACGCCATCGGCAGGCGGCTGTCCGCGTTCTGCTCGAACAGCGTTTCGCCCGTGTCCGCATCGATCACGACCGCCCCCCGTGCGCTCACCGCGCCTGCCCTCGGCAGAACGAGCAAAAGCGCGAGCACGCAAAACAGCTTTTTCACATTGCACCACTCCCCGCATAACAAAACCTACTCAGCATTCACGCGAGTAGGTTTTGCGGGAAAACGCGGTTTTATTCGTCGCCGGACAGGGTTTCCGCCACTTCGGCTGCGTCCTCGGTCTTGCCCTTGAAGCCGCTGACGAAATTGGACACCTTGTTGATCGCACCCGGGATCATCTCGACCAGACGATCCATCGTGTCGGACGCCTGTGCGTTGATGCCGAGGATGTTGGCGCTGCCGTCCTTGCCGATGACAAGGAAGCACACCGGCGAAACCGTCACACCGGCGCCGCTGCCGCCGCCGAACGCGAGCGGAGACCCGCTTGCCGCGTGCTTGGATGCGAACTCACTGCCGCCTGCTCCGAAGCCGAACGACACCTTGGAGACCGGGATAACGGTCGTACCGTCCGCCGCTACGATCGGGTTACCGATAATGGTATTAACATCCACCATTTCCTTGATTTTGGACATGGTTTCGGTCATCAAATCGCTGATAGGATGATGTTCACTCATAATTTTCGCCTTCCTTTATACGTTTTAACTGATTATTTGAAATACTTCTTGTACAGCTTATACATTGGCTTGCCATGCCGCAGCAGCACTCTGACGAGCGATATCGGCCGTATCGAGCAGTTTACGGTAAATGCCCACTCGGTATGGTCAGCATTGAAGTCCGCGTCCGCGCTGACATGGTAATCCTGCATATCGAAAGTATTCTCCAGGAACGGAACAATGATTCCGCAGAGCGCCGCTGCCTGCCCGAGCAGAATGCCGGTCTGCGCCGCATCGTCTGTGCCGATAACTACGCGCGCCCGCAGTCTGCTGATGCGCAGGCGGTCGGTCAGGTCGCTGAGGAAATCGCGCACCGTGCCTGCGATCTCACCGACATCCAGTCCGTCCTTCGGCAGCGAAAGACCGAGCTTTCCGCTCGTTTTCTTTTCGTTTTCCTCAGATTTCTTCTTCTCAGCTTCCGTTTCCTCTTTTTTCTTTTTCAGGTGGCGCGGTCTCGGATACAGCGGAATGCGAACCGGCCCATACCGTGCCTCCACGCTCACCTCGCCGGTCACGCCGACGGCTTCAATGCCTGCCCGAATGTTCAGCAGCACCAGCACAATCACCAGTGCCAGCAGCACAATTCCAAGCAGAATGCCTAAAATCCAGAGTAAAACCGTTCCCATAGGCGGTCACTCCGTTTCCGGCGGCACAGGCTCGCCGTTCAAGAAGCGCAGCTGCTCGCCGGGCGGCGTCTCGTGCAGCGTGCCGTCCATGTTCAGCTCCATCTGCTCATTTTCCTCAAGCGCAGGCAGCGCCGGAAGGTCCTCGATGCTTGCCAGTGAAAAGCTGCGCAGGAACCGGTCGGTCGTGCGGAACAGCATGGGCTTTCCGGGCACGTCCAGCCGTCCGGCCTCCTCGATGAGCCCCTTTTCCGCCAGACTGCTCACCGTATTCGATGAATCGACACCTCTCAGCTGGTCGATGAACGCACGCGTCACCGGCTGGCGGTATGCGATGATGGTCAGCACCTCAAGCGCCGCAGGCGACAGCGCAGGCGGTCTGCGCGATTCGGTCACGCGGCGCACATACGGCCCGTACATCGGCCGGGATGCCAGCTGCAGCTTGTCCTCGATACGCAGCAGCATGATGCCGCGGTTCTCGAAGTCGTAGCGGTTCTCAAGTGCAGCCGCCGCGTCCAGCAGCTCCGCCGGTGCGGCCTCAAGCGCCGCGGACAGCCGTTCAATGGTAACCGCATCGCCTGCCGCGAACAGCACGGCCTCCAGTCCGGCCTCGAGCGCCGTCATGCTGCCGTTATTTTGTGTTGTCATTTGTCAGCATCAGCTCCATCTCCTCGCCGTCCCCTTCCAAACGGATTCGGCGGGTCTTGGATAATTCCAGCACAGCCAGAAAGGTAGCCACAATCTCCGAGCGGTTTCTCGCGTCGTCGAACAGCCGCATAAACGGCACGCGCATCCGGTACAGAAAGCGTTTGAGAATCGCGGTGACGCGTCCCTCTACCGGTACAGGCTCACGCCCGACAATGCCCTGAAACGAGGTCACCGGCGGCGGCAGGCGGCGCTTGGTGCGGCGCAGCATTTTGTTTGCCGCGCGGATGAGATCGTTTACCGTGTGGTGATACTCCACCGGCGCAGCATTCTGCCGTTCGGGCGGTTTGACGTAGATATCACGGCCGTTTTCGTTCTTTTCCGCAAAAAACGCGGCCGCGCTCTTGAGTCTCTGGTACTCGAGCAGCATTTCGACCAGACCCGCTCTCGGGTCCTCCTCGGCCTCGTCCTCCTCGTGCTTCGGCAGCAGCATCCTGGACTTGATGTACACCAGCTGCGCCGCCATTGCGATGAAGTCACCGGCAACGTCCAGATCCATGTGCTCGGCCTCGTGCAGAACCGCCATGTACTGCTCAAGGATTTCCGCGATGGGGATATCGTAAATGCTCACCTTGTTTTTGGAAATCAGGTGCAGCAGCAGGTCGAGCGGCCCGTCAAAGTTGTCTAAATGAAAATCCATAGCTTACAGAAACAGGCTGACGAAGTTTACCGCCAGCATGAGAACGCCGTTGCCGACCCAATCCATAATGCCGTCCAGCCAACCGAACCAGAGCGCCACGATAAACACGAAAAAGATGATATTCTGGTACTTCTGCAGCTTGAGTGACCACGAAAACGGCAGAAAAGCGTCAACGACGCGGGAGCCGTCCAGCGGGTGCACCGGAACAAGATTGAACACACCCAGACCGACCGACATGCTCGCAACGATGAGCAGGAACTGCGACAGCGACCACAGGAATGTATTCGTCATGTTCATGCGCACCACAAAATACAGGCAGTACGCGATAAAGGCGGTGATAAAGTTGGATACCGGACCGGCAAGCGCAGTCAGCGCCATGCCCCAGCGTCTGTTCCTGAAATTGGCGATATTGACCGGCACCGGACGCGCCCAGCCGAAGCCGAACAGCAGCAGGCACAGGAAACCGATCGGGTCGATATGCGCCATCGGCGACAGCGTTACGCGGCCGGAATCACGCGCGGTACGATCGCCGAGCAGATAGGCAGCACCGCCGTGCGCGGTCTCGTGGATGGACAGGCACAGCACGATCGCGGGCAGCGAAAGCGCCAGTGTGATAAATGCGGAGCGGATATCGCCGCTCATCAAAGCTCTCCAAAGCAAGCTGTTTCCTCCATTATTGCAGTGATTCTGATTCTATATTACCCTATAATGGATTATTATAACACGGATAGCGGTCGTTGTCACCCGAATATTTGTTCTGTACAACATTCGGCGGGATTTTGTCGTTTCATTGCAGGGCGGGGCCCCGCCCTGCATGATAACTTACCGAATGGATCATATCTTTGCTGCATAATTATCTACTCGGTAAGTTTTAGCAGCACATTAACAGATTATCTGCTATAATTAACTTGTACATCTATGCACTTGGAGGATTCGACATGAAACGACAGGACGGCAAACCGCGTTTATTCTCGTTTACGCTGCGGGATTTCCTTATTTTCGCGGCGATATTTATCTGTGCACTGGTACTCTGCACCTTGCTGCGCCGCTCGGACATCAGTGACGGCTTCGCCTCTCCGGTATTTGTTCTCGCGGTGCTGCTCACCTCGCGCTTCACGAACGGATACCTGTTCGGTACGCTTGCCGCATTCCTGAGCGTTATCGGCATCAACTACATCTTCACCTTTCCCTACTGGGAATTTAACTTCACGATGACCGGCTATCCGCTGACGTTTTTCGTTATGCTGTGCGTATCGCTCGTCACCTGCACGATGACCACCAAGATCAAGCAGCAGGAGCAGTTCCGCATGGAGAGTGAGCGCGAGAAAATGCGTGCCAACCTGCTCCGCTCGGTCTCGCACGACATCCGCACGCCGCTGACCTCCATCATCGGTTCAACCTCGGCCATTCTGGAAACGCCCGACCTGTCTCTCGAACAGCAGCATCAGCTGCTCGAGGATGTGCGCGATGACGCGCAGTGGCTGGTCCGCGTGGTGGAAAACCTGCTGTCCATCACCCGCATGGGCGAGGACACCCGGATCACCAAGCAGCCTGAGGCCGCCGAGGAGGTGCTCGGCGAGGTCGCCCGCAAATTCCGCAAGCACTATCCCGACGTCAAGATATCGGTGGCTGTGCCGGATGAGCTGCTCATCGTGCCGATGGATGCGATCCTCATTGAGCAGGTCATGACCAATCTGCTTGAAAACGCCGTTCGGCACGGCAAAAACACCACCCATATTGCGCTCTCTGTGCATCAGGAGGGCGAAAACGCCGTCTTTGCCGTGCAGGACAACGGCGGCGGCATCTCGCCCAAGCTGCTGCCCGTGCTGTTCAGCGGAACGCTGCGCCACAGCGACACGCCCACCGGAGACGGCAAGCGCAATATGGGGCTGGGACTTTCTGTATGCAACGCCATTGTCCGCGCACACGGCGGCACGATGCACGCACAAAATAAGGACGGCGGTGCGGAATTCATCTTCTGCCTGCCGATGATAGAAAAGGAGCCGGAACTGCAATGAACATTCGAGAAAAAATACTCATCGTGGAGGACGAAAAGAGCATTGCGCACTTTATCTCCACTATTTTGAACTCCAACGACTATGAAACGCTGCTGGCCCGCTCGGGCAGCGAGGCGAAGACCATGATCTCCTCGCACTGTCCGGATCTGGTCATCCTCGATCTCGGTCTGCCGGATATGGACGGCATTGACGTCCTGCGCGAGCTGCGCTCGTGGTCAAGCCTGCCGGTGGTGGTGGTTTCCGCCCGCTCGCATGAGCACGATAAGGTGCAGGCGCTCGATCTCGGCGCAGACGACTACCTGACCAAGCCGTTCGGCACCGCCGAACTGCTCGCGCGCGTGCGCACCGCCATCCGCCACACAAGAACCACCTCTGCGAACAGCGAAATCGCCCGCGAGGGCACCTACACGGTCGGTGAAATGACCATCGACTATAACAAGCATCAGGTGCTCGTCCGCGGCGAGAATGTCCACCTCACGCTCAGCGAGTTCCGTATCGTTGCGCTGCTCGGCAAGTTTGCCGGCAAGGTGCTTACCTACGATTACATCATCAAGGAGCTGTGGGGACCGCGAGCCGGCGGTGACAACCAGATCCTGCGCGTCAATATGGCAAATATCCGCCGCAAGATCGAGAAAAATCCTGCCGAACCGGAGTACCTGTTTACCGAGGTCGGCGTGGGATATCGTATGGCGGAAAACAGTGAAAATTGAGAATGGAAAATGTCGCTATCCTTGCGCAGGTTCCGTCCGCGCTGCGACGAGGTATCGCGCCATGCGCGTTATTTCATGCCGCGCATAGCGTAGTTCCGTAATGCTCAATCCTCCATTATCAATTCTCCATTCCTAAACAAAAAATCCCGAACCGTTTGGTTCGGGATTTCTTTGTTCAGGTAAACTCTGTCGGTGAATAGCTGCCGTCCGCGATCTGCTGCGCGACTTCGTCGCTCAGTGCGTTATATACAACGCCCGGCTCCAGCGTGATGCCGTGAATTGCGGCAAGCTGAGAGACCGTTACAAACGCGTAGGTCTTATCCGTGCGGCTCTGCAGCTCGTCGATCGCTGCCAGCGCACCCCGAACCGAAGTCTCATACAGGTCGTGCATCAGGACAACATCGCCGTCCTGCGCCTGCTCCACGATGACCTTCTTCACATGATCGGCATCGCGGTACTTCCAGTCCTCGGTGTCCACGCTCCAGTTGATGATCGGGTAGTTCAGCTCAGCGGCTACCGCCTTGACATCCGAGTTGACGCCGCCGCCTACCGGACGCAGCACCTGCGGTGCCTGCCCCGCAATATCCTTGATCGCATTGGTCGCATCGTCAATCTGTGTGCGGATATCATCCACGCCCAGACCGGTCAGGTGGCACATCGGGTGATTCATGGTGTGGTTGCCCAGTTCATGGCCTTCGTTTACCATGCGCGGCAGCACATCCGATACCTCGGAGACACGCTCGCCCACCATCAAAAACGTAGCGACTGCGCCGCGCTGCTTGAGACCGTCCAGCAGATAGTTGGTCAGACCGTTCGGATAGCCGTCCTTTTTGCCAGTCGGACCATCGTCAAACGTCAGCGCGATATAGACATCGGCCTCCGGTATATCGCCGTCCACGGCATCGCCCAGCTTATCCTTCATGTTCTTGAGATATGCCTTCTGGCTGTCAAAGCCGTCAAGCGTTACGCCGGTGAACGAGAATACGCCGTCACCGAGATCGGTATACGTTTTGCCAAGGATCGCCGCAAGCACCTGCGGAGAAACGTAAAAGCGGTTCTTATCCTGATCCGTGTAGGTGGAGAAGCCATTGCCGGAGGCGCGCTTGCCGTCCACCTTGGTCCTGCCATCGTCCGCATCCACGGTCGCGGTGGATTCGCCGCAGGTGACATTCCATGCGCCCTTGCCGTCGTCCTCGGCCTTGCCGCCGAGCGCGGTCATCGCAGCCTTGAGCGGGATATACGCCGTGCCGTCCTGATCGAGCACACCTGCACCCAGCTTTTTGCCTTCTTCCACCATGTGCTTGGTGCTGCCTTCATAGAGCAGCTGATCCGAGCCGGTTCGCATAACGATGCTGCCGCTCATCACCTGTCCCTCGGCCGGGCCGAGCAGCTTGAGCGCATCATCCGTAATTTCACCGATCTTCTTATCGGTCAACGCTTTTTTTGCCTGACTGATGATGATCAGATCGCCGTTTTCGGCGGCAACCTCGCCGGTCTGCCATGAAAGTGCCTGACAGATATCCTTGACCGGCGCATAAACCACGCCGTTCTTCTCCACCGGTGCGGAGGCAAAGGTCTCGGTCGCGTCACCGACGTGCAGGTTTGTATCACTGAGCTTAATTGTCAGCACGGTCTTTTTGAGCGTGATCGTGCCGGATTTAGCGTTCTCGTCCCAGTTCAGCTCCAATCCGAGGTTATCGCACAGTGAGCTGATGGACGCCATGCCGTTGCCCTGACTGTCACGGTAGGGCGCAGCGTCAACCTGTATCGCCTTGCCGTTCTTATATGCATTCGTGTTGCCCACCTGATACACCAGCACGTTGTTGCTGCTGACTACGTTTCCGACAATCGAGCGGATCGCCCGCACACCGAAGAAAATGACCGCAATGATCAGAATGATCAGGGCAAACAGCACACCGTAGTGACTGTTGCGCCGTCTGCGTCTGCGCCTTCTTCTATGCGGACTGCGCGGCGCCTGCCGCGCCGATTCATATGCCATTTTTGTCATCCTTCCTATCCTTTTTATAACATATGCTGCTAAGATATAAGTATACCACCTTTCGACACAAAGCGAGGTTACAGTTCTGTTACTTTTTACAGCTTCCGCCCGCACTTTTTCTGTCCTTTTCTGACGGCAGACTTACAGCAACACCGCACAATTAAAGCAGCGGTTCCTTGCGCGAGTTCCGTCCGCGCTGCCGCGGTTCCTTGCGCGAGTTCCGTCCGCGCTGCCGCGGTATTGCCTTACAAATCCTCGCCCGCACTCCAGTTGACAAGATGAGGCGACTTCTTCGGCTGCACAGCTGCCGGGTCGGGCACCTTTACACCGAAGAAATCATACCACTGACCGCACTGCTCGCACTGCCAAGCCGTTGCTTCGGTTTCATCCATGATGAAAATCTCGTTTCCACATTCACAATTTAGAATTGTCATTATACTTCCTGCTTTCCTGCTGTTATATTTCTGCTATCAGTATAGCACAAGCCGCGCATAAAGTCGAATGTCGGCGCAAAGAAAAAGGGAGTGTTTCCACTCCCTTTCTGTTCGGTTACGGCAGCCTGAGCAGTCCCGCCTCGCGCAGACTATTGAGCAGCTCGTTGAACCGCGCAACGATGTCGTCCGCACCGGTTGCGTCTGCTACCGATGCCGCCGGTTCCGGACTTGCGCCTGCGGGGCCGGTCGGGCCGGTTGGGCCAACTGCGCCTGCTTCACCCGCGGGGCCGGTCGGGCCGGTAGCCCCGACTGCGCCTGCTTCACCTGTGGGGCCGGTCGGGCCGGTTGGGCCAACTGCGCCTGCTTCACCTGCGGGGCCGGTCGGACCGGTTGGGCCGACTGCGCCCGCTTCACCTGTGGGGCCGGTCGGGCCAGTCGGGCCAACTGCGCCTGCTTCACCCGCGGGGCCGGTTGGGCCGGTCGGGCCGACTGCGCCTGCTTCACCCGCGGGGCCGGTCGGGCCGGTTGGGCCGACTGCGCCTGCTTCACCCGCGGGGCCGGTCGGACCGGTCGGTCCCGGGAAGCCCGGCGGTCCCGGAGGACCCGGAATGCCTCTCGGCCCCATTGGCCCCATCGGTCCCCTTTCTCCTCGCGGTCCGCGCGGACCGGGAGGACCGGGAGGTCCGGGAGGTCCGGGAGGTCCCATCGCGTCCGGTCGGCCGTTGCCCATCACCGCATCGCACACGCGCTCCTGCCAGCGTTCGCTCGGGCGTTCCCAGTTGCCGCAGCAGTCCTGTCGATCGTTCATGTCGTTCTTCCCTTCCTTCCGATTTGCCGGAAATCTCCGGCAGTTCAATCTATGCCGAAGGCGGCTCTGCGGTGAGACCCTGCGCGGCAAAATACCGTCGGTTGTGCGCCACTGCCGCCGACTGCGGGCGCACGAGTGCTGCCCGTTCATTCCAGGCACAGGCTTGCTTGGGGTCTCCCAATTTGTCCCAGCAGGCGCACAGGCCGAGTGCCGGCGCATAAGCACAGGCGTTCACATCAATAAAACCGTGCGGTGCTGTGCTTGCGGCTCGAATGGCGGTTTCGTACCAGAACACCGCCTGTCTTGCGCGGTTATCCGCGTATTCGAGGGCTGCAAGCGCACAGCACACGGCACTGCGCGGCACCTCCAGTGCAAATGAGCGGGTCAGTGCCCGCTTTGCCTGCTCGCGCTCTCCGAGGGCGGTCAGCGCCTGCGACAGACCAAGGCACGCATCTATTTTGTTCTCTGCCCAGCCGTCCGGCATCGCAAGGAAGACTTCAAATGCTTCAACTGCCTGTGCGTACCGTTTATGCGCCAGCAGCTCTCGCGCGTAATAATAGCTGCCGCGTGCATCCAGCTTTTCCCCCTTAGCAAGCAGGTTTTCGTAGATTTTCAGATTGCGGTCGGAGTACGCACACGGCGGCTTGCGGTGTGTCACCGCCGCGTCTCCATACCGGATGTTCCCGCGCGGCACAATGCACTCGTGCACCGCACCCTGCCATCGAAAATGCGCAGACGTTTTCAGCAGCCGCTCACGGTAACAGAAAAACGTCGGCCTGCCCTGTTCATCAAAGCCGGTGTGGTACGGCAGCATGACGACATCGGCTGTGCCGTCCAGCTCCGCTTTGAGCGCAAGCAATTTCTGACGGTCGGACGGCAGAAGCACATCATCCGCATCCAGCCACAGCGTATAGTCCATGCGCGCCTGCGCAAACGAAAAATTGCGTGCAGCGGAGAAATCATCGCACCACGGAAACGCCTGCACAGTGCCGTATTTTCGGGCAATTTCCCGCGTTTTGTCGGTCGAACCGGTGTCCGTGATGCAAATTTCATCCGCAATGCCGCGCACGCTGTCCAGACACCGCGTGAGCACCTTCTCCTCATTGCGTACGATCATGCAAAGGCTGACGGTCGCCATGGCATCCCCTCCCCTCCAGTCTATGCAAGGTGAATGAAGGTTGCCAATCTGCACGGATTTTGGTACAATAAGAAGAGTAAATCACGGAAACGGAGAGATTTTTTCGATGGAGACCGAAGTAAAGCTGACCAAACTTGCTGGCTGCGCCGGCTGCGGCGCAAAAGTCGGCGCCGGAACGCTCGTACACCTGCTTGAAGGCTTTCGCACGCATACCGACCCGCGTTTGATCGTCGGCTATGACAAGAGCGATGACGCAAGCGTGTATGTGCTTGACGAGAACACCGCACTCGTGCAGACGACCGACTTCTTCCCGCCCATCGTGGACGATCCGTTCCTGTACGGACAGATCGCGGCTGCCAACGCGCTCAGCGACGTGTACGCCATGGGCGGTGAACCCAAGCTCGCGCTCAACATCATGTGTCTGGCGCAGAGCATGGATAATCATGCGGTGCAGGAAATCCTGCGCGGCGGCTACGACAAGGCCTACGAGGCCGGCGCGATCATCACGGGCGGTCACACCATTCAGGGTGCCGAGCCGATTTACGGACTGGCGGTTTCGGGCTTCGTGCATCCGAAAAAGGTGCTCACCAACAGCGGTGCAAAGCCGGGGGACGTGCTGATTCTGACCAAGCCGCTCGGCGTTGGCGTGCTGACCACGGCAGCAAAAGCGGATCTGGTTGAAAAGTCCGTGCTTGACCGCATCTACCGCCAGATGGCTACGCTCAACAAGGCCGCGCGTGACGTGATGGTGAAATATCCGGTGCACAGCTGCACGGATGTCACCGGTTTTTCGCTGCTCGGCCACAGCTTTGAGATGGCACAGGGCAGCGGCGTTTCCGTGCACCTTCGTGCGGACGACATACCCTATCATGCAGAAGCATACCCGCTGGCAGAGATGGGGCTGATTCCGGCAGGCGCGTACCGCAACCGGCAGTATGCGGAAGCCGGCGTATGTGTCAAGGGTAAGGTTTCGCGCACCCTGCAGGATTTGTTTTACGACCCGCAGACCAGCGGCGGTCTGCTGTTTGCCCTGCCGGAGCAGGACGCGCAAGGCTGTCTGGATGAACTGCAGCAGAGCGTGCCGGAGGCGAAAATCGTCGGGTATGTTACCGAGAAACAGGAGTTTTCGATCTATTTGGAGTAAATATAAATTGAGGATGGAGAATTGAGAATGGAAAATCAACACGGTAGTTGACCGTTTTCTTTTGAAATTGAACCCAATCAAAAAAACACCCCGAACCACAGGTTCGGGGTCAGTCTGTCGAAAAAGTCGTATAGTCAGCAGTTTTCAGTATTTCGCGCGGCAGCGCGCATAAAATAGCATTTGCTCTGCAAATGCTCAAAAAGGGGGAGCATGTATCACCATTTTTGAACTTCTGGAGGGAGAAAGTTTCTGTATAGGAACTTTCGGACGACTTTGGAACGGCCCACGGT
>OGYI01001172.1_pt1 | contig 27169 bp, 25 predicted proteins | sample 1576521 | NCBI WGS metagenome assembly OGYI01 (sample SAMEA3541484, study PRJEB24748) | human gut metagenome | biome: human gut; feature: human-associated habitat; material: faeces | place: China | collected 2012
GGGAGAAGACGACAAGACCGTTCCTGCGTTCCAGAGAATTTTTATGGCAGGAAGGCCACACAGCACACGCGACGGCAGAAGAAGCAGAAGAGAGAACCATTCAGATGCTGAATCTCTATGCGGATTTTTGTGAGGAAGTGCTGGCTATGCCGGTCATCCGCGGTCGCAAAACAGATAAAGAAAAGTTTGCCGGTGCGGAAGCTACGTATACGATAGAAGCTTTGATGCATGACGGAAAGGCGCTCCAGTCCGGCACAAGCCACAATTTTGGTGACGGTTTTGCAAAGGCCTTTGGCATTCAGTATGCCAATAAAGATAATAAACTGGAATATGTTCATCAGACATCCTGGGGGATGACCACACGCTTGATCGGAGCCATTATCATGGTTCACGGTGATGATTCCGGTCTGGTATTGCCTCCGAGAATCGCACCGACCCAGGTTATGATCATTCCGATCCAGCAGAAAAAAGAAGGGGTTCTTGACAAAGCCTATGAAATCCGGGATGTTCTGAGCAACTTCCGGACAAAAGTGGATGATTCGGATAAGAGTCCGGGATGGAAATTCTCCGAAGCGGAAATGCGGGGAATTCCTGTACGTATTGAAATCGGTCCGAAGGATATCGAAGCGGGACAGGCCGTTATTGTGCGCCGTGATACCCGGGAAAAACAGGTCGTTGCATTGAGTGAACTGGTTGAAAAAGTAAGCGCCACTCTGGATAAAATGCAGTCCGACATGCTGGAGAGAGCCAGAGCCCACAGAGATGCTCATACCTATGAGGTGACAGATTTTGAAGCCTTTAAGGATACGATCGAACATAAACCGGGCTTTGTCAAAGCTATGTGGTGTGGTGATGAAGCCTGTGAAAATATGATTAAAGAAGTCACTGGAGCAACCTCCCGGTGTATGCCGTTCGCACAGGAACATTTATCAGATACGTGCGTATGCTGCGGAAAACCTGCAAAATCTATGGTATATTGGGGAAAAGCATATTAAAGAACAGGATGATTTGTTTGGAAAAATCCTATGAAAAAGTTGTGGACTTCGTTCAGAAACAGATTCTGGACGGAGTCTACAGTACAGGGGACAAACTGCCGTCAGAGAGAGAGATGGCGCTGCAATTGAATGTAAGCCGGACTTCTGTTCGGGAGGGCATCCGTATACTGGAACAGATGGGTGCACTGTCCTGTCAGCAGGGTTCGGGGAATTATATCACCGGTGATTTTGAAAACACGTTAATACGAGTTATGACATTGATGTTTGCCGTGGAAGGGACGTCATATCGTGAAATCAGTGAATTCCGATTTGCATTGGAATATCAGGCATTGTCTCTGTCCGTTCATCATGCCACGGAAGAGCAGATTGAAGAAATGGAATACCACATGAGCATGTTGGAGACGGCTCAGGAGGAAAATGTCCGTTCAAAACATGATAAACGCATTCATTATCTGGTGGTGGAAGCTTCACATAACAACTATCTTATTGTTAATTTTTTGGCATTAACACAGGTTATGGACCGATATGTCAAAGATATGCGGGTGCGTATTTTGAAAGATGAAAAGAACCGGGAAGGTTTAATGCAGACTCACAGAGACTTGATTAAAGCTGTAAAGGATAAGAATGTCCAGCTTGGGCAGGAGGCTTTGAACCGACATTTTGTTTATATTTACAATTATCTGGATAGTTGAGCAAATATTGACAAAAAAAAGACAAACCCTTTGTGCGAAAAAACTACAAAAATTAAGCAGGGCAAAATCAGAACTGTGCAATGCTTATAAAAAATACACGGGAAATACAAAGGAAAACGGTAAAAATGACTTGACAAATACGCTTGTGTATTTTATGATGGTCATATAAATGGTAGGACCAGTATGGCCCCTTTATGTGTATTTTTAATGGTTATTGTGTACATAGTGTGCAATACAAAATATATAGAGCAAAGGGTTCTTTATTAAAGGTTTAAGGAGGAATGATAAAGTGAGTGCATATGGCAAAGTGACTCCAGAAATCGTGGAGAAATTTAAAGAGATTGCACCAGGACGGGTTTACGTAGGTGAAGAGATCAATGATGATTTCACACATGACGAGATGTCTATCTACGGTAAAGCTATGCCGGAAGCTGTTGTTGACGCTATGACAACAGAAGAAGTTGCAGCCGTTGTTAAGATTTGTTACGAAAACACTATTCCAGTAACAGCCAGAGGTGCTGGTACTGGCCTTGTTGGAGCAGCTGTTCCGATTGCCGGAGGCGTTGTGATCGGTACAACAAAGATGAACAAAATCCTTGAATATGATTTAAACAACTTTGTTGTTAAAATCCAGCCGGGTGTTTTATTAAATGACCTTGCAGAAGACTGTGTAAGCCGTGGACTTATGTATCCACCGGATCCGGGTGAAAAATTTGCCGCTGTTGGTGGTAACGTTGCTACAAATGCCGGTGGTATGAGAGCTTGTAAGTATGGCGCTACAAGAGATTATGTACGCGCTATGACCGTTGTTCTTTCAAATGGTGATATTGCTCATTTCGGAAGCACAGTTTCTAAAACATCTTCCGGTTATTCTCTTGTAAACCTGATGATCGGTTCCGAAGGTACTCTTGGCATCATCACAGAGTTAACATTAAAAGTTATCCCGGCTCCGAAGGAAGTTATCAGCCTGGTAATGCCTTTCGAGGATCTGGCTTCCTGTATTTCCACAGTTCCGTTATTCAAGAAAAACAATCTTGATCCACAGGCTCTGGAATTCATGGAAAGAGCAATCGTTGAAAAATCTGAAAAATATGTTGGTAAAGCTGTATATCCAAAGAACATTGATGGCGTAGAAGCTGGAGCTTACCTGCTTGTAACATTTGATGGACGTGACATGGATGAACTGGAAGAGATCATGGAACAGGCTTCTGAGATCGCTCTTGAAAACGGCGCTATCGACGTTATCGTTGCAGATACACCGCCTAAGATCAAAGACGTTTGGGCAGCAAGAAGCTCCTTCCTGGAAGCTATCAAAGCTGAAACAAACTGGAAAGACGGTCTGGAACTTCTTGATGAATGTGACGTTGTTGTTCCGCTTGATAAGATTGCACCATATGTTGAATATGTATACGCTGTTGGCGAAAAGATGGGTCTTCAGGTAGAAAGCTTTGGACATGCCGGTGATGGTAATCTTCACATTTATGTTATCGGCGATGACCAGATCAGCGTTGAAGATTTCAAGGCTAAAGCAGATGCATTCTTTGATGATATTTATCCGGAAGCTACACGTGTTGGCGGTCTTGTATCCGGTGAACATGCGATCGGTTCCGGTAAATTGAAATATCTTGCAGAAGCCGAAGGCGAAACAAATATGCAACTTATGCTTGGAATTAAGAAAGTATTTGACCCTAAGATGATTCTTAACCCAGGTAAAGTTTGTTACAAACTGTAATTTATAAAGTAATATTTATAAATCATTCAACATTACTTTTTATTTATATTTTATAAGGAGGGCTTTAGAAATGAAATTTCATTTCAGTGAAGAAGAACAGGAAATCATCTCAATGGTAGAGGATTATGCGATTAAAGAAGTTGGTCCTAGAGCACAGGAAATCGATGAAGAGGAAAGATTCCCAATCGAGGCTCGCGAAGGATTAGCTGAAATGGGTATGATGGGTGTTTATTTCCCAGAAGAGTACGGCGGTGCTGGTATGAGCTACCTTACATATATTGGTGTAGCTGAAAAATTAGCTGAGTACTGTGCAACAACATCTATTATGATGATGGCTTCCGAATCTCTCTGTGCATGGCCGATTTTCCAGTATGGTACAGAAGAACAGAAACAGAAATTCCTTGCACCACTTTGCTCCGGTGAAAAATTAGGTGCATTCGCTCTTACAGAGCCAAGTGCAGGAACAGATGCTGCTATGCAGAAGACTGTAGCTGTTGACAAAGGTGACCACTGGTTAATCAACGGTTCCAAGATTTTTATCACAAATGCACAGTATGCAGATATCTTTGTTTTCTTCGCTATGACAGACAAAGAAAAAGGAACAAAAGGTATTTCCGCATTCATCGTTGAAAAAGGAACACCTGGATTTGAAGTTAGCGGACATGAAAAGAAGATGGGTATCCGTGGTTCTTCCACAAGCGAATTAATCTTCAATGACTGCAAGATTCCAAAGGAAAACCTGTTAGGACAGCTTGGAAAAGGCTTCATGATCGCTATGACAACACTTGACGGCGGCCGCGTTGGCGTTGCAGCTCAGGCTGTAGGTATTGCTCAGGGCGCTATCAATGATGCATTAGCATATGTTAAAGAACGTGTACAGTTTGGAAAACCAATCTGGAAATTCCAGAATACACAGTTCCAGTTAGCTGATATGCAGGCTAAAGTAGATGCAGCTCGTCTGCTTCTCTACCGTGCAGCTCAGGCTAAACAGGATGGCGAACCATACAGCCACTTAGCAGCTATGGCTAAATTAGTATGTGCTGAAACAGCATCTGATGTAACACGTCGTTGCGTACAGCTTGCTGGTGGATATGGATATTCTCGTGATTATCCGTTCGAACGTCATATGCGTGATGCTAAGATCACAGAAATCTACGAAGGAACAAGTGAAGTTCAGCGTATGGTAATCTCCGGATGGATGGGAAACAAATAAGTTTAACATAATCTGATCCTGGATTTCCCTGTGAGATTTAATTCGTTGCGGAATAATTAAAAGTTTACATGCGACTGGTGTGCAGAAAATCTACACACCAGTTGTGTTATTAGGAAAAGAAGGAGCGTACAACAAAATGGAAATATTAGTTTGTATTAAACAGGTGCCAGACGATTCTGTGAATATCAAAATGAATCCAGCAACTAACGCACCTGATCTTGACATTGCTACGCCTATCGTAAACGCATTTGATACATATGCTCTCGAAATGGCTACACGTCTTAAAGAAGCTGTTGGTGACAGTACGATCACTGTTGTTTCTGTTGGACCGGATAAAGCTAAAGATGCAATCAAAACATGTCTTGCAGTTGGTGCAAGCAAAGGTTATGTTGTTAAAGCTGACGCTACAGATACAATCAGCACAGCAGATGCTCTGGCTAAAGCCGTAGCTAAGATTGAAGAAGCTGAAGGCGTTAAATTTGACATTATTTTCTGTGGTAAAGAATCTACTGACTGTGCATCCGGACAGGTTGGTACAATGTTAGCAGAAGACTTAGATGTACCTGTAGTTACAAACCTGGTTGATATTGAAAAAATCGATGCAGGCGTTAGCGCAAAACAGGAAACAGAAGAAGGATATAATGTTATTGAAGTTGCTATGCCTTGTGTAGTAACAGTAACAAAACCAGAATACGAACCAAGATATCCTACTATTAAGAGCAAAATGGCTGCCAGAAAGATTCCGATTGGTGAATTAGAAATTGGCGACGTTGTTGCACCTGCTGTTACGGTTGTTGCAAATGCAGAACCTCCAAAGAAAGCTGCTGGTGTTAAGATTAACGAAGAAACACTCGAAGAGTCCATGGCTATGGCTCTTGGAATGATGAGAGACGCTAAAGTATTATAAGGAGGAAATGTCATGGGTTGCAAAAATGTAATGGTATATGTTGAAACAGCAGAAGGCAAGCCAGTCAATGTAGGCCTTGAAATGCTTACAGCTGCTAAAGAAGTTGCTGAAAAAGTTACTGCTGTTGTTATTGGTGCTGCAGATGCTGCAGCTACAGCAATTGCGTATGGTGCAGATGACGCAATCACAGTAGATGCTGCTGAATACAATACAGAAGCATATGCTGCAATTGTTGTTGAATTAGTTAAAAAATACGCTCCGGAAATGTTATTTGTTGGTGCTACACCAAACGGTAAAGATTTAGGTGCAAGAGTTGCTGCTAAATTAAAAGCTGGTTGTGTAACAGATGTTATCGGAATGAAAGAAGCTGACGGAAAGATCGTCCTTACAGCTCCTCTTTACGGCGGAACAATCTACTCTGATGTTACTGTAGAAGGTACAGTTGTAGCAATCATCCGTGGTGGTGTATTCAAGAAAGCTGAAGAACCAGACACAGCAAAAGAAGGTACAATCACAGCTGAGACAGTAGAAATTGCTGACCTCAGAGCAAAGATCGTAAACAGCGTTCAGGAAATTTCTGAAAGCGTTAACCTTGAAGAAGCTGAAATCATTGTTGCCGGTGGTAGAGGTGTTGGAAGCGCTGAAAACTATGAATTAGTTAAAGAACTTGCAAGTCTTCTTGGCGGTGTTGTAGGCGCTACACGTCCGGTTATCGAAGAAGGATGGGTTTCCCGTGCACATCAGGTTGGACAGTCTGGTAAGATTGTTGCTCCTAAGTTATACATTGCATGTGGTATTTCCGGCGCTGCACAGCATGTTTCCGGTATCACAGGTTCCGATTATATCGTAGCTATCAATAAAGACGAGGATGCTCCGATTTTCGAAATTTCCAACATTGCGATCGTTGGAAACTGTGTTGATGCTTTGAAGATCATGATCGAAGAAGTTAAGAAAATGCAGGCTTAATTGTAAAAAAATTGAATGAATAAAAGGCCCTGATGGATTTTCCGTTAGGGCCTTTTTAAAATGACGCCAATGCCGTTGACAGCCGGACCTATAAATAAATTCATAAAAAACTCCTTTTACATGTTCTGTCTAATGGATTATAATAGATTTTACAGGAAATGCAACATTTAAAAAAATTGTCTGGAGAGTAGATTATGGAGTTAACACATATAAATGAACAGGGGCGGGCTCGGATGGTGGACGTCTCTGAAAAAGACGATACCAAGAGGATCGCCGTGGGGTTTGGAAAGATTTGCATGAAAAAAGAGACTCTGATGAGGATTCAAAATCAGGAGATAAAAAAAGGGGATGTACTGGGGGTGGCTCAGGTGTCGGCAATCATGGCGGCAAAACGGACCTTTGAAACCATACCGATGTGCCATCCGATTTTTTTGACCGGAGCCGATGCGGATTTTAAAATCGTAGAGGATGGTATAGAAATCCGGATGACGGTGAAGACGACGGGAAAGACCGGTGTGGAGATGGAAGCTCTGAATGGGGTCAGCGCTGCGGCACTGACGATTTATGATATGTGCAAAGGAATTGACAGGGCAATGTGTATTGAAAGTATATGTTTGCTGGAAAAGGATGGTGGCCGTTCCGGACATTTTGTTAGAAAGACTTGAGAAAGAAGGGGTGGGCATGGCATTATTATCAGTAATTTTACCGGCATATAATGAAGAAATGATGGTGGAACGGGCCGGAGAACGATTGGGACAATTGTTGAAGGATGAAAAGATAAAGTTCGAATTGATTTTTGTAGATGATGGGTCTAAAGATCGGACTTGGTCTAAAATTGAGGAAATGGCCAAAAGATATACATTCATCCGGGGAATTCATTTTTCCAGAAATTTTGGAAAGGAAGCCGCAATCTTTGCGGGGTTGGCTGAAGCCGGGGGAGAATGTTCCGTGGTTATGGATTGCGATCTGCAACATCCGCCGGAAACGGTCATTGAAATGTACCGCCGGTGGGAAGAAGGCTATGAGGTTGTTGAAGGCGTAAAACATTCCAGAGGAAGGGAAAACCTGGGACATAAGGCAAGCGCCGGACTTTTTTATAAAATTATGACAAAAGCAACCGGAATCGATATGTCCAGAGCCTCAGATTTCAAACTGTTGGATAAACGGGCGGTGGCGGCTTTGTTGGATATGCCGGAGCGCAATGCTTTTTTCAGGGCATTGTCATCCTGGATTGGTTTTAAAACGACAACGGTAAAATTTGATGTTCAACCGAGAGAGGCCGGGGAATCCAAATGGTCTACATGGTCCCTTGTAAAATATGCGGTTACGAATATTGCGGCTTTTTCTTCGGTTCCATTGCAAATGGTCACAGTGGCCGGCGTGTTCATGTTTATTTTTGCCGTGATCATGGCTGTAGAATCACTGGTAAGATATTTTGGCGGTCATGCATTGGAAGGCTTCACAACGGTCATTTTGCTTCTTCTCATTATTGGAAGCCTTGTTATGATGAGCCTCGGGATCATCGGTTATTATATTTCGAAGATTTATGAAGAGGTCAAAGGCCGTCCGCGTTACATTATTTCGAGAACGGCAGGAATTAAAAATAGAACTTTACAAACAGAAGATTCGTGCTATAATGAAAAAGAAATCGAATAATGAAATAAATAATCATGCTAGGGGAGCGAAAGCTGAGAAAGTCATCGACTTGACCCTTTGAACTTGATGCGGGTAATACCGACGTAGGGAAGCAGAGAACAGAATTAAGAGAGCTTTCCGTTGGAAGGTTCTTTTTTGTTTATAGAAAACGGAGGTAAGGAAAAATGACATTAACAGATGAGTTATATGAAAGCGTAAAAGATATTTGGAAAGGGTATCATGAACATCCCTTTGTGAGAGGTATCGGAGACGGCAGCCTGCCGATTGAAAAATTCCGGTTTTATATGCTTCAGGATTATCTGTATTTATATGATTATGCAAAAGTGTTTGCTCTTGGGGTCGTAAAATCCACGGAGCCGTCCATGATTCGCCGTTTTTCATATTTTGTAGAAGATACGCTGGGTGGAGAGATGGACATTCATTCCGGCTATATGGAACGTCTGGGAATTACGGATGAAGAAGTGGCACGGGCATCCAAAAGCCTTGCAAACGCTTCCTATACAAGTTATATGCTGGAAGTGGGATTCCGGGGGAATGAACTGGATATCCTTGTGGCCATTCTGTCCTGCGCATGGAGTTATGCGGAAATTGGTCATAAATTGGCGGAAAAATATCCGGAAGCAGTGAACCATCCATTTTACGGGGAATGGGTGAAAGGCTATACATCCAAAGAATACAACGATATGAATGATGAGATACTTTATCTTGTCAATACACTCGGTGATGGCATCAGCCGCCGGCGTGTAGAAGAACTGAAAGAAGTATTTGTGAACTGCAGCCGTTATGAGGGAATGTTCTGGGATATGGCATGGAATATGGAGATGTAAATAATGTTGACATTTAAAGATGTAACTTTTCGTTATCCGGAAGATAAAGAAGCGATGATGACGGATTTGTCCTTTCAGGTAGAGCAGGGAGAGTTTGTGTCTTTGATCGGAGCCAGCGGCTGCGGTAAAAGTACGATTTTTCGACTGATCAACCGTTTGCTGGAACCGGACAGTGGAGAGATTTTTGTGGATGGACAAGAGATTCATAAAATTCGGAGTTATGCCGGATATATGCCTCAAAAGGACTTGTTGTTCCCGTGGAGGACCATTGAAAAGAATCTCTGCCTTCCTATGGAAATTCAAAAGATAGATAAAGAGGAGCAGCGGCGCCGCATCGGCGAAGTACTGAAAGAAGTCGGACTGGAGGATTATCGGAATAAGTATCCAAAAGATTTATCGGGAGGTATGCGGCAGCGCATATCCTTTGCACGGACACTTTTAACAGATGCGGATTTAATGCTTCTGGACGAGCCTTTCAGTGCGTTGGATGCCTTGACCCGTATGGATATGCAGGAGTGGCTTTTGAATCAATGGGAACATTTTCATAAAACAATTTTGTTTATCACCCATGATGTGGAAGAAGCGATTTTTTTATCCAAAAAAATATATATCATTACAGAAACACCAATCACTCATCTGGAAATTGTTGAGGTTCCGGAGAACTATCCGAGAAAACGGGATTTTCTGCGGCGGCCCGAGATGGAAACGCTGAAAGCTAAGCTGACGATGCAGCTTCGAAAGCAGGTGATGTGATATGAAACGATATTTGCCTTCGGTACTTTTTCTCGCGGCGCTTCTTCTGCTCTGGCAGTTAGGTGCGGGGCGAATGGATGCAGCATACATTTTGCCGACACCGATAGGAATTTTGAGAAAACTGTGGGAACTGCGAGAACCACTTTTTGCCATCCATCTTCCGGCGACGATGAAGGTGACAGGGATTGGACTGGTAATTTCGATTGTTCTGGGCATTGGTCTGGCAATATTAATGGATGCAAGCCCGGTGGTGGAACAAGCCCTTTATCCGATTGTTATTGCTTCCCAGACGATTCCGACAACAGCGATTGCGCCGTTATTTGTCGTCTGGTTTGGATATGGCATCTGGAGCAAGATTGTGGTGACCATTCTCATGACATTTTTTCCGATTACAATTACCGTCTTTGACGGGTTTAAATCGGTAAAAAGAGAGATGGAAGAATTGCTCATCAGTTATGGAGCAACCCCCAAAGACATATTTATAAAATTAAAATTGCCGACAGCTCTGCCTCATTTCTTTTCGGCGATAAAGATGGCTATTCCACTGAGCGTTATTGGCGCTGCCATTGGTGAATGGCTCGGAGCCCAGAGTGGATTGGGATATTTCAGCCGAAGAATGATGACCCAATTAGACGGTGCCGGTGTTTTTGCGCCAATTTTATTACTGTCTGCTGTGGCGATGATTTTGGTAGGCATTATCAGCCTGTTTGAAAATATATTAATTAAATGGAGGAAGGAATTATGAAAAAAATACTTGTGACTATTCTGTGCGGAGCGATGCTTTTAAGCATGACGGCCTGCGGTCAGAATGGTACAAAAGAAACTAAAAAAACGGCAGATGGAACAGAAAGCGTGGAAACGGCCGGGACGGCTGCTGAAGAAGGAAACAGCGAATTAAAAGAAGTAAATGTTGTTTTGGACTGGTATCCAAACGCTGTGCATGCATTTATCTATGATGCCATTGAAAAAGGCTATTATGCGGAGGAAGGCATTAAAGTAAATGTTCAATTCCCTTCAAATACCAATGATGCCATGTCTCTGACAGCGGCTGGAAAAGCAGAGGTGGGTATTTATTATCTGCCGGATGTCATTATGGCCCGTGCGAACCAGAATGTGCCGATTCGATGCATTGGTGCATTGACCCAGTCTGATCTGAATATTATTCTGTCGTTAAAAGAGAAGAATATTAACGGACCGGAGGATTTAGCCGGAAAGACTATCGGATATTCGGGTACAGAGCTGAGTGAAGCGATGATCCGCACCATGATGGAGACGGCAGGAGTTCCGACAGATTCGGTGACATTAGTGGATGTAGGCTTTGATTTGATGTCTTCCATGACAACCGGACAGGTGGATGCAACTATTGGCTGTATGGTCAATCATGAAGTTCCGCAGATGGAAAAAGAAGGTTTCGAAGTCAGTTATTTCTATCCACAGGAATATGGTGTACCGAAAAGCTATGAGTTGATTTTTGTCACAAGTGATGATATGATTAACAACGACGCGGATACTCTGGCTGCTTTCATGAGGGCTTCAGCCAGAGGTTTTGAAGATATGAAAGCGGATCCTGAAGCTGCACTGGATATTTTGCTGGCGAACCAGAATGCGGAGAATTTTCCATTGGATAAAGATGTGGAAATGCGGAGCATGGAAGTACTTATGCCGGTATTGGCTTCTTCAGAAGGCGGATTCGGCGCTCAGGAGGCTTCTGTATGGCAGGAGAATATTGACTGGCTGAAGGAAGAAGGACTGCTTAAAAATGACATTACGCCGGAAGAACTTATGGCGGATGTACGGAATTAAAGTTTCAACCGGAGAATCCATATTCCGATTTGGAGCTTATAAACAAAGGAGGATGGAATATGGATGTAATGAATCAGGTTTTGACCGTCGTGCAGTCGGCAGCCATTCCGTTATTGGCTGTGCTTATGGCAATTGTGGTGATCAATATGATGAAAGGCACCGGAAAAACAACAGCGGTAAAAGAGGACAGCTTTAAAGTGACAGAGAGCGGCTTCTGGCTGGTCATTGCGCTTTTTGGCGTAGCAGCAGCTGCGGTTTTTGTGTGGCTGGCATCTACAAATAAGACGGAAGGACAGGTCGTTACAGCTTATGTACTGGCAGTTATCTGCGTGGTCGTTTCAGCTATTACCTGTTATGTTTATTTTAAGCGGAGCCTGACGGTAGAGGGGGACGCCCTCATCTATCAACCGTTAAAAGGCAAGGCAGAAGTTTATCAGGCAAAGGCGGTGGGCAGAATTGATATCGTTCAATCTCCAAGATGTGAAGAAATGCGATTTTATAATCGTTCAGGCAAAAAACTCTTTGAGATCCAGGGGTATATGATCAATTCTCAGGCATTGCGTAAATACATGCGTAAGTACCCGGTAAAAATTTCAAAAATCGATGATGATAAAAAATAAAAAATATAAATCCGTCAGAGCGTAAGCAGGGTGGTTTCGGGAATAATTTTCCCGGAACTACTTTTCTTTTTTGTGAATTATTTTTTTGTCAAAAAAACGCAATTGATTCTTGTTAAGATAATAGCAAAATTTGAATAAAATGAGTGTGAAGTTTTTGAAAAACAGCCGTAAATAGTAGTCAAATTCTCTGAAATGTGTTATATTTACAGAGAAATTATGGCGTATTTGCTTAAAAAAGTTTAATTTGCGTGCGAAATATTTTAAAAACGCATTATGCGCAAATGCATTGAAATGCAGAAATGCATAATGCGTTTGTGAAAAAAACAACAAAAAACCTTGGATTTAGGGGACTTTCACGAAAATAAAAGTTGGCACGAAAATTGCGGATTAATCTATTGAAAAAAATTATAAGTTTAAGGAGGATATTTTTATGGAGTTTGGTTTATCGAAAGAGCATCTTCTGGCACAGCAGTTGTACAGAAGCTTTGCCGAAAAAGAAGTAAAACCGTTAGCTCAGGAGCTGGACGAGGAAGAAAGATTTCCATGGGAGACCGTAAAAAAAATGGCTAAATACGGCATGATGGGTATTCCGATTCCGAAGGAATATGGCGGACAGGGTGCAGATGTCCTTACATATATCATGGCTGTTGAAGAGATGGCTAAGGTTTGCGGTACTACATCCGTTATTATGTCCGCACACACATCTTTATGTGCAACTCCGATTCTTGAGAACGGAACAGAAGAACAGAAACAGAAATACCTGGTACCTCTGGCAAAGGGCGAAAAGATTGGTGCATTCGGTCTTACAGAACCAGGCGCTGGTACAGATGCTTCCATGCAGCAGACAAAAGCTGTTCTGGAAGGTGACCACTATGTATTAAATGGTTCCAAGATTTTCATCACAAACGCTGAAGCGGCAGATATCTTCATCGTTATGGCTATGACTGATAAATCTAAAGGAACAAAAGGTATTTCCGCATTTATTGTGGAAAGAGATTTCCCTGGATTCTCCGTAGGCCCTCACGAGAAAAAGATGGGTATCCGCGGTTCATCCACATGTGAACTGATTTTTGAAAACTGTATCGTTCCGAAGGAAAATATGCTTGGTAAAGAAGGAAAAGGCTTTGCTCTGGCTATGAAGACTTTGGACGGCGGACGTATTGGTATCGCAGCACAGGCTTTAGGTCTTGCAGAAGGCGCTATTGATGAAGCTGTGAAGTATACGAAAGAAAGAAAACAGTTCGGAAGAAAGATTTCTCAGTTCCAGAATACTCAGTTCCAGTTGGCAGACATGTTTGCAAAAACTGAAGCCGCTAAATATCTTGTATATAAAGCAGCTTGGAGAAAAGGCGCTAAACTTCCATACACTGTTGATGCAGCTACTGCAAAATTATTTGCAGCAGAAACAGCTATGGCTGTAACAACAAAAGCTGTTCAGTTATTCGGCGGTTATGGTTATACGAGAGACTACCCGGTTGAACGTATGATGAGAGATGCTAAGATCACTGAAATTTATGAAGGAACATCTGAAGTTCAGAGAATGGTTATCTCTGGTGCAATGTTACACTAGTATTTTGGAGAGGAGAATCAGGACATGAAAAATATCGTAGTATGTATCAAACAGGTTCCGGATACAACAGAAGTTAAGCTTGATCCGGTTACTGGAACACTTATCAGAGATGGCGTTCCAAGTATTATCAACCCTGATGACAAAGCAGCTCTTGAAGTTGCATTACAGATTAAAGAAAAAACAGGCGCAGCAGTTACAGTTGTTTCCATGGGACCTCCACAGGCAGACGTTGCTTTAAGAGAAGCATTAGCTATGGGCGCTGATGAAGCAGTACTTGTATCTGACAGAAAATTCGGCGGCGCTGATACATGGGCAACATCTTCCACGATCGCAGGTGCAATCAAAAAACTTGATTACGATCTGATCGTAGCAGGACGTCAGGCTATCGACGGTGATACCGCACAGGTTGGTCCTCAGATTGCTGAACATCTTGGGATTCCACATGTAAGTTATGCAGCAAGTGTTGAAGTTGAAGACGATGACACTGTCGTTATTCGCAGAAACTTTGAAGACCGCTATCACATTATCGAAGCTAAAACACCATTGTTAATCACAACTCTCGGCGAAGAGATCGAACCTCGTTATATGAGCGTTGGCGGCATTTTCGACGCATACAGAGAAAAAGAAGTCAAAGTATGGGGCTATGAAGACCTTCAGGGCTGTGTAGATGATTCTAACTTAGGCTTAAAAGGTTCTCCGACACAGGTTAAGAAATCCTTCACTAAACCTGTTAAACCAGCCGGAACACTTTATCAGGAAGTTTCCGCTGACGAAGCTGTTGAAATTATCGTTAACAAGTTGAAAGAAAAATACATCATTTAATTAGGGAGCAGGTGAAACAATGAGTAAGAATGTATATGTTTTCGCAGAGCAGAGAGATGGAGTTATCCAGAAGGTTGCTTATGAACTGATTGGTAAAGCTAGAGAACTGGCAGATGCTTTAGGCCAGGAAGTTGTTGCTGTTGTTTTAGGCGATGGTATCCAGGCTGCCGCTGCTGAATTATTTAAATTTGGTGCAGATCAGGTTATCGCTGTAGATGCTCCGGTTCTTGGAGAATATTCTACAGAGCCATATGCTAAAGCAATGAATGCAATCATTAAAGCAAAAGAACCTGAAATTGTTATCTATGGCGCCACAGCCATCGGCCGTGACCTTGCTCCTCGTGTATCTGCAAGAGTACATACAGGTCTGACAGCTGACTGTACGAAACTTGAAATTGATGAAGAGACAAAAGGTCTTTGGATGACTCGTCCGGCTTTCGGCGGCAATATTATGGCAACGATCGTTTGCCCGAACTTCCGTCCTCAGATGGCTACTGTAAGACCAGGTGTTATGAAGGCTCTGGAAGAAGATGCTTCTAAGACCGGTACAGTAGAAGTCTTTGATGCTGGTGTCAGCGAAGCGGATATGAATATCAAGATTCGTGAAGTTGTTAAAGATACAAAGAAGACTGTGGATATTTGTTTCCGGCGGACGTGGTATCGGCGGTCCGGAAGGCTTTGGTATGCTGAAAGAACTTGCTGACGAACTCGGCGGCGAAATCGCTTCTTCCAGAGCATGTGTTGATGCAGGATGGATTGACAGAGACCGTCAGGTTGGACAGACCGGTAAAACAGTTCGTCCAAATCTTTATATTGCAGCAGGTATCTCCGGCGCTATCCAGCATGCAGCAGGTATGGAAGATTCTGATCTTATTATTGCGATCAATAAGAACAACACAGCTCCAATTTTTGAAGTTGCTGATGTAGGCATTGTTGGCGATTGCACAGCAATTATTCCAAAATTAACAGAAGCATTGAAAAAATTAGAGAAATAGTATAGTATTATATATCGGCTGAGACCTCGTTTGGGAGATTAGGGACTCCCGAACGAGGTTGAAGATAAATAGCCGGAATTCAGTGGTGCGTTTTCCGGTCACTAATTATATTGCTTATATATAGTTGCATGGGAGGTTTTTGATATGAGTAAAGTAGTTACGATGGATCAGGCCGTTGCTATGATTCAGCCAAATGATCTGGTTATTACCAGTGGTTTCCTTACAGCAGGTACTCCAGATGCCATTATGAAGGCTGTTGCAGATTCTTTTGATGCGACGGGATCTCCAAACAACCTGACGATCATGTATGCTGCCGGTCAGGGTAACAAAAAAGGCGGCCAGCAGGAACGCTGGGCAAAAGAAGGATTAATCAAACGTTGGATTGGTGGACACTTTGGTTTCTCTCCAAAGGTAATCGATATGATCATTAATAATAAAGTAGAGGCATACAACCTGCCTCAGGGTGTTATTATTGAAATGTACCGTGCAATGGGACAGGGACGTAAAGGCTATATCACCAATGTAGGTCTTGAAACTTTCGTAGATCCTCGTTTGGAAGGCGGCAAGTTAAACAGCCGTACAACCGAAGATATCATCAAAGTTATCCAGGTTGAAGGCGAAGATCAGCTTTATTACAAGCTGCCAAAGGCAAATATTGCATTAATCCGTGTAACTACAGCGGATACAAATGGTAACTGTACAATTGAAGATGAAATTCTTCCTTTGGATATTTTATCTGCGGCTATGGCTGCTAAAGGCTGCGGCGGTAAAGTTATCGTTCAGGCAAAACACATTGTTCAGGCAGATACAATTCCGTCGAGACAGGTGGCAGTTCCTGGTATTTTTGTAGACGCGATCGTTGTTCCGGATAATCCGGAAGAAACCCACAGACAGTGTGCCGATTTCTTTGTAAATCCGACATTATCCGGCGCTTACAAAGTTCCTACGGACGCTGTTGCTCCAGAACCATTTGGTACCAAGAAATTTATTGGTAGAAGATGTGCGATGGAACTTGTTCCAAATGCAGTTGTTAACTTAGGTGTTGGTATTCCTGAAAAAGTTGCTACAGTAGCAGGTGAAGAGGGATTTGCAGATCAGTTGACATTGACGACCGAGTCCGGTATGATCGGCGGCGTTCCAAGCGGCGGCGGCTCCTTTGGTGCAGGAGTTAACGGCTGGGGTGAACTGCCGGAAGTCAGCCAGTTCGATTTCTACGATGGCGGCGGACTGGATGTTACATATCTTGGTCTTGCGGAATGTGACCCTAAGGGTAACGTTAACGTAAGTAAATTTGGAACAAACGTTGCAGGCTGCGGCGGCTTTATTAACATTTCCCAGAATACACAGAATTGTATTTTCTGCGGAACATTTACAGCCGGCGGACTGAAAACAGCAGTTGAAGATGGTAAACTGGTAATTGTTCAGGAAGGTAAAAAGAAGAAATTCGTTTCTTCTGTTGAACAGGTTACATTCTCTGGTGATTATGCACGCAGAAATAAGATGCATGTAATGTTCGTTACAGAACGTGCAGTTATTGAGCTGTTGGAGGATGGTCTGACCGTTACTGAAATCGCTCCAGGTATCGATCTTCAGACTCAGGTTCTTGATCAGATGGATTTCAAACCTCTGGTTGCTGAGAATCTGAAAACTATGGACCTTAGAATCTTCGTTGATGCTCCGATGGGTATCAAAGATGAGATTATGGCTAAGGCAAAATAGTTGTAACTTAACGAGGGAGGAAAAATAATATGAGTTTATTTGGTATTGTATTAGGTTTGGCCCTGCTTATTTTCTTAGCATTTAAAGGCCAGTCCATTCTTTGGGTTGCACCGGTTTGTGCAGCAGTTGTAGCGCTCCTCAGTATGTTCGAAGATCCTACAATTAATGTGTTATCAATGTGGACAGATAACTATATGGCAGCTATGGCTACTTTCTTACAGACCTGGTTCCCGGCTTTCATGCTTGGCGCTATTTTCGGTAAGGTTATGGAGATTTCCGGTGCTGCTAAATCTGTAGGTCTTTGGCTTACAAAACTGATCGGCGCTAAACAGGCTATGTTAGCAACAGTTATCGCTTGTGCCGTTCTTACATACGGCGGTATTTCTTTGTTCGTAGTAGTATTTGCTATCTACCCACTGGCAGTTGCTCTTTACAGAGAGGCGGATATTCCGAACAAATTGATTCCTGGAGCTATTTCCCTGGGAGCTTTTACATTCACAATGACTGCTATCCCTGGTACACCTCAGATTCAGAACATTATTCCAACAAAATACTATGGTACAACGGCTATGGCTGCTCCGATCATGGGTATTATTGCGGCATTAGTTATGTTAGTGCTTGGTATTCTGTGGATGAAGAGCAGAGAAAACAAACTTAAAAAAGAAGGTTTACACTTTGTTGAACCATCGAACGTTGAAGCTATCGCAGATGAAGGAACTCTGCCAAACCCAATCGTTTCTTTGATTCCTCTGATCTCTGTTCCTGTAACACTGAACGTATTCAAATTCCCATTGGTAGGTTCTCTGTTACTGGCAGTTGTACTTGCAATCGTATTGAACCTCAAAGCTGCAAAAGATTTCCCGAAGGCTATCAACGATGGTGCAGCCGGTGGTCTTATGTCTATCGGTAACACAGCAGCTGCCAACGGTTTCGGCGGTGTTGTTAAAGCCGTTCCTGGTTTCGCAACATTGACAACAATGCTTCTTGGTGTTCCTGGAACTCCTCTGATTTCTGAAGCAATTGCTGTATCTGTACTTGCAGGCGCTACAGGTTCCGCTTCCGGTGGTATGGGTATTGCTCTTGAAGCATTAGGCCCGAAATACATGGAATTGGCAGCCAGCGATCCAAAATTAAGCCCAGAGGCTCTGCACAGAGTTGCATCTGTTGCATCCGGTGGTCTTGATACACTGCCACACAACGGCGCTGTTATTACTCTGTTGAGTGTTTGTGGTCTGACACATAAAGATTCTTATATCGATATCGGTATGAACTGTTGTGTAATTCCAACGATTGCAGTAATCATTTGTATTATTTTTGCTATGTTTGGCATTTGCTAATTTGTTGTTGATTAAATAAGTTATGATTAAGGTACACTCCTTTTTTATAAAAAGGAGTGTATCGTGCTGTCTAGAACTATGCAGACTGCCTGAAAATGGGGAACAGGCAGTAGAGACAAGGGGAGCTTTTATGGAAAAGGTAACAACCATCGAAGAAAAATACGAATTTTATGAGGATGTTTTTGACAATATGCCGGATGCCGTCTATGTTCTGGATGATAAAGGAAATATGATTTATGTCAATTATGCTATGATTAAGAAATTTGACCTTCCCAGAGATCGGCTGCTTCAGTACAATGTTTTCGATATGTATGACGATGGCTTGATTGATTATGTAATCTCCCGTAATGTGTATGAACAGAAAAAAGAAGTCGTCATGTGCCAGAGAATTTTTAACAGCCACGGCAAAGAACAGATGCAGATGGTATCTCAGATGCCGATTTTTAATGATAAAGGAGATATTCGTTACATTATCGGTGTTATGAGAGATATGGAAGAATTAATCGGCTATTATTACGATGCTTTGAATAAGTATCAGGCGGTGAAAGAAATTGAAAATAAGCAGCCGTCGGATAATAAGCTGTTGGTATATAACAGCCCTCAGATGTCAGATTTGATTCGGGTTATGAATAATGTGGCTTCTACGGATGCCAATATTTTGATTCAGGGTGAATCTGGTACGGGAAAAGAAGTCCTTGCGGAGTATATTCATGAAATGAGCGAACGCAGGGACAAAGAGATGGTGCGCATTAACTGTGCTGCCTTTCCGGAGACCCTGTTGGAATCAGAACTGTTTGGCTATGAAAAGGGGGCGTTTACCGGCGCTTTGGGCAGCGGCAAAAAAGGTCTTATCGAGACAGCGAATGAGTCCACATTATTTTTGGATGAAATTAACTCTTTGCCATTGGCGCTCCAGGGAAAGATCCTGAGGACGATAGAGACAAAAATGGTACAGCGCATTGGCTCGGATCGGCCAAAACGAATCAATTTCCGGTTGATTGCCGCGACCAACGAAGATTTAAGCGAGTGTATCAAGAAGAAGACCTTCCGGGCGGATTTGTATTATCGTTTAAATGTTATTCCTGCGATCATTCCGCCGCTTCGGGAGCGCCCGAGTGATATTGAACCATTGATTGTCTATTTCCTGAATAAATATTGTAAAAAATACGGACGGGAGAAAACTTTTTCGCCGGAAGTTATGAATATATTGAAAAACTATTCCTGGCCGGGAAATGTTCGGGAACTTAAAAATTTCGTGGAACGAATCGTATTGATCAGCGCTTCATCTGTATACTGTATAAAAAAAATACCGCCCCAGATGCTGGATGGTCAGTTAATGGTTCCGTCCGGTCAGAGCGGCGAGGGAATTACCGGATGCCAGTTTGACAGTCGAATGAGTCTGGAAGAAAACCTGAATGCTTTTGAAAAGCAAATCATTGAATCGGTTGTCCAGCGCTATGGCAGCGGCAAAAGCGCGGCTGAAGTTCTTAAAGTCAATCAGTCTACGATTTCAAGGAAAATGGCAAAATATAATATCAGTTACGATAAATAATATTCTATAATAAATAAAAATTTAAAACTGTGTATGCAGGGCGGCAAGCTCAGCGTTACAGAAATACTAAACGAAAAAATATTCCCAAAGATATTTGTAAATAAAAAGGCAGTTTTGTCTGAGCATTAAAAAAAGAGGCATCGTCTGGTACGAACGATGCCTCTTATGCAAGTAAAACTTCATTTAAGAGGGGGAAGCTTTACAAGCAGCCCTTTGAATATGTGCCCCATTCTACTTAGGTGGCATTACCATAGCTTCGCCTTTTGTAACAACGACGCCATCCTGATTTGTGCAGATTGTCTCAATTTTAACCCGATTCTTTTCTGGAATCATTTCAACAACTTTACCTGTTGCTGTGATTGTATCGCCCATGCGAACTGGAGCCAGGAAGTTCAGAGTCTGGCTTAAGTAGATGGTTCCCGGGCCAGGCATATGTACGCCAAGTACAGCAGAGATTAAACCGGCGGAAAGCATACCATGTGCGATTCTGCCTTTGAAAAATGTGTTTTTAGCATATTCCTCATTTAAATGTGCTGGATTGATATCCCCTGTGATGCCGGCAAATAAATAAACATCTGTTTCACTGATAGTTTTTGTGAAGCTGGCTTCCTGTCCAATAGATAAATCATTAATTGTAAAACCCTTCATGATATTAAACCTCCTAATAATTATTTATTTCTATAATACAGCAATTCTTATGCCAATTTTTTGTTAAAAAAAAGACAGCCAAAATGGGCATTTTCCGAAAAATATTGAAAAAGAATCCAATGCATTTTTGCAATAATTGCAATTATGCAATTCTTATAAAAAAACTTGATACTTTCCTACCAGATAAACTATAATAAGAGGGTAAAAAATGGAAGAAAGGAGCATATAGCCGGCAGAATGAAAGCGGCTATGGTGAATAATATGAATCCATCGTGGGTACCGGAGGGCTATGAATCACCTCTGAATATTCGTGAAACAGAAGTTGCGATTAAATGTGTAAAGGACTTTTTTGAAAAGGAGCTGGCCAGACAGTTGAACTTGACCCGTGTTTCAGCCCCTTTTTTTGTATATCCGGAAAGCGGTTTAAATGATACATTAAATGGTGTGGAACGGCCGGTAAGCTTTGGTGTACGGGAGCAGGAGGACAGGGAAGTGGAGATTGTTCATTCTCTGGCAAAATGGAAACGGTTTGCTCTGAAGCGCTACGGCTTTAAGCATGGTGAAGGCCTTTATGCGGATATGTATGCGATTCGGCGGGATGAGGATACGGATCATCTGCATTCCATTCTTGTGGACCAATGGGATTGGGAACGGATTATCGATAAGGAAGAACGGAATGAGGAAACGTTGAAAGGGATTGTTCGCAAGGTTTACAAGGCTCTGAAAAATACCGAAAAATATATGGCCATACAGTACGAGTATATTGAGGAAATGCTGCCTCCGGAGATTTCTTTTATTACGACTCAGGAACTTGAAGATATGTATCCGAATTTGACACCAAAGGAGAGAGAGCGGGAAATCGTACGTCTGAAAGGTGCGGTATTTTTAATGAAAATCGGAGGTGTGTTAGGTTCGGGAGAAATTCATGACGGACGGGCGCCGGATTATGATGACTGGGAATTGAACGGAGATATTCTTGTTTATTATCCGCTTTTGGATACGGCTTTCGAGCTTTCATCCATGGGTATTCGTGTGGATGAAGTATCTTTAATGCATCAGCTTGAAGTACGTGGCTGTACGGAACGTAAGGATTTAATGTTCCATAAAGCGCTGTTGGATGGTGAGCTGCCGTATACCATCGGCGGCGGCATCGGTCAGGCACGAATCTGTATGTTCTATTTAAGAAAAGCACATATTGGAGAAGTCATTGCCTCTGTGTGGCCGGATGAAGTAGCGGCGGCACTGGAGAGCAAGGGCGTTCATTTACTGTAAGGTATTTGAGAATATGATGGAACCCTCCTTCATATGTTAAATAGACACTGTCTTTTAACATATCTGGGAGGGATTTCTTTTGGAAGAAAAAATCAGAGAACTGTTGGCATGTTATCATCTGGAAATAAAACGCCTGTACCGGGGGAGAGGCACCTGGTTATGTGAGACGGATCAGGGATTAAAGCTGCTCCGCGTTTATCATGGATCGCCGAAGCATCTCCAATGGGAAATGATGGTCAAGGCATGCTTAAGGGAGCGGGGGTATGTTTACATAGACCAGTTTATGGCCAATCAGGAGGGGGCATATCTGACACCGGATGATGAAGGACAGAATTATGTCCTGACAGACTGGTATGAAGGCAGGGAGTGCAGTACACGGGACAAAGAAGAAATTTTAAAGGCGGTAGCACATATGGCAGGTATGCACAAGGGAATGCATGATATCACACGAAATGAAGAGTTTTATGAGGTGTTCTGCCAGGAAAATTTCTGGGATGAGATGGCCCGCCGCCGTCGGGAGCTGAAAACCATTCGGAACTATATTTACCGGAAAAAACAGAAAAATGCCTTTGACCGGAGATTTATGGAGGTTTATCAGGAGTTTGATGAGGCCGGGGCCAGAGCTCAGGAAGTTTTTTCAGATGCGGGTTATACCGAAATGTATGAGAAAAGCCGCGGCCAGCAGCGGTTGTGTCATGGAGATTACACGCAGCACAATATTCTTGTCACACGCAGTGATATGGCATTGGTCCGATTTGATCAGATGCATGTGGAGCTTCAGGTATATGATTTATATGTGTTCATGCGGAAGATGCTGGAAAAGAACCGTTGGAATCCGGGACTGGGTATGGCAATGCTAAAGACCTATCATCGGGTGATGCCGTTAAACTACGGTCAGGTGCGCTGTCTTTATGGTATGATGGTGTTTCCTGAGAAGTTTTGGAAGATTGCCAACCGGTATCAGAATTCAAGGAAGAGCTGGATGTCTGCTCAGAACATGGATAAGCTGAATAAACTTATTCAGGAAAAGAATGAGAGAAAGGCGTTTTTGTCAGAAATTGAAGCATTTTGTGAAAAAATCGGACAATTTGCCTAAAAATTAAGTAAAGAATTCAAAAAAATAGTGCATTTTTGTGAGAAATCAGGTATAATAGAAACACAGAGAGTTTCAAATTATAAGGAGGAGATTCCAATGGACTACAAGGAGATATATGAGTCCTGGCTGGCAAACCCATATTTTGATGAAGGGACAAAGGCAGAACTGTTAAGCATTAAGGCAGATGATAAAGAGATTAAAGAACGTTTCTATAAGGATTTGGAATTTGGTACCGCAGGTCTTCGAGGCATTATTGGTGCCGGTACAAATCGTATGAACATTTACACCGTGCGTAAGACAACGCAGGGACTGGCCAATTACATAAAGAAACAGCATGGAGAATCCAAAGGTGTGGCGATTGCATTTGATTCCCGGCGTATGTCACCGGAGTTTGCTTCGGAAGCAGCGCTTTGCCTGGCGGCAAATGGAATTAAAGCTTACTTGTTTGAGTCTTTAAGACCGACGCCGGAATTGTCTTTTGCCGTACGCGAACTTGGATGTATTGCCGGGATTAACATTACGGCAAGCCATAATCCACCGGAATATAATGGTTATAAAGTATACTGGGAAGACGGCGCACAGATCACGCCGCCCCACGACGGCGGTATCATGGGTGAAGTTCAGGCCGTGACCGATTATAATGATGTTTTAACGATGGATAAGGATGAAGCTGTTAAAGCAGGTCTTTGCACCATGATCGGCAAGGATATTGATGATAAGTATATTAGCCGTCTGAAAGAGCAGGTAAAACATCCGGAAGCTATTCAGGCGATGGGAAAAGATTTAAAGATTGTCTATACACCGCTTCATGGTACGGGAAATATCCCGGCACGCCGAATCTTAAAAGAACTTGGATTTGAGAATGTTTATGTTGTTCCGGAACAGGAACTGCCGGATGGGGAATTCCCGACGGTCAGCTATCCGAATCCGGAAGCTGACGAAGCTTTCGTTCTCGGGCTGAAGCTTGCAAAAGAAGTGGATGCAGACCTGGTTTTGGCCACAGACCCGGATGCGGACCGCTTAGGTGTTCGTGTGAAGGATAAGAATGGTGAATATCACAATCTGACAGGCAATATGTCTGGCTGCCTGCTTGCCGAATATACGATCAGCCAGATAAAAGCTTTAAAGGGCAGCCTGCCGGAAGATGGCGCATTGATCAAGACGATTGTAACAACGAATATGGCGGATGCTATTGCAAAAGGCTACGGGATCCGTTTGATCGAGTGTTTGACTGGATTCAAATATATCGGACAGCAGATCCTTGGGTTTGAGACAAGCGGAAAGGGAACCTATCTCTTTGGTTTTGAGGAAAGCTATGGATGTCTGATCGGCACCCATGCGAGAGATAAAGATGCGATTGTTGCAACGATGGCTCTCTGCGAAGCTGCCGCTTATTATAAAACTCAGGGTAAGACGCTGTGGGATGCAATGGTGGACATGTATGATAAATATGGCTACTATAAAGATGATGTAAAATCCATTTCCTTATCGGGAATCGAAGGATTGGCAAAAATTCAGTCCATTATGGAAACCCTTCGTTCGAATCCGCCGAAGGAAATCGCCGGTTTAAAGGTGATGTCCGCAAGGGATTATAAGAAGGATGAGATTGTGGACATTCAGACCAGTGAAGTGAGACCGACGGGGCTGCCAAGTTCCAATGTACTTTATTATGATCTGACAGATGATGCATGGTTATGTGTACGTCCTTCCGGCACAGAGCCGAAGATTAAGTTCTATTATGGAATTAAAGGCACCTCTATGGAGGATGCGGATGCAAAATCATCGGAAGTCAGCAAGGCGCTGGATGCGTTGATCGCAACGATGATTTAATTCAATATTAAAGTTTGAGGAGTTCAGATAAAGTTGTCTGGACTCCTTTTTATTGCATATTTACCCGGCATGACTCATAAGCTTGTAAAAAAGGCGGTTCATGGGTTATGGGAAGAATGTATCGAAGAGTTTTGAGCGTTTTAGCGGCACTGTGTCTGTGCCTGTCGGCAGGCGGCTGTTCCATGTTTGACACGTCGGATAAGAAAGTGTCGGATATGGAATTTACCGTAACGGATGCGGAGGAATTACCTGAGGAGATAAGAGCCATGATTGAGGAGAGGAAAAACGAAGCCTTCCAGATGGCATATCATGACGGAAGTTATTCATATATTATTGTTGGTTATGGACAGCAGGAAACATCAGGATACAGCATACAGGTAGGCGACGTCTATCAGGGAGAAAATGGCATATGGGTGGATACGGATCTGATTGGTCCGGAAAAATCAGAGGCAACGGAAGCTGTGCCGTCTTACCCCTATGTTGTTATAAAAATTGAAAGTGTGGACCAGACGATTCGATTTAAAAGTTAAGGAGGCTTTTTATGAATTTATCAAAAACATATATCCGGGTACCGATGTATAAGAATAGCGCATCTGTTCAGATGACTCTGGATAATGATTTTAATGTACCGGATACAAAACCGGATATTGAACGTTTGATTCAGGAAAAGGGTGTTCTGCACATTCGGGATATAAAACCGATAAAGGATAAATGTATTATCCGGGGAGAGCTTGCTTTCGGAGTGTTGTATATGGGAGATGAGGGCAGTGATCAGCTCCAGTCCATTGAAGGGACGATACCGTTTGAAGAGACGATAAATATGGACGGTCTCCAGGAGATGGATCAGCTAAGTGTGCGATGGGATATGGAAGATCTGCGGACGGGGATGATCAATTCGAGGAAGATCAGTGTGCGTTCAATCGTGGTACTCCATGTGACCGCCGTCCGCATGGGTGAAGAAGAAGTAGCGACGGCGATGGAGGATGGCGAGGATCTGTGGGCACAGAACCGGTCCTGTACACTGAGTCAGCGCTGGATCAGCCAGAAAGACCAGCTGCGTATCCGTGAAGAAGCGGCAATTCCGGCGAATCGTCCGAATATGATGGATATCATATGGCATCAGGAAAATTTTGAAAATCTGGAAATGAAGCTTCAGGACGGCGGTGTATTGATTCGGGGCCAGTTATCTGTTTTTTTATTGTATCGGGATGAGACATTGGAAAATCCGGTCAATGATGTGGAATTGAATGTTCCGGTGGATGGGCGTATTGATCTTTCCGATGTGACTCAGGAAATGATTCCGGATATCAAGATCTATATGGATCACCTGAACCTGGATATTCGCAGCGATAAGGACGGAGAAGCACGGATTGTCGGTGTCGAGGCAGTGCTGGCGGCAGAAATGAATATTTATCAGGAGGAGACGCTGAATCTGCTCCAGGATATTTATTCGCCGAAGGTTACGCTCATTCCGGAGCGAAAGCAGATTCGAATGGATAATCTGGTGCTGAAAAACCAGTCCCGGTGTCCGGTACGGGAAAAAGTCCATTTGGGCAGTGAAGGCGTGCGTATGCTTCAAATTTGTCATACAAAGGCCAGCGTAAAAATAGACCAGACAGAAGTCAGCGAAGAGGGAATTCTTGTGGAAGGTGTTGTCTATCTGGGAATTCTTTATATTGCGGCGGATGATCGGAAACCGGTAAATTCGGCCAAAGCGGCCGTGCCGTTTTCTTATACGGTGGAAGCAGAAAATATAGGGCCGGAGGATTCTTATGACATTTTTCCAAGTCTGGAACAGTTGAGTGCGACAATGACGGATAATGATGAAATCGAAGTAAAAATGATCATTTCATTGGATGCATCCATTTTTAAATCTACGAATGTACAGATTGTGACTCAGGTCCGGGAAGAACCGCTGGATTTTGAAAAAATTGAAGCCATGCCGGGAATGACCGGACATGTGGTAACGGAGGGAGATTCCATCTGGACACTGGCCAAAAAATATTATGCATCACCGGAGGATATTCGGGAAGTGAACGAACTGACCGGGGACGAATTAACGGTAGGGCAGCCGATTCTTGTTATGAAAAATATGGAAATATTAAAATAAAGACTTGAAAATAAAAATAGATTCTTTATAATTGTATATATAATGAATTTTGTA